>Ga0194133_10000557_pt1 | contig 73759 bp, 60 predicted proteins | sample TA2KigOf40mmetaG_FD_155448 | JGI IMG/M metagenome (GOLD analysis project Ga0194133, IMG submission 155448) | Freshwater microbial communities from Lake Tanganyika, Tanzania - TA2015055 Kigoma Offshore 40m | ecosystem: Environmental > Aquatic > Freshwater > Lake | place: Tanzania: Lake... | reverse complement strand
TGCACTGGCAGCAGGCCGCGCTGGCCGAGAACGCGCGCCTGATCGGTGATCGCGCCTCGGAACTGCTCGATCGCATCGGCAAGTTCGCCGAGCATCTGCAGGGGATCGGCAAGGGTCTCGAGACGGCCGTGAAGAGCTACAACCAGTCGGTGGGCTCGTTCAACACGCGCCTGCTGCCGGGCGCGAAGGCGGCGGCGGAACTGACCCATCGGGCGGAGGCACTGCCCGAGGACGTCCGGGCCGTGGAGGCTGCGCCGCGGGCCGATGTGGCGCGGCTCGGGCAGGACTGAGTTCGCGGCACGCCCACCTCAGGCGTGCTTGGTCCGCTTCCCGCGCTTTTCGGGCACGGTCTTGCCCTCGATCTCGGCCAGATACTTCCGCGTCGCGGCTGGCAGCACGGTCCACATCTTCAGGCAGAACACCAGACCCAGGATGCCGAAGGGCAGCAGCACCATGGGCCAGTACGACCAGCTCACGCTCGCCGCCTTGCCGATCACGAACGACTGCAGCGCGCTGCCCGCGTAGGCGAAGGCGTCGGCGATGCCGGTGGCGGTGGCCGCAGCCTTCTTGCCGCCGAAGTCCGCCGTCGCGGTGCCCGACATGATCGAGTGCACGCCGATCACCGACATCATGATGGTGACGGCGCAGACGCCCACCACGATGGCGCGCATGCCAAGCAGGCTTGACATCCAGCCGCCCTCGGCCAGGTCCGCGGGCGGCACGGGCTTCCCGGCACTCGCTGCAGGCAGGAACTGCAGGCACAGGAATCCGATCATCAGCGCCGAACACACGATCATGATGCCTTCCATCAGGCCTGCCGACGGTGCGCGGCGCGACTGGAAGATCTTGTCGCTGATCAGGCCGGCCGCGAAGCCGCCCGTGATGCCCGTCACGCAGCCCCAGAATCCCCAGTGGTCGGTGATGTGCTGCACGCCAAGGCCGGTCTCCTTGGCGAAGGTCTGGTACCACTGCATCACGCCATTGCGCAGCACGCCGCTGGTCAGTTCCACCACGCCGATCATCAGCACGATGCGGTTCGTGAAGACCTTCTTGATCACCTCGAAGTAGCCGTACGTGCGATCATGGCCGTCGTCGCTCGACACGTCGTGCGTGTCCAGCGGTTCAAAGCCCGCCTGATCCGGGGTGTCCTTCAGCATGATCACGTCGATCAGCGCCCAGATGATCATGATGAGCGAGGGAATCACGAAGATCAGCCACAGCGCGGGAATGGTGCGGCCATCCAGCGCAAAGAAGTAGTTCAGCACCTCGCGGACCAGGCCTGGATTCTCGGGCTGCTTCACGGCCACGGCGTTGGCGATCGCGCCGCCCCAGTCGAAGGCGAAGTACACGCCCAGCGAGATCAGCGTGCCGAAGATCGCGCCGAAGGTGCCGCGCTCGCGCACATGGAACCAGAAGCTCTTGATCTTGATGGTGCTGACTGCACCGAAGCTCTGGAACAGCATGTTCATGCCGTAGAGCACCGAGAAGGCGAACACCAGGTTCGTCTTCAGCTGGCCGTTCAGGTAGAGGTAGAGCACGCCGGCCATCAGCGCGTTCATCAGCGCTGAGCCGATCGCACCGATCAGGATGCCTCGCTTGCCGCCCATGCGGTCCACCAGCGGGCCATTGACGGCGAGCGCGCAGGCGTACACCGTGAAGCCCACGCCTGTGATGAACCCGAAGTCCTCCTTGCTCATCAAGTCGCCCAACGCGTTCTTGGCGACGGTCAGGTTGTAGCGGCCCATGTAGAGGAACGCGTAGGTCATGCCCAGCGGGAACCAGTTCAGGAACCGCCGCCACATGAACTTCCGCGTGTGCTTCAGCGGGTTCGTGCGGAAGTAGATGACGATGATGTAGGCGAGTGCGAGGGAGACGAGGGTGAGGGTCATGGGGGACTCTTCGTCCGATGCGTGATCAAGCCCATGGGGGGAAGAGCAGAACGCCCGCGATCGCGCAGCAGCGCGGCGAGCATAACGCGGGACCGTTTGCGGGGTGGGTCAGTTCGGGAACGCGATCCAGACGTAGAAGTCGCCGCCTGGGCAGGGCGGCATCGGTGAGGCGAGGAATTCGACCGTGCCGTCCTCGAACACGCGGTAGGGGCCGCGTGGGCTCCACGCGAACACCGAAGCCATGCATGGAACGCTACCGCGAACGGTGAGGTTGCTGCCTTGTGCCGGCACGTTGCTCGGCAAGCGAGAGCCGGGGCCGCCCGGGTTCGAGTCGAGGAACATGCCGACACAGCGGCCGTGGTTGGATCCAGAACGACTGGCGATCATCAGGCCAGCGAGTGCCGTCAGGCTGAGGAGTGCGATGGCGAATCGGATCTTCGTGCGGTTCATGGGCGGTGTCCTTTCGGTGGTTCCGTCCAGACCGCTACCCGGGGCCCGACCGGAATCAGCTCTCGTGTCCGGAGGGTACGAAGACGATCGTGAGTTCGGTGTCGGGGCCTTGCGTCGCCTGCAGCCAACTGCGGGCTTCAAGAAGGCTCGAATAGGAAGCGGCCACGCCGGGCGTGCGGGGGTCGATGATGCACCAGGTTCCTTGGATTTCCATGCATGCAGAATGCACCGTTTCCATGGACACATTTGAGACACAGGCGCCTTCGCCACCAATCGGTCTCGCGAGGCTGCGTCAGATCGCGAGGGATCTGGCTGCCTTTCGCCTTGCGACCCCGACGGCCCATTGAGAAGATCGATGAACGAACACGACATCCGGGAAACCATCGAACGGCTGCTTGGGCAGAATCAGGGTGCGCTCTGCAGCGCCTCGCAGAGCGCGCAGCGCAACAAGAACGGTGACGCCGCCCTCCTCGCGCTCGCAGAAGCGGCGCGCGCCGACATCGAGGCGGCCGCAAACTCCGCAAAGGGCGATCATGGCGCTGCGCGCTGACGAGATCTGCCTTCCGCGAACTAGTCCGCTCGGCGCGGCGACGCTGGATGCGCTGGCTGACTTCGACTTGATCGTGATCATCGGGTCGACGAGTCAGCGGCGTGTGTCACCGCCGCGGTGTGCGTCCCGCTCGGCCTGCAGCTTCGCGTCCGCCAGACTCATGTCCGGGGCCGCGGCAGCGCGGTAGTGCGCGGCGCGGGTGGACATCGCCTTCCAGAGCCTTTCGGAGCCCGCCGCGCTCTTGTCGACGGCCATCGAGTACTCCACCTGCACGCCCACGGTTTCGCCGTCGCGGATCGCTTCCTCGTCGGCGCTCAGGAACACGAACTGCCACCCCGCGTCGCGTCGCTGCTTGATCATCTGTCGCACCTTCTCGCCGGTGAACTCGCGGCTGGCGTTCTCGTGTCCGTCCGTCACGATCACGAACACGATCTTCTGCGGGCGCTGGTCCGCGGCCATCGCGTCCAGTCGGCCGGCCAGATCGTTGATGCCGCGACCGATCGCGTCGAACAGTGGCGTGGTGGCCCGGGGCACGTAGGTGGCCTCGGTGAGCGGCGCGATCATGCCGATCGGCGTGAAGCTGTGCAGTACCTCGTACGGATCCTGGCTGTCGAACTGCACCAGCGTGAAGGTGGCCGGCGAGGGCTGCGCCTGCTGCTCGCGGAGGAACCCGTTGAAGCCTCCGATCGTGTCCTGACGGATGGATTCCATGCTGCCCGTGCGGTCCAGGATGACGGAAAAGTGCGTGCGATCGCCGTTGGTGGTGACCATGCAGATACCCCTTTCAGGTTGTGGTGAAGAGAACGTGGAAGCGGAGGCGGGGACCCCGGTGGCCCGGCGCCTTGCGTGACGCGGTCGTTTCGAGCGAAGTGAGCGGCGGCCACAGTAGGCCGCGTGAAATCGGAAAGTCAAGCGGCGCGGTTCGGCTGGACCGGGCCGGCAGGGGGCTTCCCCGTAGGGGAAGGATTCTGATCGGAAATCTTGAACTGCAGCGTCTCAAGGATTGGACTGGCCATGATCATGACTATCGCACGCCGATCCAGACACATTTCGGACACGACTGTTGCACGATGGTGTTGATCCATCGCAATCGACCCGCTCAACGAAGTGATGGGCTGAAAGCCAGGCCGGTTACGCGCCAAACGCAAAGACCCGCGCGGGCGTGCGCGGGTCTTCGATGGATCGTGCGTTTCGCGCGGAGGCGCGAGCCTCGATCTCACTCGCTCGCGCGGAGGCGCGAGCCTCGATCTCACTCGCTCGCGCGGAGGCGCGAGCCTCGATCTCACTCGCTCGCGCGGAGGCGCGAGCCTCGATCTCACTCGCTCGCGCGGAGGCGCGAGCCTCAATCAGTGCCGAAGGGCGGACTCGAACCGCCAACCTGAGCGTTATGAATGCTCCGCTCTAAACCGGTTGAGCTACTTCGGCGTGAAGGCGCAATTCTAGCGCGGATGCCGGTGGGTATGCCACCCGTGGACAGGCGGCCTGTTCACGCCGTGGCGCAGGCCGCCGGCGCATGCAGCCAACGCGCGATCAACGGATCACGCGCCGCATCGGGGTGCTTGCGCGCAAGGGCGGCCGCCACAAGCCCCATGAACAGCGGCTGCGGATGCAGTGGGCGGCTGGTGAGCTCCGGATGGAACTGCGCGGCGATGAAGCAGGGGTGGTCGCCCACCGCGAGCTCCAGCACCTGCATGATCGGCTGCGTCGGATGCTTGCCGCTGAAGTGCAGGCCGGCGCTCGTGAGCCGGTCGATGAACGCGGGCTCGACCTCGTAACGGTGGCGGAAGCGCTCGCGCACCTTCGTGGCGCCGTAGAGCTGCGCGGCGAAGGTCTCGGCTTCAAGCGCGACGTCTTGGCCACCGAGTCGCATGGTGCCGCCCACGATGCCCTCCAGCTTCTTCTGATCGGGCAGCTCGCTGATCACGGCATTCGGCGTGGCTGGGTCGAACTCGGTGCTGTTGGCGTCGGCCAGGCCCAGCACATTGCGCGCGTACTCGATCACCGCCATCTGGAATCCAAGGCAGATGCCCAGGAAGGGAAGCTTGGTGGTGCGCGCATGCTCGACGCAGCGGATCTTGCCCTCGACGCCGCGCTGGCCGAAGCCGCCCGGCACGATGATCCCGTCCATGTCGCGCAGGGTGTCGCGCACCTTGGCGGCGCTGTCGAGCGCGCTGGTGTCGAGCCAGTGCAGCTCCACGGCCGCGTTCAGGTGGATGCCGCAGTGCTCGATCGCCTTGTCGATGCTGGCGTACGCGTCGCGCAGGCTCGCGTACTTGCCCATCACGCCGATCTTCACGCGGCGGCTGCGCGGGCTGGCGAGCTTCGCGCTGAAGTCGTTCCATGCGCGGCGCGCGATGTCCTCGCGGGTCACGTCGACGCGGTCGTGCAGGCCCAGGATCGAGAGGATCTCGCGATCGAGCCCGCTGGTGCGCATGGCGTCGGGAATCACGTAGATGCTCTCGCGATCGTGCATGCTGAAGATGCGCTTCATCGGCACGTTGCTGAACATGCCGATCTTCTGCATGACCTTCTCGTTCACCGGATTGGTGGCGCGGCAGGCGATCACGTGCGGCTGCACGCCGCTCTCCATGAGGCGCTTGATGCCGAGCTGCGCGGCCTTGCTCTTCTGCTCGCCCAGCGTGGCCGGCTCCAGGATGTAGGTGAGCGCCACGAAGCAGGTGCTCTCGGGGCCTTCCTCGAAGGCGAGTTCGCGCAGCGCCTCGATGTAGAAGCCGTTCTCGTAGTCGCCGGCGGTGCCGCCGACCTCCACGAAGACCACGTCGGCGGGGGCGCCGTTGGGGCCGCCGGTCATCGCGAGTTGCCGCAGCTTCAGCTTCACCGTGCCCGTGACATGCGGGATCATCTGCACGTCACGACCCAGGAAGCCGCCGCGTCGCTCCCGGTCCAGGATCTCGCTGTAGATCTGTCCCGCGGTGATGAAGTTCTTGCGCGAGAGGTCCTGATCGAGGATGCGCTCGTAGGTGCCGAGATCCATGTCGGTCTCGAGGCCATCCGAGAGCACGAACACCTCGCCGTGACGGAACGGATTCAGCGTGCCACTGTCGACGTTCAGGTAGCCCTCCATCTTGATGGGGGCGACCGCGAGTCCCTTGTCCTGCAGCAGCTTGGCGAGGCTCGAGTTGAAGATGCCCTTGCCCAGCCCGCTCATGACCGTGCCGATCACCACCACGTACTTGGTGCGGCCCTTCTGATAGCCGGGCGGCGCGGGGCTGAACCACTCGCGCTGCTCGTCGCTGGCCGAAAACTGGGCAAGAAACCCGTTCTCGCCTGAGTCGGGGGGGGTTTGGCTTCCTTTGGAGGGCACGCTTGATCGTACCAAGGGGGGATTGCGGTTCAAGATCCGCCGGGACGACTTTCAAAGATCGCGAGGCCGTTGGTCGGTTGGACTGTACGAATCCGGAACTTCCCGCGAGGATGCCACCCATGCAAAGCCTGACCGCCGCGTTCCTGAGCTGTCTTGCCACCTTTTCAGCCGTGGGTGGAGCTGATACCGAGGACTACGGCTGCGAGTGTCTCGCGCACCGGCTTGAGGCCTTCCAGCCCGCGCGGCGCACGGATCGCCCAGGACGCTGGGTGGAGCCCGGCAAGGGGAAGTTCGATCCCGCGACGGGCGCGGACTTCCGGCACTGGCCGCCCGATCGCCTGGTGGACTACCTGAAGATCCGCGTGGAGCTGAGGGTGCCGGATCTTGCGGTGCGCAAGGCGGAGGCCGTGGCCACGCTCACGGTGCGGCCGATCGCCTCGCCGGTCGAGTCGCTGTCGCTGAACGCGGAGCAGCTGAAGGTCTCGAGGGTGACCGTGGGGGGGCGGGCCGTCGAGCACTCGAGCGACGGACATGTGCTGGGGCTGCGCTTCGAGCCGCCGCTGCCGGTGGGGTCCGACAGCGACATTCGCGTGGAGTACGCGATCGAGGATCCGCAGATGGGCCTGACGTTCGCGCCGGCCTATCCCGATCGCCCGGGCTATCCGGCCGAGATGCACACGCAGGGGCAGAGCGAGTTCAACCGCGGATGGTTCCCGTGCCACGACTTCCCGAACGAGCGACAGAGCACCGAACTGGTGGTGGACGTGCCCGAGGGTGTGATGGTCAGCGGCAACGGTCGACTCGTCAGCAAGAAGACCGAGGGTGGTCGCACCGTGTGGAACTGGCTGCAGGAGAAGCCGCACGTGGCCTACCTGGTCAGCATGGTGGCGGGTGACTTCGCGGTGGTGCCGATCGAGAGCAAGCGCAGCGGCGTGCCCATGCATGTCTGGGTTCCGAAGGACCGTACGGGCGATGTGGCGCGCACCTACGGCCGCACCGACGAGATGATGGTGCTGTTCGAGGAGGTGTTCGGCCAGAAGTACCCATGGGACCGCTATGACCAGCTGGTGGTGCGCGACTTCGGCTCGGGCGGCATGGAGAACACCAGCGCGACCACCATGCACCCGGGGGCGATCCTGGACGAGATCGCCGCGGCCGACGACGACATGGAGGGCCTGATCAGCCATGAGCTGTGTCATCAGTGGACGGGTGACCTGATCACCTGCAAGAGCTGGGCGCACATCTGGCTGAACGAGGGCTGGGCCACCTACGGCACGAACCTGTGGTGGCAGCGTCGCGACGGTGACGCGGGCTACTTCGACGCGATGCTGGACTCCAACGGCGTGGCCGGCGGCGACAGCACCGAGGGACCGGTGGGTATGGTGAGCCCGATCTACGGCAACGCGAGCGAGACCTTCGGTCGCGCACCGAATCCGTATCCCAAGGGCGCGAGCATTCTGCACATGCTGCGAGAGAAGCTGGGCGACGAGATCTTCTTCAAGGGTGTGCGCACGTACTTCGAGAAGTACAAGTTCGATGTCGTGGAGACGGACGACTTCCGCAAGGAACTCGAGGCCGCGAGCGGTCTGGGCCTGGAGGGCTTCTTCGACCAGTGGTGCATGCGTCCGGGGTGCCCGAACATCTCGGTGAAGGCGGTCTATGACACGGCGAGCCGCACGCTCACGCTGAGCGCCGAGCAGACGCAGAAGATCGACGAGCGCACGCCGGCGTTCGCGGTGGACACGCCCGTGGTGGTCAAGACCGCCGAGGGCGTGAAGGCCCACGACTGGAGCTGGCGCACGAAGTCGGACACGCTGGAGCTGAAGCTCGACGGGCCGCCGGATTGGGTCGCGTTCGATCCACGTCTGGCCACGCTGAAGACGCTGAAGCAGGAGATGCCCGTGGAGTGGATGCGAGCGTTGGCGAAGGATGGTCCGACCACGGCGTCGCGCCGCCAGGCCGTGCAGTTCCTGCGCGGCAACGCGACGCCCGACACGGTGGCCGTGCTTGAGGCGATCGCGAACGATCCTGCGGCGCGTCGGCGCCTGCGTCAGGAGTGCGTGGACGCGATCGCGGACTTCCAGTGCGATGCGGGTCGCGCGGCCATCGCGCGCATGATGGAGAAGCCCCCGGAACTGCCGCGCGTGTTCGCGGGCGTGTGCGGCGCGGTCACGCAGCTTGGGGACAATCCCAAGGCGATCGCGTGGCTGGTGAAGACGCTGCAGGAGCAGAAGAGCTACGCCGTGCGCGCGGCGTGCATCAACGCGCTCGGCAAGCTGGAGGCCAAGGATCAGGTGGACCTGCTGCTGAAGATGGTCGACGAGCCGAGCCGGCAGCAAGAGATCCAGAGCGCGGCGTTGCGTGTCCTGGCGGGCTGGAACGACGCGAAGGCGATCGAGCCGGCGCTGAAGGCGGCTGCGCTCGGGAATTTCGACCGCGCGCGCCCGGCGGCGATGGACGCGCTGTCGAAGATCTGTCCGAAGGAGGAGGACAATGCCACGCGCAAGCAGGTGATCGAGCGACTGGTCGCGTGGATGGACGATCCGGAAGGGCGCGCGCGCAACGCGGCGTGTGAGGCGCTGGCGAACCTGAAGGCGAAGCAGGCGCTGGACCGACTCGACGCGATCGCGCGCAGCGATCCGAGCCCAGAGCGACGCGATCGCGCGACCGAATGGGCCAAGCGCATCCGCGGGTGAAAACGAGGGTCAGAGAGAGGTCGTTGTTGCCCTCTGCGTGCAAAGGGGCAACAACGACCTCTGACCCTCTAACGCGGACGTTGGAGGGCCGCGAGCTGCTCCGGCGTGTCCACGCCGTGGAAGCGTGCCTCGCCGATCGCCACCGCGATGTCGTAGCCGTTCTCAAGCACGCGCAGCTGCTCCAGCTGCTCCGTGCGCTCGAGCGGCGTGCTGGGCATCAGCACGAAGGTGGGCAGGAACGGGCGCCGATACACGTAGAGCCCGACATGCTTGAGCGGCTTCACGCCGTCCGCCGCGCCGTCTCGGTTGAACGGCACGAGCGCGCGGCTGAAATACAGCGCGCGACCGTTCGCCCCGACCACCGCCTTCACGATGTTCGGATTCGCCGGATCCTCGCCTGGCATGAACGGGCTCGCGACCGTGGCCACCGGCACCTCGCGCCCGGCGCGGTCCAGCGCGTCCACCGCCAGCTCGATCAGGCGCGGCTCGATGCGAGGCTCGTCACCCTGCACGTTCACCACGAGTTCGCAATGCAGCGTCGAGGTCACCTCGGCGATCCGGCTTGTCCCATTCGGGTGATCCGCCCGCGTCATCACCGCCTCGAACCCCGCGTCGCGCGCCGCCTTCGCGATGCGTTCGTCGTCCACCGCCGCGATCACGCGCTGCACGCAGCGAGCCTCGCTGGCGCGGCGCAGTGCATGCACGATGACGGGCGTGCCCTCGAGCAACGCCAGCGCCTTGCCCGGGAAGCGCGTGCTTCCCCAGCGTGCCGGTACCACCGCGATGACGCGCTCGCCGCCCGCGGGAGCAGGGGCCATCAGCCTGCGATCTCCTTCACGAGCGCGTCAACCTGCTTGCGGCGCTCGCGGATGTCGCGATATGCGATGTTCTTGCGCAGGATGTAGGAGCAGATCTCGGCGGCGTCACGCGCGGCCTGCGCGTTGCGCTCGCCCTTCGCCTGCTCCATGAGGCTGACCATGAGGTCGTACTTGATGTCGAGCTCGCGTTCGGGGTTGCCCGCGTCGAGCACGCGGACGGCCTCCTTGAACTCGTCGACGGCCTCGCTGTGCCAACCCTGCGCGGCGAAGCACTTGCCCAGCATGTGCGCGGCCATGACGCGGTACTTCGCCTCGTCCTTGGCCTGCTGGAAGCAGGGCATGGCATCCTCGAAGCGGCCCAGCTCGAAGCGGATGCGACCCACCTCGGCCTTCAGGCCGCAATCGGTGGGGTACTTCTCCATGCGTTCGGCGTACTCCGCGCCCTCGAGCTCCAGATTCGCGTCGCGCGCGGCCTTCGATGCGGCCTGCGCGGCGGCGTCGGTGGGATTGGCGGTCGCCTTCTCCTGCGCGGCGCGCACGGTGCGTCGGCTCTGCGCGATTCGGATGTCGCCCGCGGCGATGCGGAAGCGGTATTCGCCCAGGCGCTTGAAGCCATCCATGTAGATGTCGTGCGCCTGATCCTCGCCCTCGGATGTCTGCTTCTTGCGAAGCAGCGAGGCGTACTTCTGCACGTGCTCAGGAACTTCGGGGCGCTCCTCGTAGTCCTTCTTGGCGCGCTCCAGATTCCGTGCCTCGACGTCGGCGGTGCCGGCGACCGCATCCTGATCGGTGAGCTGCTTCTGCTTCTCCGCGTCCTTGATGTTGGCGCGGAAGCCGCCTTCCTGACCAGCGGTCTTGTTGTAGCCACCTTGCTGGATCGCGCGCGCTGCAGTGAGCTGCTTGAGCTCCTGAATCAACGCGCCGTCGGATGGATCCATCGCGACCGCCGCCTCGCCGCACGCGAAGGCCTCGTTCCAGGCGTTGACTGCCGAGAAGAGGTCCTTGCCGAGCACCCAGTCCTTCTTGTTCGGCTTCTTCTTCTGATGCCCCCGCAGCAGGTTGAGCACGCGTGGCGAGAGCCACTGGCCCAGCTCCTCGAGCTTGAGCTTGCCTGCGAACTCCAGCAGCTTCATGGCCGCAGAGAGGTTGTTCAGGTCCTTCATCCAGATGAACTCGGCCGCGGCAAGCTTGGCGAAGTTGCCGCTGCCGTCATCGACGTCCCTGAGTTCCTTGCCGGTGGCGGGCTTGCCACCGCTCTGGAGGTACTGCACGGCCGACTCGAACATGGCGTTGTGCGCCGCCATGTTGCCCGGGTCCAGCTTGATCGCGTTGGCGAACAGCTGCAGCGCGTACTCGTTGTTGCCGGTCCTGGCGATCGCTCCCGCGTGCTGCAGGAACTTCGCCGACTTCTCGGGCTGCGGCTGCTGCGGTGCGCCCTTCACGGGCTTCTCCGCGGCACCCTCACCGGAGGGCTGGGCACCGTCTGCGTTCTTTTTCCACGGGAAGATCATGTGTTTCCGCCGCTGCGCGGTGAAGTAGGGAAAGGTATGGGCATATCCGCAGCCGGTCAACGCACGGACGCAGCCTTCCGGCCATCGGACTACGATTTCGGGATGGCCCGCAAGCGGCAGATCGTCCTGTATCCGGATCCCGTGCTGCGACGGCGCGCCAAGTCCGTCGAGCGGGTCGACGACTCGATCCGCGACCTGGTGCGCGAGATGTTCGAGATCATGGATGAGGAGGAGGGCATCGGTCTGGCGGCGCCGCAGGTGGGCGAAAGCCTGCGCATCTTCGTGACCGGTCCGCATGCCGACGGCACGCATCCGCACATGACCTACATCAATCCGGTGTTGAGCGGTTTCGACGGCGAGTTGCAGGCGCACGACGAGGGCTGCCTGAGCCTTCCCGGCATCCGCGGCGAGATCCGCCGCCAGCCGCATGCGGTGATCGAGGCCCTGGATGTGGAGGGCAAGCCCTTCCGCATGGAGAGCGGCGACTTCATCGCGCGCGTGTGGCAGCACGAGTTCGACCATCTCGAGGGCATCCTGATCATCGACCGCATGACCGCGCTGGACCGTCTGCGCGTGCGTCGCGCGGTGAAGGAGTTGGAGTCGGGTGGCTGACGCGGCACGCGGCGTGGCGTTTCTGGGAAGCGGCTCGCTGGGCGTGCCCACGCTTGAGGCGCTGCATGCGTCGGGACTGCTGCGCGTGGTGGTGAGCCAGCCCGATCGCCCTGCTGGCCGCGGTTTGAAGCTGGTGCCCACGCCCGTGTCCGAGTGGGCGCTTGCCAAGGGTGTGCAACTTGTCCGCACCGAGGACGCGAATCAGGGCGAGGCGTTTGAGGCGATCCGCGGCGCCGGAGGCCCGCTGGTGGTGGTGGCGTTCGGACAGAAGCTTGGGCCGGCGTTGCGTGCGGGCCGCTTGAGCGTGAACCTGCATCCGTCGGCGCTGCCGCGGTGGCGTGGCGCGGCTCCGATTCAGCGCGCGATGCTTGCGGGCGAGTCTCGGATCGGCGTGTGCGCGATCGCGGTGGCCGATCGAATGGATGCGGGAACGATCCTCGATTCCTTCGAAACCGAGTTGGGTTCGCAGGAGACGGCGGGTGAGGTGCTTGATCGCGTGTCGCGTGAATCGGTTCCGATGATGCTGCGAGTGGTGGATCGGCTGCTGCGGGGGCAGGGTGATGGCCTTGCGCAGGATGAGTCGCATTCCTGTCGCGCGGCGAAGCTCTCGAAGGTCGATGCAAGCGTGAGCCTTGATCAGTCGGCGGATCGCGTTCGCCTGCGGGTGAACGGCCTCCAGCCATGGCCAGGGTGTCTGGTGCGCGTGGCAGGACAGGATCTGCGCTGGCTTCGCGTGGGTCCGGCCGAGGGTGCTGGTGCACCCGGAACGCTGCTGGCGGATGGTGCGGTGGCGTGTGCGCCGGGCGCCGTGCGTCCGATCGAGGTGCAGCCGCCCGGTGGCAAGGCGATGGCGTGGGCGGACTGGCTTCGAGGCCGGCGGATCGATCCGGGTGTGCGCGTCGAGAGCGCATTCCCGTCGCCGGATGTCACATGAGCCAGGGACTTCGCGCCGACGATCTGGACTATCCGTTCGACGAGCGCTGCATCGCGGCGCAACCGGCCGAACCACGCGACAGCGCGCGCATGATGGTGATCGAGCGCGCGAGTGATCGCGTGCATCACCTGCATGTCCGGGACATCGGCGCCTGGCTGCACGCCGGGGACACGCTGTTCGTGAACCGCACGCGCGTGGTGCACGCGCGCCTGGTGCTTCGCCGCGAGCGAGACGGCCGGCTCTTCGAGGGACTGCTTGCCGCGCCCGTGGGAACGGGTCACTGGCTGCTGCTGGCGCGTGGTGCGAAGAAGCTTCATGCGGGTGAGCGCCTTGCGATGATGGGTGAGGATGGCGCGCCTGCCGAGGCCGTGACCTGCGTGGAGAAGACGCGCGAGGGGTGGGTGGTCGCGTTCGATGACGGCGTGGACGCGCACGCCGCGATCGAGCGTGCGGGCCGCACGCCTGTGCCGCCCTACATCCTGAAGGCTCGCGGCGACTCCGCACGTCCCGACGCGTTCGACCGCGAGCGCTACCAGACCGTCTACGCGAGCGACTCGCGCATGCACTCGGTGGCGGCGCCCACGGCGGGCCTGCACTTCACGCCGGATCTGCTGGCGCGGCTTGCGGCCGCGGGGGTGCGCCGCGCCGAGGTCACGCTGGAGGTCGGGATGGGCACCTTCAAGCCCGTCGAGACGGAGTGGCTGGCGCAGCACGCGATGCATCGCGAGCGCTTTGAGGTGCCGATGGAAACGCTTGCGAATCTGCACGATCGTGAACGGAAGGGGCGGCGCGTGGTCGTGGGCACCACCACCGTGCGGGCGCTTGAAAGCCTGCCCGATCCGCTTCCGGAGCGACTCTGGCGCGACGAGGCCAGCCTGATGATCCAGCCGGGCTTCCGCTTCCGTCACGTCGACGCCCTGATGACGAACTTCCATCTGCCGCGCAGCACGCTGCTGGCACTGGTCGGCGCGTTCGTGGGGCTGGATCGCCTGAAGTCGCTCTACGCGCTTGCGCAACGCGAGGGCTATCGCTTCTATTCCTATGGCGACTGCATGCTGATCGTGTAGGTACATTTTCCGCATGCGGCTCTCCCAACTGCTTGCACTGGTTCCGAGCGTGAGGCAGGAGGGGTCTGGCGACGCGGACGTCACGAACATCGCGGACGACAGCCGGAAGGTGACGGCGGGCACGCTGTTCGTGGCACGCGGCGGCGCGAAGGCCGATGGTGGCGCCTTCATCGCCGACGCGATCGCCAAGGGTGCGGTGGCGGTGGTCGCGGCGTCTGGCACCGTGGTGCCCTCGGGCACGCCAGCGCTCCGGGCGGATCAGCCCGCGCTCGCCGCGGCGGAACTGGCGCACGCCTTCCACGGCTTTCCGGCGCGCAGCCTGAGCGCGGCGGCGGTCACCGGCACGAACGGCAAGACCACGATCGCCTTCCTTCTGCAGCAGTGCATGGCGCAGGCGGGCAGGAAGTTCGGCCTGATCGGAACCGTGCAGATCGACGATGGCGCGCGCACCGTCACCAGCGAGCTCACCACCCCGGGTGCGATCGAGCTGGCGGCCTTGCTTGCGCGCATGCGTGACAACGGATGCATGGGCGTGAGCATGGAGACCAGCAGCCATGCGCTGGACCAGGGCCGTGTGGTCGGCATCGACTTCGGCGTGGGCATCTTCACGAACCTGAGCGGCGATCACCTGGACTATCACGGCACGATGGAGAACTACGCCGCGGCGAAGGCGAAACTGTTCGAGGGACTCGCGCCTGGCGCGACCGCGATCGTGAACGCCGATGATCCGGCCTATGCGCGCATGGTGCGCGACTGCCGCGCGCGGATCCTGCGCTGCGGTTTCGCGGGTGGCGAGTCGCTCGACGCGCAGGTGAGCGTGCTGGAGGCGAAGCTCGGCTCCATGCGCGTGCGACTGGAAGGCCCATGGGGGCAGGTGTCCGCGCGACTGCCGATGATGGGCCGTCACAACTGCATGAACGCGCTGCAGGCGGTGGCGGGGGCGTGGGCGCTGGGCGTGGAGCGCGCGGCGCTCGAAGGCGCCATGTCGCGGGCCAGCGCGCCACCCGGCCGTCTCGAGCCTGTGACCGATCCCGACGCACCCTTCGCGGTGATGGTGGACTACGCGCACACCGACGACGCGCTGCTGAACGTGCTGCGAGCCGTTCGTCCGGCCCTGCCGCAGGAGGGTCGCTTGATCGTGGTCTTCGGTTGCGGCGGCGATCGCGACCGCACGAAGCGACCGCGCATGGCGCGCGTGGCGAGCGAGTTCGCCGACTGCATCGTGATCACCAGCGACAATCCGCGCACCGAGGATCCTGCGGCGATCATCCGCGAGATCGAGGCGGGCGTACCGCCGCATCGGGCGGATCGCGTGCGCAGCGTGGTCGATCGCCGCGAGGCGATTCACGCAGCCGTGCAGATGGCACGGCCCGGTGACGCGGTGGTGATCGCTGGCAAGGGTCACGAGGACTATCAGATCGTCGGAGCGGCGAAGCGCCCCTTCGACGACCGGCTGGTCGCGCGTGAGGCGCTCCAGTCCGTGGGAGCCTTGGCGTGAACTGGCTCACGCCGCAGGAGATCGCCGAGATCACCGGGGGTCGATGGCTCGATGCGCCGCCGCAGGCGGTCACGGGCGTCGGCACCGACACGCGCGAGGATCTCTCGGGCCGACTCTTCGTGGCGCTGAAGGGCGATCGCTTCGACGCGCATGACTTCCTGAAGGCCGCCGCCGAGCGGGGTGCCGCCGCGGCACTGGTGCACCGCGAGGTTCCGGGCCATGGTCTGCCGCGCCTTCTGGTGAAGGACACGCTGGTGGCGGTGCAGGCGATGGCCGCCGCGTGGCGCGCGCGCATGCCCAGCGCCTGGTGCATCGCCATCACGGGCAGCGCCGGCAAGACCACCACGCGCCGGCTGGTGGAGGGTGCCTGCGCCGCTATCGGCCCGACCCACGCCAGTCCGAAGAGCTTCAACAACCACCTGGGCGTGCCGCTCACGCTGCTTGCGGCCCCTGCCGACTCGCGCTTCCTGGTCATCGAGATCGGCATGAACCACCCCGGCGAGATCGAACCGCTCTCGCGCATGGCGGCGCCGCGCGTGGCGATGGTCATGAACGCGGGCACCGCGCATCTGGGCGGGCTTGGCTCGCGCGAGGCGATCGCGCGCGAGAAGTGCACGATCGCGCGAGGCCTGCAGCCGGCGGGCCTGTTCGTGGTGCATGGCGATCAGGACCACCTTCTGCATGAGGCGTTCCGCGAGAACCTGCCCTCGGGCGGCCGCATCCACGCCTTCGGCACGCGCGGCCTGTGCGCCTTCCGTCTGCGCGGCCGGGTGCAGCGCGCGGATGGCTCGCAGGAGATCCGCATCGACACGCCGCTGGGGGAGCGAACCTTCACCATCCGCCTTCCGGGCGCGCACAACGCCATGAACGCCGTGGGGGTGGTGGCGGCGCTGGCCAGTCTGGGGCTGCCGGTGGAGAAGGTGTTCGAGGGCATGTCCGCCGTGGAACCGGCCGACATGCGGCTGGTGCGGGCCGATCATGGCGGCATCGCCGTCTTCAACGACGCGTACAACGCCAACCCCGACTCGGTGCTGGCAGCCGTGCGAACCTTCGCCGAACTGGCACCCGCGGGCGCGCGCCGCGTGGTGGCGCTTGGGGACATGCTGGAACTGGGCGAGGAAGGCCCGGCGCTGCACGCCATGGTGGGGCGCGAACTGGCCACGGCCTTCGCCGGCGGTCCGCCCGACCTGTGCATCACGTGTGGGCAACTGACCCGGCATCTGGCCGTGGGGCTGCGTGCGACGGCGCCGGATGCCCGCATGGAAAGCAGCGCCGATCTTGCCGCCGACGCCTCCCGGCTTGCTGCGCTGCTGAAGCCCGGCGACGCGCTGCTTGTGAAGGGGTCGCGCGGCAGCGGCATGGAGCGACTGGTCGCCGCAATTTCCTCCGCACAGGAAGCGAAGAAGAGCGCCTTCGCGGGCCGATGAACTGCCCGGCGCACCGGCATGCTCTTCAACCTGGTCGAACTCTTCCAGAACTGGCTCGACGAGCGCGGCCTCTACGCGGTCGTGCAGGTCATGTATCAGCTGGAGTTTCGGGCCTTCCTGGCGGTGATCCTGAGCTTCGTGCTGGTGCGGGTGGCGGGGCCGACGGTGATCGGCTGGCTGCGGCAACGCAAGGTCGGTGACAACCCCGAATTCCACAACCTGACCCTGAACGAGCTGATGAAGGAGAAGGCCGCCACGCCCACGATGGGCGGCATCCTGATCATCGGATCGATCACGCTGACCAGTCTGCTGCTGGCCGACCTGTGGCACAGCATGCCCGCCAAGGTGGCCATGGTGGTGATGGTCATGCTGGCCATCCTGGGCAGCTTCGACGACTGGCTCAAGCTCAACGCCGCGCGTCGACAGCCGGGCAGCCGCGACGGCCTGCTGCCATGGGAGAAGCTGCTCTTCCAGATCGGCATCGGTGCCGTGGCGGGGTGGTTCCTGTATCGCCACGCGCAGAGCGTGGACGCGGTGGTGCTGAACCTGCCGTTCCAGCGCACCTATCCGCCCACACCTGTGCTCGAGAACTTCACGCAGCCGGCGGTGGCGTCGAACGTGATCATCCTTGGGGGGTTCTGGTTCACCTTCATCGCGTGCATGTTCGTGATGGGCACAAGCAACGCGGTGAACCTGACCGACGGCATGGACGGACTCGCCACCGGACTCGCGATCATCGCGGGCATCATGGCGATGGTGGTCGTGGGCATCGCCTCGAGTCCGCGCTTCAGCTACTTCCTGCTGGTGCCGCATGTGCCCGAGGCGCGCGAGCTCATGGTGATCGCGGGCGCGATGGCGGGCGCGTGCATCGGATTCCTCTGGTTCAACTGCCAGCCAGCCAGCGTGTTCATGGGTGACACCGGCAGTCTGGCGCTGGGCGGCCTGCTCGCGGTGATCTTCGTGTCGGTGCGGCAGGAGTTCCTGCTGGTCGTGGTGGGAGGCGTCTTCTACTTGGAGGCGCTCAGCGTGGCGCTGCAGGTGGGCACCTTCAAGATCACGCGCAAGCTGACTGGCACGGGTCGTCGCGTGCTGCGATGCGCGCCGATCCACCATCACTTCCAGCTGGGTGGCTGGAAGGAGACGCAGACCGTCGCGCGGTTCTGGCTGCTGGGCGTGCTGTGCGCGATGGCCGCGCTGGTGCTGCTGAAGCTGCGCTAGCCCCCCAAAAGCAAAGGGGCCCCGGCGCGTGGCAAGGGCCCATGAATCCTTGAGCTGTGATCCCGAAATCAGCCGCCCGCTCAGGCCTTGCGGCGACGAGCGATCAGGCCCGCCAAGCCCACCAGCGCCGCGGCGCCCGGGGCCGGCACGGCACCCGGGGTGATCGTGAGCTTGAAGTTGTCGTAGTACTGGGTCAGGGTGCCGCTGTTGGAGTTGGCGGCGTAGAACCCGAAGTAGGTCGTCACGCTGCCGTTCAGCGCCGGCCCGCCCGTGGCCGTTCCTACAACCCGGTTGAAATCGGCGGCGCGGAGGGTGCCTGCGGCGGTCTGGTCCGTCCAGGACGAGCGCACCCCGGTGATGTAGAGAAAGCTGACCCACACGGTGGAACCCTGCCGGAGGGCCAGCCCGACAGCCTGACCCTGGCCGAACGACCCGGCGCCCTTCAGCACCGACAGGCCGAAGTCGAACGAGGCGCCCTCGAGCGGCCCCGTGACGGCGGTGTCGTTGATCACCAGACCGCCGGTGCCGGCGCCGGAAACCGTGGTGATCTGGATGCGCGCGCCTGGGTTACCTCCAGTCTCCAGACGGCTGGTGGTGGTGGTGCCGAAGTTCGACAGGGTGGCCGTCCCGAAGTCGCCATCGGTCAGCAGCACCGAAGCGGAGGCGGGCAGGGAGACGACCAGAGCGGTCAGGACGAGGAAGCGTTGGAATGGCATCAGAGGGACTTCGGGGGAAACTCGCAAGCGGGCCACGCACGGCCAATCCGGGGTGTCCTCACCAGTATAACAGAGAATCGCCGAGGTGATCCCTCACGAAATCAAGGTTTTTCCTGAAGCTCGCGCGTCAGACGTTGAACAGGAAGTGCACCACGTCGCCGTCCTGCATGACGTAGCCGCGGCCTTCGCTGCGCAGCTTGCCCGCCTCGCGGATCGCCTTCTCGCTGCCGAGCGCCTCGAGGTCCTTCACCAGATAGCACTCCGCGCGGATGAAGCCCTTCTCGAAGTCGGTGTGGATCACGCCGGCGGCCTGCGGGGCGGTGTCGCCCTTGCGGATCGTCCAGGCGCGGATCTCCTTCGGGCCCGCGGTGAAGTAGCTCTGCAGGCCCAGCAGGTCGTAGGCGGCGCGGGCGACCGTGGCGAGCGCCGGCTCCTTCATGCCCAGGCTCTCCAGCATCTCCTTGCGGTCGCTCTCCGAGAGCTCCGCCAGTTCGCTCTCGATCTTCGCGCAGACCACCACCACGCCGCCGCCCTCGGCCTTGGCGCGCTCGCGCACCTTCATCACCATCGGGCCCTTTCCCTCAAGGTCGCTCTCGTTCACGTTCGCCACGTAGAGCACGGGCTTGGCGGTGATCAGGCCGAGGCCGCGGCCCATGGCCAGTTCCTCGGGGGTCCAGGTGCCGCCGCGCAGGGGCTTGCCGTCGCGCAGGAAGGCGAACGCCTTCTCGAGATAGGCCACCTTCGCGATCGCCTCCTTGTCGCCGCTGCGCGCCACACGCTGCTGCTTCTCCAGGTTCGCTTCCACGCCCTGCAGGTCGGCCAGCGCCAGCTCGGTGTCGATCGTCTCGATGTCCCGGATCGGATCCGGGCCGCCGTCGACGTGCATCACGTCGGGGTCCTCGAAGCAGCGCACGACATGAAGGATCGCGTCCACCTCGCGGATGTGGCTCAGGAACTTGTTGCCAAGGCCCTCACCTTCGCTCGCGCCGCGCACGAGGCCCGCGATGTCCACGATACGAACGCTCGCCGGCAGGATCTTCTCGCTCTTGATCCGCTGGGAGATCGACGCCAGACGCCCGTCGGGCACGCTCACCACGCCGACATTGGGCTCGATCGTGCAGAACGGATAGTTCGCGGCGGCGATGCCCGCGCTGGTGAGCGCGTTGAACAGGGTGCTCTTGCCGACGTTGGGAAGACCGACGATGCCGCATTCCATGGGTGTGTGCTCCGTTGCGCGCGTGCTGCGCGGGATCGGGAATCCTAGCGGCGATCGTGATGGCCCACGCGATACGATCGCGCCATGGTCGCCACCGCCAACGCCGCGGCCCTGCGGGCGCGCCGCAGGCTCGGGTTCCTCGCCGTCGTGGCGATGGGGGCGGTCGCGGTGCTCTCGGTGCGTCTGTGGGCACTGACCGTGTGGCAGGGGGAGCACTATCTGGAGAAGGCGGAGTCGCGCCTGGACACGGCGGACTGGCTGCCGACGATCCGAGGCCGGATCCTGGACCGTCAGGGTCGGGTGCTGGCCCAGGACGTGCCGGCGTGGGACGTGGCCATCCACTACAAGGTGATCGACGGCACGTGGGCACGCGAACGGGCGCAGCGTGCCGCGCGGTCGAGTCTTGGGCGCTCGTTGTGGGCGCGCGTGACCCGCGACGCGCGACAGGGGGTGATCTCGCTTCGCCTGCCCGAGGCGGAGGCCGAGCTCGACGGGGTGCTTGACGAGGTCGCGCGCCTCTGCGAAGTGCCGCGCGAGCGTCTCGACGCTGAGATGGCGCACGTGCGCGAGCGCGTGGAGCGGCTGGTGGAGCGACGACGCGCGCAGGCCGATGAGGGAAAGCGTCTGAAGCCCATCTCGGAGCAGCAATCGAGCCATGTGGTGGTGCGGCACGTGCCCGATGCGGTCGCCTTCGCGTTGCGCAAGCTCGCCGACGAGTGTCCGGGCACCGTCGAGGTGGTCGACGGCACGCGCCGCGTGCACCCCTGGAGTGCTGCGGACGTGCGGCTGGACACCGGCACGCTGCCGATGCCGCTCCGTCGCAGTGGCAGCGTGACGGTGCATGTGCCGGGCGTGCTGGATTCCGTGGTCGGCGAGGTGCGCGACGCGGTGTGGGCCGAGGACAAGCAGCGGCGCCCTTTCGTGCTCGAGGATGGCACGGTCGATCTTGGTGGCTACAGCGAGTCGATTCCCGACAGCATCGGTTCGTCCGGGCTTGAGGCGGCCTACGAGGACTGGCTGCGAGGCCGGCGAGGGCAGGTGCGCCAGCGTCGCGACACCGAGGAGGTGGAGCGAACGGACCCGGTGCCGGGCAAGGACCTGCGGCTCACGATCGACGCGGAACTGCAGGCTCGAGTGCAGGCGATCCTGAATCCGCGGTTCGGCCTGACCCGCGTGCAGCCCTGGCAACATGGCGGCAAGGAGACGCTGCCCGACGGCACCAAGCTGGCCAGCGCGGCGGTGGTGATCGAGGTCGAGACGGGCGACGTGCTTGCGCTTGCAAGCTGGCCCTCGCGCGATGATGGCGCGGAGCTCACGCCCGCCGAGCGCAGCCGCCTGCAGCCCGGCCTGAATCGCGCGGCCGAGGCGGTCTATCCGCCGGGATCGATCGTGAAGCCGCTGATCTACGCGGGCGCCGTGGCCGCGGGGCGACTGGGCGCGGCCGCCGCGATCGCGTGCAACGGCCACTTCTATCCCGAGTTCAAGGATCGCGCGCGCTGCTGGATCTGGCGGCCCGAGCACGACATGTCCACGCACTCGTCGATCGTGGGTGGACCGCTGTCGATCGAGGCCGCGCTGAGTCGAAGCTGCAACATCTACTTCTTCAGCGTGGCGCAGAAGATGGGCCTGCGCGGCGTGGTGGAGTGGTATCGCGAACTTGGGCTTGGCCGCACGCTTGGCACGGGCCTGCAGGGGCCGCTGCCCGCCGATCGCCGCGGCGACGCCGGCGAGAGCGCCGGCATCGTTCCCAACGACGAGGACATGAAGAAGCTGGAGGCTCGGCGTGACGCGTTCACGACGATCATCCTGGGCATCGGTCAGGGACCGGTGGCGTGGACGCCGCTGCAGGCCGCGAACGCCTTCGCCACGCTGGCGCGCGGAGGATTGCTGATGGACGCACGTGTGGTGCGGGACGACGCGGCCCTTCCGCCGGATCGTCGGACGGGCTCGCTGGAGATTCCCGCCGAGGCGCGCCGACGCGCGTTGGAGGGATTGCGGCAGGCCATCGAGTCGAATCACGGCACGGGACACCATGTGCGCTACGGCGACGGCACGCGTGAGGCGATCTTCGACCTGCCCGGCGTGCGTGTGATGGGAAAGACCGGAACCGCGCAGGCGCCGCCAATGGTCTGGGACGAGGACGGCGACGGCACGCGCGAGCGTTCGATCCGCGGACTGGATCACGCCTGGTTCACCGGCCTGGTGAGCGATCGGGGCGACAGCGAGCCGCGCTACGCGGTGGCCGTGCTGGTGGAGTATGGCGGCAGTGGCGGCAAGACCGCAGGTCCCGTGGCGGAGCAGGTGGTGCAGGCGCTCCTGGACGAGGGGTATCTGGGCTCGGAGCGCGCGGACGCGCAGAAGAGCCGTGGCCGCACGCGCGCGCGCTTCGACAAGGGCAGTGGCGAGCCGGATCCGCCGGAGCGCGAGGATCCGGAATGATGACCACCTTCACGCGCGGCGCGATGCAGCCACTTGGTGAGGGCGTGGAGATCGGCCGTCGCGGCGTGATGGCGTGGGTGCTGAATGCGGGCTGGGTGCCGCTGCTCGCGGCGGCGCTGCTCACGCTCGAGGGCGTGCTGGCCATCGACACCACCGTACCGAGCCTTGCGCGGCGTCAGGCGATCTTCGGCGTGTTCGGCTTCCTGTGCGCCGCCGCCATGATGCTGCCGGGTTCCCGCACGCTGACGCGCGTGGCGTGGCCGCTCTACCTGATCAGCTTGGTGCTCCTGATCTTCGTGCTGATCCCCGGCACGCCCGAGTGGCTGGTGCGGCCCAAGAACGGCGCGCGTCGCTGGATCAGTCTGGGACTGTTCGAGTTCCAGCCCAGTGAGATCGCCAAGATCGCCGTGGTGCTCGCGCTCTCGCAGTGGCTTCGGGCGCGATCGCTGCGACGCTTCGGGGCCTTCCTGATGCCGTTCCTGCTGGCCGCGCCACCGATGCTGCTGATCCTGATCGAGCCCGACCTCGGCACGGCGCTCATGTTCGCGCCCGCCGTGATCGCCATGGCCATCGCCGCGGGCGCAAGGCTGCTGCACATCAGCCTGCTGGTGGGCGTGGTCGCGCTTGGCGCGCCGCTGAGCTATCCGTTCCTGAAGCCGCATCAGCGCGATCGCGTGGACGCGCTGATGGCGCAGATCCGGGGCGACGACTCGTTCGTGGGGGACATCGGATTCCAGGGCGATCGAGCCATGACGCTCGCCGGAAGCGGCGGACTCTTCGGCGTGGGCCGCGAGCGCGCGCAGGCGCTCGTGCATTTCAATCGCCTGCCCGAGGAGCACAACGACATGATCTTCGCGGTGATCTGCTGCCGATGGGGCTTCTTCGGCGGCGTGGTCACGTGGGGGCTCGGGCTGCTCTACGCGTTCGGTGCGCTGCTGGTCGCCAGCGGCGCGCGCGAGCCCTTCTCGCGGTTCGCGGCCACGGGGATCGCGGGCACCTTCATCGCGCAACTGGTCCTCAACACGGGCATGACCTTGGGCGTGATGCCGGTCACGGGCGTCACGCTGCCATTCATCAGCTATGGTGGCAGCAGCCTTGTGGCGCTGTGGATCGGCACGGGCCTTCTGTGCAACTTCGCCATGCGTCGTGCCCGCGGCGTGGAACGACTGGGAGCCGTCGCATGAACCGAGCCGGCAGGCCGACCCCCGCATTCTTCGAGGTGCTCGCCGCCCAGCACGTCGAGCTGGAGCCCGGCGATCTGGAAAAGTTGCAGACGCATCTGGAGGCGCTGCTTGAGGCGAACGAGCGCTTCAACTTGACCGCCGTGCGTGATCCCGCCGAGGCGTGGGTTCGACATGTCGCGGACAGTCTTTCGTTGGTGCCGTTCGTGGCCGAGTGTGGCGCGAAGTCGATCGTGGATCTTGGAAGCGGCGGGGGATTCCCGGGCATTCCGCTTGCGATCGCCATGCCGGATGTGCAGGTGATGCTGGTCGACAGCGTGGGCAAGAAGGTTCGCTACCTCGAGGAGGTCGTGCAGCGGCTCGCGCTCACGAATGTCACCGTGCGGCAGACGCGCGCCGAGGAACTGGCGGAGTGGAAGGGCGGATTGCGCGAGAGCTTCGATGCCGTTGTGTGCCGCGCGGTCGGTGGCCTGGCCACGCTCGTCGAACTGGCGCTTCCGCTCGTCAAGGTGGATGGCCTGTTGCTGGCGATCAAGGGCGAGAAGGCCCCGGACGAGATCGAGGAAGCCGCGCGCGCGCTGAAGGAACTGCAGGGCGAGGTCGCTGCGACCGAGCGCACGCCCACCGGCACCATCGTGGCGGTGCGCAAGATGGCCAGAACGGTCCGGCTCTATCCGCGTGATCAGGGGCTGCCCGCCCGCAAGCCGCTGGGATTCAAGACCGAATCCGGAGACTGATTCCGCGGACTTTCGGTCCGTGCGAAAATCCGCGATTTTTCTCGCACACCGGGCGTGCATCGGGTTCAATACGCACCATGAGCACCGCCTCCGCCCTTGCGTCGCCCTCCGTCGCCAGCCCGACCGTCGCGCCCGCCGAGGCCGCGCGACTGGTGGAGCGTGGCGAGGCCTTCATCGTGGATCTCCGCGAGCCTGACGAGCATCGCCGTGAGCATGTCGCCGGCGCGGCGCTGTTCCCCAGTTCCGTCTTCTCGGTGAGCGGCTTCCCCTCGCCCGACCGCGTTCGCCAGACGCTGGTGATGTGCCGCTCCGGAAGCCGCGCCCGCAAGGTGGCCGAGGCGCTGTGGGCCGCCGGTCGCACCGACGTGCGCGTGATCGAGGGCGGCATCGTCGGATGGTTCAAGGCGGGCCTGCCGGCCGAACGCAACGCATCGGCGCCGCTGCCGCTCATGCGACAGGTGATGATCACGGTGGGAGCGATGCTGCTTGGCCTGACCGCGCTTGCAGTGTTCGTGAGCCCGTGGTTCCTCGCCGCGATCGGCGCCGTGGCTGCGGGACTCCTCTTCGCAGGACTCACCGGCATCTGCGCGCTGGCGACCATGCTCTCGAAGATGCCGTGGAACCGTGCGCCGCTGGCTTCGGCGCCGAAGGCGTGCGCCCCAAGCGGCGGCGCCTGCTGCAACTGAATCGGCGTTCAGCCGCCGACCGCGGCGGAGCCCGTGGGCAGCGCGGTCGGCAGGCCAGCCTTGCGCCAACCCTCGAAGCCACCCGCCACGTTGGTCACGTTGAACCCCTCGCGCTCAAGCAACGCGGTGGCCGCGGCACTTCGACCACCCAGCGCGCAATGCACCAGGATCGGACGGTCGCGCGGCAATTCCTGCAGTCGCTTGGCGAGCCGCGTGTAGGGAATGTTCGTGGAGCCCTGAAGCGCGGCCGTGGCATGCTCGCTCGCGCCACGCACGTCCAGCACGAAGGCCTTCGTGCGCAGGTCGTTCGCCTCCTGCGGCGCGCACTCCTTCGAACGCACGAGCCCCGGCACCTTCGCGATGTCCTCGGGCGTGATGAAGTGCTCGATGCGGTCGTGGCCGATGCGCACCAGATCACGCACGATGTGCGGCACACGCGCCGCGTCCGCGACCAGCAGGATCGGGGCCTCGGGATCCGCGTAGGAGCCCACGATCATCGGCAGCATCTTGCCGGGGGGCGCCTGCAGCGCACCACGCAGGTGACCATCGCGGAACGCGGCCCACGCGCGCGTGTCGATGATGGTGGTGCCGGCTGCCACCGCCACCTCGGGCCCGACGCGCCGTGGTTCGGGCAGGCGCGGCATGAGCGGCACCCCATCACGGTTCAACGCCTTCATGCGCCCGAAGTACGCGGGCGGCTCGGGCTGGCCCGCCAGGATGTCCTCCACGAAGCGCTTCTCGCTTCCCACCAGCTTCAGCGCGTGGCTGTTGGCCTTCTCGTAGCCCACGGTCGACTGCGGAATCGCGCCCAGCGCCTTGCCGCATGCGCTGCCTGCGCCGTGCGCGGGCCACACCTGGATCGAGTCCGCGAGCTTCACGAATCGGCTTGCGCTGCGCCAGAGGGCGTGCGCGCTCGGTTCGGCGATGCCCGCCATGCCGGCCGCGCTCTCCAGCAGATCGGGGCGCCCAAGGTCGCCCACGAACACGAAGTCGCCGGTGATCATGCCGATGGGCGCGCTTGCGCCACCACCGACATCGGTCACCAGATAGCTCATGTGCTCGGGCGTGTGGCCCGGCGTGTGCACGGCCTGAAAGAGGATGTTGCCCACCTTGAAGGTGTCGCCGTCGTTCAGCAGCGTGTGGGCGTAGGGGCCGACCCATCGCGACTGCCAATCCTCGCCGCCCAGGCCACTCACGTAGACCTGTGCAGCGATCCGCGCCGCCAGTTCCCGCGCGCCGCTGAGGAAGTCCGCGTGGATATGCGTCTCGGCCACGGCCACGATCCGCAGTCCCTCGCGCGCGGCGAGCTCGATGTACTGGTCCACGTCACGTTCGGGATCGAACACGATCGCCTCGCCGGTGCGCTGGCAGCCGATCAGGTAGGCGTACTGGGCGAGCGTCGAGTCGTTGATCTGTCGGAGGAGCATGTCTCGTTTTCCGATAGCCCAGACGAACTCGCTTGCGCGGTGGTGCGATTCCAGAAGTTTTGTCGACCGCCCGCGCCGGGCGCGGGTGCCCCGGCCCGGCTACGAAGACTCTCGTGCCTTGTCAGCCCCTGGTGCACGACCGACCTGATCGGCCGTACGGTCGACGAAGCCTCGCAGGAACGTGACGAGGGACTGTGCGTCGTTGAAATTCGAGCACCAGCCGAACGAGGCACGCAGCACTTGGATGCCGAAGCGCTCGAACAGTTCGTCGCGTGCGCTCTTGGATCCATCGTTCGCGCACCGTTCGAGCACGCCCCGGATGTCGGCGGCCTGCAGGCCGAAGGCTGACTCGCCTGCCCCCGGGTTGCAGAAGCAACCGCCCATGCGCAGCGAAATGCCGGCCTTGCTCGCCAGCGCCGCGGCTGCCGACACGTCGATCACCTTGCCGTCCGGATCGAGCAGGGAGAAGGGCACCGTGCCACCACGCAGGTTCGCGTCCTTCGGGCCATGCACCCGAACGAGCGGGGCGCCGTTGGCGTGGCGAAGCGTGGGCAGCGTCTCGAGCAGCCAGCCGGTCAGGCAGGCCACCCGCGTGTGGATCGTCTCGACGCCGACCTCGTCCATCAGCTGCAGGCCGAACGTCACGGCCGGAATCGACAGGTAGTCGATGGTGCCGTCCTCGAATCCCGCAATGTCGCGGCGCATCACGTGCGTGCGCGCGACCACCGACGACAGCTCGACGGTGCCTCCGGAGAACCACGGTCGATGCATGCGCGCGAGTGACTCCTTGCGCACAAGCAGGCATCCGACGCCGGTCGGGTAGCCGAACATCTTGTAGAAGGAGATGCTCACGAAATCGGGCTTCCAGCGGGACAGGTCGAGCCGGTTGCTTGGCACGAACGCCGCCGCGTCGAGCAGCACGTCCCAGCCCGCCGCGTGGGCCTGATCGATCAGTTCAAGCGGGTGCCTCACGCCCGAGAAGTTGCTCTGGGCCGGGTACGCGAGCAGGTTGCGCACGCCCGGGCGCGCCTGCGCGAGTTGCGCAGCGAGCGCGGTCTCGTCAAGGCGCAGGTCCTCCCGGCGCAGCGGGATGTAGTCGACCTCGGCCTTGTCGGCGCGCGCGAATTCGCCGATGCCGAGCACCGAGTTGTGGTTGCAGGTGCTGAGCAGCAGCCGGCTCCCGGGCGTGAACGGATAGCTCTCGCCCACGATCCGCAGCGCGCCCGTGGCGTTCGGAGTGAAGATCACCTCGTACTCGTCGTGTGGCGCGCGGAAGAAGTCGAGAATCGCGGTGCGGGTGGCCTCCACCTGGTTCGTCGAGGCCTGCGAGCTGGGGTTCTCGGAGTGGGGGTTGCCGTAGATGTGTTGCGTCAGATCGCGCTGGTGCTGCGTGACCTGCCGCAGCGCATAGAGGTTTCCGCCGGTGTAATCGAGGTACACCTGGTGGGTCTCGTCGAGGCGCGCGAAGTCGGTGGCGCGAAGCTGGTCGAGCACGGCGGTGGACTTCCATGCCGGAAAGCGGCGTAGAAAGTCCGCTTCGGCTTCGCTCATCGCCGGCGCCACCGCCATCAACATGAGCATGAAAACGGACGCGAGGAGGCAGGTGAAACTTCGCATCGACATATCCATCGTAAGTTAGCAAGTGCCAGGTGTGAGTCAACCCGTGAATTCGTGCCGGATGGTCCGCGCCCATCGCTAGCCTTGGCGCGTGGCGCTGCATGCCGAAGCCATCCTGAGCGACACCGGACCGCTGGCGCGTCGCCTGCCGGGCTTCGAGTTCCGTCCGCAACAGCTGCAGATGGCGCAACTGGTCGAGGAGACGCTGGAGCGCAAGGGGCGCCTGATGGTCGAGGCGGGCACGGGCGTGGGCAAGAGCTTCGCGTACCTGATTCCCGCGATTCGCCGGATCGTGGAGCGTCGCGAGCGCGTGGTGGTGGTCACGCAGACGATCAGCCTGCAGGAGCAGATCCTCGAGAAGGACATTCCGCTGCTGCGTGCCGTGGCCGCCGACGAGTTCAGCGCCGTGCTGGTGAAGGGTCGCGGCAACTACCTGAGTCTTCGTCGTCTGCGCCTCGCCAGCCAGCGGCAGGATCGACTCTTCCCCGACGAGGAGGAGCGTCACGCGCTGCACCAGCTTGAGGACTGGGCCATGGAGACGCGCGACGGATCGCTGTCGTCGCTGCCCGTGCAGCCACCGTCGCCCGTGTGGGAGCAGGCGCAGAGCGACGCGCACAACTGCATGGGGCGTCGATGTCCGACCTACGAGAAGTGCTTCTATCAGGCGTCACGCCGGCGCATGGAGAACGCCGACCTGCTGGTGTGCAACCACGCGCTCTTCTTCAGCGATCTGTCGCTGCGCGCGCGGGGACGCGGATTCCTGCCCGACTATCAGCACGTGATCCTGGACGAGGCGCACGAGATCGAGGACATCGCGAGCGAGCATTTCGGGCTGAAGCTCTCGGAGGCGGCGGTGCGCCACCTGCTGCGCGCGCTGCTGGCGAACGGTGGCCGCGGTTTCCTGCCGCACCTGCGCGTGCGTTCTGGCGCCGAGGCGCGCGTGGACACCGCGTTGCGCCAGGTCGAGGCGTGCGAGCACGCGATGGAGGGTCTCGCGCTCGATCTGCATCGATTCGCGTCTTCGGGCGGCGAGGCCTCCGGCGAGCGACGGCTCGCGGGTCCGGACACGGTCGCCGACGGCCTGAGCGATCCGATGCGCGCGCTTGCGGGCACGCTTCGTCTGCTGAAGGAGGACGTCACGGAGGAGGCCGACGCCCTCGAGTTGAACGCCTACGCCGAGCGCGCAGACGCTTTCGCGGCCAGCGCCGAGGCGCTGATCACGCAGTCACTGCCGGGATGCGTGTACTGGGTCGAGTCGCGCGCGCGTGGCAAGAGCCGCGGCCGACCCGCCATGACCGTGGCCGCCGCCGCGGTGGACGTGGCGCCGATCCTGCGCGAGCATCTCTTCTCCAAGCCGGTCTCGGTCACGCTGACCAGCGCCACGCTGGCGACGGGCCGCGGCGACTTCGCGCTGGTGGCCCGCCGACTCGGCTGCGACGACGCGCGCACCGCCCAGCTGGGAAGTCCCTTCGACTTCGCGCGGCAGGTGCGGCTGCTGGTCGATCGCAGCATGCCCGAGCCCACGCACGCGCACTACGAGCAGGCGCTCGCTGAACGGATCCTGTGGCAGGTGCGCGCGACCGATGGAGGCGCCTTCGTGCTCTTCACCAGCGCGGCCACGATGGAGCGTGTCGCGCGTCGCGTGGAGGCCGATCTGGCGCGCGATGACCATCCCTTCTTCGTGCAGAACCGGGGCATGCAGCGGTCCATCATGGTGCAGCGCTTCATGGAGGATCCGCGCAGCGTGCTCTTCGGCGTGACCAGCTTCTGGCAGGGTGTCGACGTGCGCGGCGAGGCGCTTCGCAACGTGATCATCACGCGACTACCCTTCGAGAGCCCGGACCGGCCGCTGGTGAAGGCGCGCAGCGAACGCGTGCAGGCCGACGGCGGCGATCCGTTCCGGCAGGACTCGCTGCCGCGAGCGATCCTCCGATTCCGTCAGGGATTCGGGCGCCTGATCCGCAGCAGCACGGATCGCGGTCAGGTGGTGGTGCTGGATGCGCGCATCGCCACGAAGGCCTATGGGCGCGCGTTCCTTGAGGCGCTGCCCGAAGGCGTGGAGCCACGCTGGCTCGACGACGCGATCGATCCGCCCTCGCCGGATGAGTGAGACTCAGCCGCGGATGATCTTCGGCTTCGTGAAGGTGCCGCCAAGCACCTTCGAGCTCGGCGCCTTCATCCAGTCGTCCAGCAGTGCCGCGTAGACGCCGCGGAAATCCTGCGTGAACTTCAGGTCGCCGTCATCCAGATCGGTCAGGCTCGGGTGCGTGCCATGCACGCCGGCCTTCACCGGCGTGCCGATCAGGAAGCAGGGGGCGGCGGTGCCGTGGTCCGTTCCGCCGCTGGCGTTCTGCTTCACGCGACGCCCGAATTCGCTGAAGACCAGCGTGATCACGCGCTGATCATTGTCCTGCGCCTTGAGTTCCTTCTGGAAGGCCGCCAACGCGTCCCCCACCTGCTGCAGGTTTCGCGCATGCGTCCCGAGCTGCCCGGCATGCGTGTCGAAGCCGCTGCTTGTGGCGTAGAACACCCGCGTCTGCATATCGGCACCGATCATCGCGGCGATCATGCGGAGCTGGCGCGCCAGATCGCTCGCTGGCCACGGCGCCTTCATGGGTCGCGACACCGCCTCGCGGATGCGATCGCTGCTCACCTGCGCGTCAAGTGCGGTGCGCATGAGGAACGCAGCCTGACTGCGCTCCGGTACGTCGGGCAGCACGCCGGCACGATTGGTCTCCTCATAGGCCTTCTCCATGCTCCGGTCCACCTCGGTGCCCATCCAGCGGAACAGGTCGGCGCTCTCGAAGCTCACCGGATTCTGGATCTTTCCAAGCATCGCCAACGGCGCGGTGCGACCGATGCAGATGGCACCATCCTGCAGAGGCGTGCCATTGCACGTGTTGTCGAAGTAGCGTCCGATCCAGCCATCGCCCTTGCCACCCGGACGCGCGGTGTGCCAGATGTCCATGCTGGTGAAGTGGCTTCGGTTGGGATTCGGGTAGCCCACGCCCTGCAGCACGGCGAGTTGTCCGCCGTCGTAGAGCTCCTTGAAGCCGCGCAGCGAGGGATGCAGACCGATGCCGATCTTGCGGTCCAGTTCAAGCGCCACGCCCGCTTGACCACTGGCGGCCGCGCCGGGAGCCTGAATGCCGATGCTCGGGCGTGCGTTGAAGTAGTCGGCGCTGCCGTAGGGCACCACAGTGTTCAGGCCGTCATTGCCGCCACCCAGTTGCACGATCACCAGGATTCGCTTGTCGGGCACGCCGGCAAGGCCCGGATTGCGCGCGGCCTGCGACACCATGCCAAGTGCGGTGTCCTGAATGAACGCGGGAATGGTGCTTGCGAGGCTGGCCAGCGCCATGCCATTGCGGATGAAGATCCGTCGTGAGAAGGCGGTGCAGGGATCGATCATGGGGCCTCCTTCAGCACAGTTGGTACTCCGGCAGCGCGGTGATAAGGCAGAGTGCCTCGATCACCCCCTCGTTCGACTCCAGTGAGAGCTTGCGCGCATCCATGCACTGCATGATTGCACGCACGCGCTCCGGCAGCGCCGAGTTTGCCAGTGAGCAGCGCAACAGCCAGGTCACGCCATCGGCGGAGGGCACCGAGCCATCGGTCTTGCGTGCGCCGTCGACCAGATGGCGCGCATCGAAGCCCTGTTCACTGCTTTCCCATTCCTGCATGCGCGGGCTTCGACCCGTCAGGAGGTACACGAGCAGGTTCTGGCGCGTGAACAGCGTGCTGGTGTTGATCCAGCTGCGACCACCATCCCAGCCCTTCACGTTGGGGGGCTGCAGCAGGTTCTGCCCCATCAGGTCCGCGGCACTGTTCAGCACGCTGAGCTCGCGCACGGGCGTGTGGAACTGGCGCACGGCCTGCACGATCAGTTGCACCGGGCTCTTGATGATCGCGGCGCGGTTGGCAGGGTGGTGGAAATGCCCGCTCATGAACACGGCCCGGAGCACGGGCTTCAGTTCTGCCTTTGAATCCACCAGCAGCTTCGACATGCCCTTCACGAACGCCTTCTGGTCGGGCGCCAGCTCACCGGGCGCGTCGTTCACCAGGAATCGGTAGAGCTTGGTGCAGATGAACTCCGGGCACTCCTTGCGCGCCAGGATCAGATCGACGAAGCGGTCCGCGTCGATCGCGCCGCCGAAGCCCAGGATGGTCTTGTGGCCGCCGTCGTGCTGGTCGATCAGGAACACACCCTCGTCGTCCTTGAAGGTCAGGCCGGTCAGCGCGCGCGCGCCCTCCTTGATGTCCTGCTCGGTGTAGCCGCGGCCCTCGCCCAGCGTGAAGAGCTCCATGAGCTCGCGCGCCAGATTCTCGTTGGGCTTGCCCTTGCGGTTCTCGTCGTTGTCGAGGTATTTGATCATCGCGGGGTCGCGCACCACGGCGCGGACCATCTGCGCGAAGTTGCCCGTGGCGAAGCGGCGGAACATCTGGTTCTGCTGGTACATGTGCCAGCTGTCCTCGATGGTCCGGTACCCCGTGGAGAAGTGCCCGTGCCAGAAGAGCGTCATCTTCTCCTCAAGCGGTCGCGGCGACTCGATCATCCGTTTCAGCCACCACTTCTGCACCTGGCGGAACTGCTCACGATCGTCGGACTGTCGACGGTTGCGTTCGCGGTCGAACCTTTGCAGCGTGGCCTCGTCGTTGGAGCGGCGGGCCTGAATCTGCGTGCGGCGCTCCTCGTCGGTCGGCGGGCGGATGATGTCCTTGTCGAACTCGTCGGTGCCCGAATCCGTGTAGGTCAGCGGCTCGTACTTCACCAAGCGATCCACGGCCTTGGCGAGTCCGAGTCCAGCCAGTGCCTGCACCTGCTGCGGAGTTCCGCCGAAACCTGCCCGATTCAAGAGGTGACGCGCACAGTCGGCGTCGAACTTGGAGTCGGGAAGGGGCTTGAGTTCGGCTGGTAGCGGCATGGTCGCTCTCGACGGCTCCTCAACGGGAGTCCGCAGAAGCTATTTCCTCGGTTGCCGCAGTCTTGCGGTTGTTCCACAGCGAGGCAAGCATGAGCAGGGCCACCGCGACGGTCAGCAGCGGCACGCGCGCACCGATCATGCCGAATTCAGCGAGAAAACCGGCCCCGGCAATGGCCAGTACCACCACGAGCGGGGGTACTCGCCTGAGACCGAGAAGCAACATGGCGGGGAAGAGCACCCCATACAGCCCAAGCCATCGCACATAGGTCGCCTCGCCAGGGACGGGTCCGAATGACGGCGACAGCACGTCGGCCATCGGGGGCAGCATGGGTTCACTCATGTACTGACAGCCCAATGCAAGGCAGGCCGTCACGACCATGCCGGGAAGCATCGCGCGTGTCCCGCCAAGCGACGAGACCGGCTCCAGACTTCGCATCGCCGCCACCACAGCCACGATCGTGAACGCGGCCTGCAGTCCCCACTGCCATTCGAAGATCGGCTTGTCCCAGAGCAGCGCGCTCGGTGGGCCCCCGGGTCCAAGACCTGCGTCCGTGTACGCCGCCGTGAAGAGAAGCATCACGGTGAAGCCGGCGCTGAAGACCGCGAAGGCGTGCCGGCTTGGCGAGCGCTGCAGCGCCAGATGGAAGGTGGGATCCAGATAGGGGCACAGCAGGAACCCGAACGCCATGAACGGTGCGGCCCACGCGAGCGAGGAGGGTGGCAGCGTGCCCGTCGCCGGAAGGTTCGCCAGCGCACCCCCGCCGAACCGCGCGAACAGCAGGCAGCTTGCGATCCATGCACACGCACCGATCGCCATCATCGTGCGATCGGATCGTTCGCTGCCGCGACGCGCAGACACCAGCAGCACGAACGCGACGGGCAGGGCCGCGACGAGTGCGGCCGTTTCGCCCGCCTTCAGCAGGAATCCGATCTGATAGGCGATCGTCGCGGCGCCGAAGAGCGCGATCCACACGCGAAAGCGGGCCACGAGCGCGCGGCTGGTCTCCGGGCTGAGCACGTAACCGAACAGCGCGCATCCAAGCACGTTGGGCACCGCGAAGGCGAGGAACCCCGGCCATCCCCACCACCGGATCAGCAGGATCGGAAGGAACATGCCGATGCACCAGGTCCAGCTGCTGGCCAGGTACAGGCCCCAACCGACGGTCTGCATCGCGCGCCGCATGCGGCGATTCTCTCCCCGCGGTCGAAGGCTGTCCAATCAGGCCGTTTCGGAGGGCGCCGCCGGTGCGGAGCCCTCGGCCGAGCGAGCGGCGGCGTTGGCCTTGCGCAGGGCGCGGGCCTTCATCATGGCCTTCGGTGCGCAGTGGAAGGTGATCAAGCACTTGCCCACGCGCTTCTGCCTGCCGTGATCCTTCACCTGCTGGCGGATGTCCATCTCCAGATCGATGTTGAACTCGCCACCCTTGCGGATGAGCTCGTTCAGGTCCTGCTGCGGCACGATGTCGTAGAGCGCGGGGCCCACGCACGGGCGCAGGAACTTGTACTCCATGCGCTTGCACACCACGATGTAGTCGCTTCCCACGCGGCCGAACAGGAAGAGGCCGGCGGCCACCTCGCTGTTGCCCAGCAGTGCCGCACCCGCCATCGCGTTGTACCAGTTGCGGTTGCCGCGCGTGAATGGCAGCACCGCCGTGAAGCGGTTCTCGGTGGCGCGCCGAAGGGTGATGCCGCTGCGGAAGGCGAAGGGCAGCCAGATCAGGCTGCACGCCTTCTGCCAGAACCAGTTGCGCGTGCTCAGTCGGCTAATGAAGGCTTCGCAGCGTTCGCTGAAGGTGCGCTTGCCCGCGGTGGTCGGGGCCAGTGTTGGGCGCGCTTCGACGGAGGACATGGGCGACGCATGGTACGCGCAGGCATGGGGCTCGATCCAGCGAATTCGGCGGCTCTCCGCGGCTTCCTGCACACGATGCCGGGCGGCGCCTCGATACCTTCACCGTCATGTCAAGGCGACCACTCGCCGTGTGCAGTTGGAGCATGCGGCCATCGGATCCTGCGCAACTGATCGAGCGGCTGCAGGCCGCCGGCATGGATCGCGTGCAGCTCGCGTTGGTGCCGCTGCTCGATTCGCCCGCGGTGTGGGGCGACGTCGGCGAACGACTTCGCGCCGCGGGCATCGCGATCCAGAGCGGCATGCTGGCGCCGCGCGGCGAGGACTACGCCAGCATTCCGCGGATCCGTGAGACCGGCGGCGTGCGCCCCGACGCGACGTGGCCCGACAACCTCAAGCTTGCCATGGGCGTCGCGCGTGCCGCCGCCACGCTGGGCATCCGGCTCGTCACGCTGCATGCGGGCTTCATCCCGCATGACCGAGCCGATCCGCTGTGGGGCCGGATGATCGACCGGCTGCGCACGGTGATCGATCTCTTCGCCGAGGAGGCCATCGACATCGCCTTCGAGTCGGGTCAGGAGAGCGCCGCCTGCCTGATCGAGGCACTGAGAGCGCTCGAACGGCCGCGGGCTGGCGTGAACTTCGACCCCGCGAACATGCTGCTCTACGGCGCGGGGGATCCACTGGAAGGCTTCCGCGCGATGAAGCCGTGGGTGCGTCAGATGCACGCGAAGGACGCGACGCCAAGTGGCCAGCCGGACGTGTGGGGACGCGAGACCCCGGTAGGCGTGGGCGCGGTGCCGTGGAAGCCGCTCATGGCGGAAGTCGCCACGTTGCCGGATGGCGTGGCCGTGGTGATCGAACGCGAGGGTGGCGAGTGTCGCGTGCAGGAGGTCGCGTCGGCGCGTGCCTTCCTGCAACCTATGCTGTAGTCGAGGCCGCGCGATGCCCACCTACGTCTATGCCGTGATCAAGTCCGATGGAAGCGATGGCGAACCCTTCGAGGTGTTCCAGAAGATCAGCGATCCACCGTTGACGCAGCATCCGGAGACGGGGGAGCCTGTTCGCCGACTCGTCGTGGCGCCGCAGGTGCAGACCCAGACCGACAAGGGGCGCTTCAGCAAGTCGAATCTGGAGCGGCTGGGTTTCACGCGCTACGAGCGCAAGGGCGATGGCCACTTCGAGAAGACCGCGGGCAAGGGCCCCGACGCGATCAGCAGTGGCGACTGAGCGCATGCCGAATCCAGTCACGCGCGCGGCGGAACTGCGGGACCTGCTGGAGCGGGCGAACGTGGCGTACTACGTCGACGCGGCACCTTTCATGCCCGACAGCGAATACGACGCGCTGTTGGCGGAACTCTCGGCGCTCGAGGCGGCGCACCCCGACCTGGCCGATCCAAGCAGTCCCACGGTTCGCGTGGGCGGCAAGCCGGTCGAGGGCTTCGAGAGCGTTGCGCATCGCGTGCCCATGCAGTCGGTGGACAACACCTACTCGATCGAGGACTTCCGCGCGTGGTACCGACGCTGCGCCGAGTCGCTCGGCGAGGCTCCGGCGGTGGTGGCCGATCCAAAGATCGACGGCGTGGCCATCTCGATCCGTTGGGAGCGTGGCACGCTCGTGCAGGCGGTCACGCGCGGCGACGGCGAGCGCGGCGACGACGTCACGAGCAACATCCGGCCAATCCGCAGCGTGCCGCTGAAGCTGCGCGGCGACGCTCCCGAGGTGCTTGAGGTGCGCGGCGAGATCTTCATGCCGAACGCGAGCTTCGAGGCCGTGAACGCCCGGCGCGCGGAACTGCGCGAGCCGCTTTTCGCCAACGCGCGCAACGCGACCGCAGGCACACTGAAGACGCTCGATCCGGCGGTGGTGCGCGCGCGCGGCTTGCGCTTCCTCATGCACGGGCTGGGCGAGACGAAGGGCTTGCGGGATGGCACCTACTGGAACCTGCTGCAGGCGTGCCGAAAGCTCGGCATTCCGGTGAGCCCGCGCTCGGTGCGCTGTGAGAAGGAAGACACGGCGGTGCAGGCGATCGAGGCGTTCGCGGCGGATCGCCCAAGCCTGGACTTCGCCGTCGACGGCATGGTGGTGAAGATCGACCGGCTCGATTTCCGCGAGCGTCTCGGCAGCACCAGCAAGGCGCCGCGCTGGGCCGTGGCGTTCAAGTACCCGGCCGAGCGCAAGCCCACGAGACTGGTGAAGGTGGAGTGGCAGGTCGGCAAGGGCGGCACGCTCACGCCGCGCGCCACCATGGAGCCGGTGTTCGTGGGCGGCACCACCGTGCGCCACGCCACGCTGCACAACATCGAGGAGATCCGCCGCAAGGACATCCGCGTGGGTGACACGGTGGTGATCGAGAAGGCCGGCGAGATCATTCCGCAGGTCGTTGAAGTGATGTTGGCCGAGCGTCCCCGGAGCGCGAAGCCGATCGAGCCGCCCTCGCAGTGCCCCGACTGCGGCGAGGCGACCGAGAGCGAGGGCCCGAAGGTCTTTTGCCGCAACGCGGCGTGTCCCGCGCAATTCCGCGAACGCGTGAAGTGGTTCGTGGGGCGCGACCAGATGGACATCGAGGGGCTCGGCGAGAAGATCGTGGACCAGCTGATCGACGCCGGGCTGGTGAAGCGCTACAGCGACCTGTTCACGCTGGATGAGGCGAAACTGGCCGCGCTCGCAAGCGAGACGGTGAACAGGAAGGGCGACACGGTGGTGCGCAGGCTGGGGGAGAAGACTGCCGCGAGCATCGTGGCCAGTGCCGAGGCCGCGAAGAAGCGCGGGCTGGTGCGGGTGCTCGCCTCGCTTGGTCTGCGCCTCATTGGTGCGTCGGCCGCCAAGACATTGGCGCGCGCCTTCCCAAATGCGGAATCGCTGCTCGCCGCGAAAGCCGAGCAGTTCGAGGCGCTGGAGGACTTCGGCGAGATCACCGCGCAGAGCCTCGCGCATGATCTCGCGCGCGCGGATGTGCGACGCATCTTCGCGGACTTGGCCAGGGCTGGCGTCGACCTTGCAAGCCCGATCTTCCAGCAGGGTGGGGCGGTCGCTGACTCACCCTTCGCCGGCAAGACGGTGGTGCTCACGGGCACGCTCGAGCACTTCGATCGCAGCGCGCTCACGGAGCGGCTGGAGGCGCTGGGTGCGAAGGTGACCGGCAGCGTGTCGAAGAGGACACACCTGGTGATCGCGGGCGCCGAGGCGGGCAGCAAGCTCGACAAGGCACGCGAGCTCGGCATCGAGGTATGGGACGAAGCCGCGCTGCTGAGGCATCTTCCGAAGGCCTGAAAAACAGCGCGGGCCCCGCCATGCGACGGGACCCGCGTTGAATTCCTGCGTTCAGGCGCTCACTTGCCGGCGGGCGCCGGGATCTCGACCACCTTGATGATCTCGACGGTCTCGACGGGCACGTCGCCCATCGGGCCTTGACCACCACGGGTGTTGGCGACCTTCTGACCGGTGGGAACGGCGCGGATCGCGTCGGCCACCTGCATGCCCTCGACCACCGTGCCGAACACCGCGTATCCGGGACGGCCTGGGCGCGTGTCGAGCATCTTGTTGTCGACCACATTGATGTAGAACTGCGCGGTCGCGCTGTTCGGGTCCATGGTGCGCGCCATCGCGATCGTGCCGCGCGCGTTCGAGAGACCATTGGTGCCCTCGTTCTTGATGGGCTTGTCGGTGGGCTTCTCGGTCAGCGTGGCGTCGAAGCCGCCGCCCTGGATCATGAAGTCCTTGATCACGCGGTGGAAGACAGTGCCGTCGTACTGGCCCTTGTTCACATACTTCAGGAAGTTCTCGGTGCTGATCGGTGCCTTCACGCGGTCGAGCTCGATGATCATGTCGCCCTTGCTGGTGATCATCTGCACATAGGCCTTCGCAGCGGGCGCAGGCGCGGGCGCAGCTGCCGGAGCGGGCGCCGCGGGCGCCGGGGCTGGAGTGGGTGCGGGGGCCGGCGCCTTCGGCGCCTCAGCAGGCTTCGGCGCCTCGGTGGGCTTGCTTTCGGCCTTCGCCGCGGCCTTGGTGTCGGCAGCGGGGGCGTCGGTCTTCTGCGCGTTGTCACACGCCGCGGCCACGCACAGGGCGAGCGCAAGCGAGACGGTGGTGAATCGGTTCAGCATGGTCATAGCTCCTGTTGGAAGGTAGGAATGGTACCTGACCCGCGCGTGGATCGACGTGCGCATGACCCCTACGATTACGGTTCATGATCGCGTGGTCGCTCGGCAAGCTCTCCGACCTGTTCAGCAGCGTGCGCTTCGGCATCTGGCTGCTCGTGATCCTGTTCGTCTACATGTCGGTGGGCAGCGCGGGCATCCTGTACCCGACCCATCCGAACCTGCTGCATCCCGACGCATGGGTGCATGCGCAGTTGCGACAGTGGCGCCCCTTCGAGATGACCGAGTTCGAGTGGTTCCACTGGTGGCCGTTCGACCTGCTGATGGGGCTCATCGCCGCGAACATGGCGTGGACCACGCTGCGGCGCATTCCGTTGCGGGCCGTGAACCTGGGTGTGTGGACCATCCATGTCGGCATCCTGACCCTGATCGCGGGAAGCGTCTGGTACTTCGGCACCAAGGTCGAGGGCGACGCGCCAGTGGCGCGAAGGGCGATCGTGCTGAAGGCGACCGCTGCGGATGGTGGCAGCGGCACGGGACGCGTGGTGGCCATGCCCGGCAGCGAGACCGCGTTCACAGCGGGTGCGGAGACCTGGCGCGTGCAGGTGGCGCAGATCGACCCTGACTGGGAATTGCGTTCAGGTGACGCGGCGGGTGAGCGAACCTACAGCGTGACGCTGCTTGTGGAGGGACCGCGCGGCCGGTTCATGCGGCAGGTGATCGCGGGTCGACCCGATCTGGCTGAGGATCTCATTCTTACCGACGATCCACAGCAGCCGGTGCAGCGCGCGAAGAAGGCGAAGGGTGCGCCGATCGTCGAGACCGCGTTCGAGGCGGTGGCGGAGTATGAGTCGCAGGGATGGCTCTACCTGAAGAACGACCTGAACAAGAGTTGGGCGCTGTACCTGCGCAAGTTGGGTGAGACGAAGTGGTCTCAGCGCCCGATCGACGGGCTTCCGCTGTACAACGATTATGTGCCGGCACGGGGGCTGGCCTTCGTGGCCGAGGGCGAGGAGATGCCGCTGCAGGCGCTCGATGTGTCGATCCCTCCAGCCGAGAAGGACGACCCGTTCCCCGGCGTCACGCTGAAGGCCACCGGGTATCTGCGCTACGCCTTCGAGCGTCCGCGTCTTGCGCGTGGCGGACCCGAGGCGCCGCTGAATCCGGCCGCGATGGTCTCGATCGAGGCGCAGGGCGGCGCCCCGCGCGAGTTCCAGCTGGTGGCCTTCGACGACGCGCGCGCCAGCGACGAGGGTGGACTCATCACGATGCGCTGGGCCGACACGAGGGAGGCGCTCGAGGCCTTCGCGAAGTCCAGCCGCATCGCCTTCCAGATCGACGGCGTTCCGGTGGAGCTGACCTCGGAGCAGTGGACGGCGGCCGGCAGCGAGACCTTCACGCCGGTGGGGCCGGCGGCCGCGAACATCGCGGTGCGCGTGGTGGCGGTGCAGGAGAACCTGAAGCTCTCGGGCGGGCGTGTGAGCGTGGCGATCGTCGACATTCGCACGCCGGAGACCACGATCCGGCGCTGGATCTTCGACCAGCCCGCGCTGAATCGCGACATGAAGCCGGGCGAGAACCCGGATCCCAAGGCGCCCGCCAGCACCATGCTGGAGCGTGTGGTCTCGCGCTTCGTGCCGGGACTTGGCGCGACACCCGTCACGCTGGTCGCGGGGCCGGATCCGTCGCAACTCACGCTGATCGATGGCGCGGAGGGCACCGTTCGATCGCGGCAGCTGGTGGTCGGGCAGCCACTGCCGCTGGCGCAGGGCCTCTCGCTCCGGGTGAGCGAGCACCTGCCTCGGGCGATCGTGGAAACGCGTCCTTTCATCGTGCCGCAGCGTCGCCGCCAGAAGGACGCGCGGGAGCAGTTCGCGATGGCGCTGGTGCAGGCCGAGGATGGCCGTGCGACATGGCTGCCCTATCACGACTACGTGTTCGATCGACCCGAAGACGTCCTGCGTCGGCGCGAACTCCAGCCTACTGTCATGACCTTGGCGGACGGCACGCAAATCGAGCTGCTCTTCTCGCGCCAGCGGATGCCGCTGCCCGCGCCGGTCGCGTTGGAGCGCTTCGAACTTGCCGCGCACGTTGGAGGTTTCACGGGTGAGACCTCGACGATCCGCGACTATGTGAGCCTGCTGCGATTCCGCCAGCCGGACGGCGCGTGGACCGAGCCGGTGCGTGTGAGCGTGAATCAGCCCGTCGAACACGGCGGTCTCTCGTTCTTCCAGGCGCAGTGGGATCCGCCCGATGATGGTGGCGGCGTGGCCGCGCCGAGCCTTGGCCTGAACTACACCGTGCTTGGTGTGGGTTCGCGCCATGGCGTGGGCATGCAGCTGGTGGGCTGCATCATCGCGGTGCTCGGCATGCTGTACGCCTTCTATGTGAAGCCAGTGATCAAGCGTCGAGCCTTGCTGCGCCAGCAGGCCATGGTGAGGCCAGCGGGCGCGGTGGCGGCCGCGGTCGCGGCGCTCGCACTGTCTGTCGTGCCTGCGCGCGCTCAGGCCCCCGACGCGGTCCCCGTGACCATGCAGCAGGTGGATCTGGCTCCACTGGAGCAGGCTGCGATCATGAGCGAGGGCCGCGTGAAGAGCCTCGGCAGCTTCGCGTACGGCTACCTCCAGCAGGTCACGGGCTCGAAGGCCATCCGATCCGGCGAGCCGCTTCTGAAGCATTCGCCGCTCTTCACGATGCTCGATCTTGCGTTGCGTCCCGAGGCCTACGCGGACGCCGACGTCATCCATGTCAAGAATCGCGAGGTGCGCGTGCGGGTGGCGCAGGCGCTGCTGGCCACCGATCCGTCGCTCCGCGATCGCATGGAAGGATTCGAGTCGCACGGGCTCATCTCGCGCGCGCTGCTGTGGGACGACGCGACCGGCGCCTGGCGTCCCGAGCTGGCACCACTCATGCGAGCGATGGAGGGCGACCTGATCCGAACGGCCAAGCAGGTCGATCAGCTGCGCGGAGCGCTGGCGCTGATGCAGCCGGAGCAGATCCTTGGCAGGCTCCGCATGGTGCCGGTGCCGGATTCGCAGCAGCTGTGGCTGCGCATGGACGAGTCGCAAGGCCCGGTCGCGGATCGCTGGAGCGCGTTCCAGTCCGCGTGGAAGTCGGGCGATGCACCGGACGCGCAGCGTGCGGCTGCTGAACTGGCCGTCGCGTTGCGTGCCGCCGGTGGCTCGGCGCTTCCCGGCGTGTCGCGGCTGGAGTGGGAAGCGTGGTACTTCCGCAGTGGTCAGATGACCTGGGTGTGGCTCGTCTACTTCGGGGCGCTCGCGCTGCTGCTGATGGGCTTCAGCTGGAAGTGGCAGGGCGCCATGCGTCTGGGCATGGTGGTGTTCGCCGCGGCGTTCGCTTTGCAGACCGCGGCCGTTGGACTGCGATGGTTCGTGAGTGACCGCTGGCCCAACTCGAACATGTTCGAGGCCGTCACCACCGCAAGCTGGATGGGCGCGGCGCTGGCGGTGCTGGCCGAGGGGCTGTTCCGTCGACTCCCCGTGCGAGGACTGTTCGCGCTGGGTGCGAGTGCCGGCTGCATGGTGGCGCTCATGGCGTGCGCGCTGCTGCCGGCGCAGCTCAACCCCGCGATCGGCAACATGATGCCGGTGCTGCACGATCTGTGGCTCTACATCCACACGAACGTGATCATCTTCAGCTACGCGCTCATCTTCATGGCGGCGGTGACCGCGTCCATGTACCTCGTGTGGCGTTGGGCGGGTGGCCCCGCGGTGCATGCACGTGTGGGTGGGGCGGGCGAAATGCTTGCGCTGGCTTCGGGCGGTGGTGCGGCGGGCACGGGTGCGAAACCAGGCCGCGTGGGCGAGGTTCTCGACGGCGTCACCATGACGCTGATGGAACTCAGCTTCGTGCTGCTGTGGGCGGGCATCGCCATGGGCGCTATCTGGGCCGACCACTCATGGGGTCGGCCGTGGGGATGGGACCCGAAGGAAGTCTTCGCGCTGAACACCTTCGTGGTGTTCGCGTTGCTGGTGCACACGCGCTGGCGCAGCAAGGACAAGGGCCTCTGGACCGCCGTGCTGGCCGTGGTCGGGGCGGCCGTGATGCTGTTCAACTGGATCGTGATCAACTTCGTGATCACGGGGTTGCACAGTTACGCGTGAGCGTCAGTCCTTCCCGGCCTTCGCCGTCGCCTGCTGCGGATACAGCAGCACGCGGTCGTGGCACAGCAGCACCAGGTCGTCCTTGCCGTCGCCGGTCAGGTCGGTCACCAGACCCATGTTCGGCTCGAACTCCTTGGGCTCGCCGCCCGAGAAGATCTTGGTCTCGAAGACCTTGAACGCCGTGCCGTAGCGCAGCTTGCCGGCCTGGCTGAACGAGAGGATCTCGGCCATCTGCTCGCCTGCGTCGAGCGCCGTGACGTCCAGGAAGCCGTCGCCGTTGAGGTCGCCGACCACCAGCTCATGCTCCACGCGGCGCGGCTCGTCGCTGCGCCACGTGGCGACCTCGGTCAACTTCCAGCGATCGCCCGAGAGGCGCACCAGCGCGAAGCTGTCGTCGCCGATCGCCAGGATGCTGGGCTTGTCGTCGCCGCCGAAACTGCCCGCGAAGATCTGGTTGAACTTGAATCCGGGCACCTCGATCGCCTCGACCTGCTTCCAGTCGCCACCATCGCGGCCGAAGACCACGATCCGCCCGTTCTCCTTGTCGCCGGCCACCACCTTGTCGCCCATCACGGCCACGCAGGTCAGCTTCGCGTCGCTCGCGTCGGCGTTGATCTGCTTCACCACCTGCCAGCCCGGGCTCGTGCCGGCCGCCGGTGCCGGGTCGTATCGAAGCGCGCGCACGTAGTTGCGATCGGCCACCAGCAATTCGCTCTTGCCGTCACCCAGCACGTCAAACACGGCGGTGTTGCGGCCGTTGGCGGCCTGCACCAAGCCGAACTGACCCATGTCCTTGCTCTCGAGCGTCTTGAGTTCGGGCTTGCCATCCTTGTCGGCGACCTCACGCACCATGATCATCGGCTTGTCGGGCGTGAAGACCAGCAGGTCGGTCTTGCCCTCGTGATCCACGTCCACGCCCACGATCGACTCCGGACTCTTGCTCAGGCTTCCAAGCGAGACCGTGCGGTGATTCTTCGGGTCCATCGCGGCCTCGCCCGTCGCCGGAATCAGCGTGAGCGCGTAGTTGCGGCCGTCCTTCGTGACCACCGCCAGCATCGGCGTGCCGTTGAAGGAGAGCAGGTTCATCGTGGTGGGGGTGGCGCCCGAGGGCAGCGGCACCGGCTTCGGGAACCCGATGCCCGCCTTGCCGGCCTCGCAGCGACCGAGCACGCCTTCCTTCTCGCTGAGCAGGAAGACCTGCGCAGGGCGACCCTCGCCCGCGGCCAGCGCGGCGACCGAGTCCATGTCCGCCAGCGCGGGGAAGCGTTCCGCGGCGTCGAAGCCCTTGCCTTCGCGCTGTCGGTACAGCATCACGGCGTTCTCGGCGGTGTTGGTGGCGAGCAGGTCCTGTCGACCGTCGCCGTCAAGATCCACGATCGCGTAGCTGCGCTTGCGGTTCTGCGGATCCTTGAAGGTCCAGGTCTGCATGCTCGCCTCGCGATCGCCCGCGCCCTCGATCGGCGCGCGCTCCAGACGTGAGAACACGATGCGCTTCGAGGGCCGCTCGATCACGCCGAGCAGGGCCTGCTTCTCGCCGGGCAGGCGCACGGCGTCGGCCTCGCGCAGCGGCGGCATCTCGAAGCGAAGCTGCGGCCCCGCGACCAGTCGGTCGCCCTCGCGGCTGGTGAGCCAGATGCGCACGGGGCTCGAGTCCTCCGGCACGATCGCCGCGATGTCCAGCGTGCCGTTGCCGTCGAAGTCGTCGATCAGCGAGGCCACGGCGTTGCCCGCGCCCACGTCGAACTCGGTCGAGGTGCCGAGCTGATCCTTCTCGAGCGGCCACACCGTGACCTTGCCGCCCACGTTGCCGATCAGTTCCGGCTTCGCGTCGCCAAGCACGTTGGCCACGTGCAGGTTGTCGCGACTGCCGATGAGCGACTTCACCGGAACCTTGCGGGTCACCTCGAATACGCCGGGGCGTGTCTGACGCACGAAGGCCACGGTGCCAGGCTGGCCCGCGTAGATGAGGTCCATGCGACCGTCGCCATCGAAGTCGTACGGCTCGACCGCCTGCACCTCGTTGGGCACGGAGATGGTCTCTCGGCGGAATCGCCAGAGTTCCGGCAGCTCGTTCGAGCCGGGCGTGGGTGCCTTCTCCTCGCCGGGCTTCGCATCGGGGCGCTGGTAATAGACCTCGATGCGGCTCTTGTAGTTGTTCACCGCGATCAGGTCGCGGCGGCCATCACCGTCCAGGTCGGCGGTCTCCAAGGGGCCCGCCTTCGGGTCGATCTTCTGCACCTCCAGCGGCTGGAAGCCGAAGTTGGCGGCGAGATCACCGGACTGGGGTGCGAGCGAGAGGATCGACGCGAGAATGAGGGCCGCTTGCATAGGATCTCCAGTTTCGCGCGGCGCCAGTGGCGAACGCGCGGGGCTATAGTAGCCACGTGCAAAATTGCAGCCTGAACCTTGCGTGCGCGCTCGCGCTGGCCGTCGCGGGAATCGCCTCCGCGGACATCGTCACCCTGAAGAGCGGCAGCCGCATCGACGGCACCGTGCTGAAGCGGACCGACAAGCGCGTGTGGGTGGACATCGGCCCCGAGGTCCTGTCGTTCGACATGGAGGACGTGCAGGGCGTCGAGAGTGCCGCCGCACCCGCCGCCGCCCGCACCGAGCAGGTGGACCTCTTCCACACCGCGACGGACCTGCCCACGTTGAGCCCGAAGGAGCACGCGAAGATCCTGGGCCCCGCCGTGGTGAAGATCAGCACGCCGAGCGGCCTCGGCAGCGGCGTGATCATCGACAAGGATGGCCACGCGATCACGAACGCCCACGTGGTGCAGGGCGAGCAGCGCCTGAAGGCGACGGTGTGGTTCCCGCAGGCCGACGGCACGCTGAAGCGTGTCGAGATCGACAACGTCGAACTGGTCGCGGTGAACAACCATCTGGATCTGGCCCTGGTTCGGATCACGCATCCGGATCGCAAGGACTTCGCCTTCGCCCCGGTGCAGCGCGAGGAGAAGCTCGAGATCGGCCAGCCGGTCTTCGCGATCGGCAATCCGCTGGGCCTGGAGCGCACCCTGACCCAAGGCGTGATCAGCACCACGCAGCGCAGCTTCGACGGACTCACCTACATCCAGACCGACACGCCGATCAATCCCGGCAACTCGGGCGGCCCGCTGTTCAACACGCGCGGCGAGGTGATCGGGATCACCAACATGGGCATCCGCGGCGGCGAGGCGCTTGGCTTCGCGATCCCCAGCCGGTACGTGAAGGACTTCATCCGCAACCGCGAGGCCTTCTCGTACGACCGCAACAACCCCAATTCTGGCCATAACTATCACGACGGTCCCGCGCGCACGCACTTCGAGGTGCCGAGCGAATTGCTCGACGGCAGCTCGGGCAAGTGAGGCGCGCGATCCCCTCTGGAGAGACCCATGCAACGAACCATGCTTGCGGTGGCGCTTGCGCTCAGCGCGCTTCGCCCGGTCCTTGCCGAGTCGATCGGCATCGCGCAACTGGCCTCGAAGGACAGCTGGCTCGTGCTGGGCATGGACGATCTGGCCGCGTCGCGCGACCGCTGGCACGCCACGCCGATCTACGCATGGTGGGGCAGCGAGACGGTGCAGACGCTGGTCAAGGACGAGCTGGAGCGATCCGGTGCCGAGGCCAAGGAGCGCCTTCGCGAACTCGGCGTGGCCGAGGACGCGTGGAGCGTGCCCAAGTCCGTGGGCTTCGCCCTGTTCGCCGCGCACGACGAGCAGCTCGACAGCGATCAGCCGCACTTCCTCGCCTACGGCGACTGGGCGGAGGGCGCCGATGGCGTGGCGTCGATCTTTGAGGCGGTTCTCGCGGAGCACGAGAAGACCAAGCCGGGCCGTGTGCGTGCGGTCGAGATCCGCGGCCACAAGGCCACCGCAATCACCGTGAAGCCCGAGGAACCGAAGCCCGAGATCGGCAAGGACGGTCGTCCGCGCCGTCCGCGCCCGCGTCGCGGCGGCTTCTTTGAGGAAGGCGGCACCTTCCAGCATGTCGAGACGATCTGGTACGTGCGCGATGGCTCGCGCTTCCTGCTTGGAAGTCTGGAGAAGGATTTCGAGGAAGTGCTGGGTGTTCTGGAGGGCCAGACCCGCGCGAGCATCTCGGAGGATCCCGACCTGAAGGCGGCCCTTGAGCAGGTGGGTCGCGCGGATATGTGGAGCGTGCTGCTGACCGGTCCGATGCAGCGCGTGGCGGGCATGGGTGGCGCGCAGATGGGCTTCCTGCAGCCGATGCTCACGGCGCTCTTCGGTGAGGTGCGTGCCTACGGCTTCTCGGTGGGTGTGGGTGGCGGCGATGCGCAGGTCGAGGTGACCAGCGGCATCCTGGTGAAGGGCGATCGCGCGGGCGTTCTCGCGCTGCCGGATCCGGCGAAGGCCGCCTCGGCGCCGCCGCGCTTCGTGCCCAACGACGCAGTGGGCTACGGCACCATCCAGTTGCAGCTGCGTGACATGATGAAGCTGATCGAGACCGCCGCCAGCAACCTGCCTGAGGAGATGTCGGAGATGGTCGACCCGACGCTGCAGCAGTACGGGCCGGATCTTCGGAAGGCGTTCGACGCACTCGGGCCGGAGGTGCACGTGGTCGGGCGTGCCGCGCCGCCAAAGGGCGGTGGAGATCCGGTGGATCAGGGCGTCTACGCGGTCACCTGCCGCGACGAGCAGGCGGTGACGGGCCTGCTGAACCTGTTCCTGCCCGAGGCCGGCTTCGAGCCGCGCGACTTCAACGGCAACACGATCTTCGACGCACCCGATGGGGATGTGAGCATGGGCTTCGGCGGAGGCATGTTCTACATGGGCTCGTCGCCCGTGGTGGAGCAGTGCCTGCGCGGCGGCGAGCAGGGGCTTGGTGATTCGGCCGCGTGCAAGCAGGCGCTTGCGGCGGTGGGGACCGATCCGGTCCTTGGGTGGGGCTACACCGATCTGGTCGCGGCCATCGATGCACGCAGGCAGTCGCTGCTCGCTTCGGCACAGCGTGCCGAGGGGCGCATGGTTCCCAAGGACCAGCGTGAGATCGCCGATCGCGTTGGAATCGACGTGCCCGACGGCATCGTGAAAGAGCTTGGCGAGATCGACGCGAAGAGTCTCGGCGAAGGCTTCGGTCCCATGCAGTGGGACATGCGCGCCGTGTCCGACGGACTGCGCACGCGCCTGCGCCTGCTCAAGCCGGCGAAGGCCGACTGACTCGGGCCACGAACGCGCGCAACGTGTCGTTGAAGCGTGCGGGGTCCGCCTGACCCGGCTCGTCGTGGCGATCCCCGGGCAGCACCAGCAAGGTGGCGTGACCGCATGCCGCGGCGATTCGTTCCGCGTCGTGTGCGGGTGACACCCGGTCCCCCTCGCACGCGACCACAAGCAGGGGTACACCCAGCGACGCGCTGTCCTTCTCCAGCGGCGCATCCATGCATCCGGCGACACGCAACAGCGACAGCGCGAGTGCGGTGAAGGGCTGGCTGGGCAAGCCCTGCATGCGCATGCGGCCGGGAATGGGCGATGCGAGGTCACGGTAGGGCGCCAGCGCGATCACCCCCGCCACGGGCAGGCCCTGCGCGCGTGCCGCGGCGCGGATCGCCACGCCCGCACCGAGCGAGTGCCCCATGATCACGATCGGCGCGCCCGCATGGCGCGCGGCGATCTCCGACAGCATGGCCAGCGCCGCATCGGGTTCGCGCACGCCGACCCACGAACGATGCCCTTCGTGCTCGCCATGCGCGGGCAGATCGGGAAGCCAGGCCTCGCGCACGATCGGCGTCAGGGGCTGCAGACGCGCGAGTGAATCCCATCGTGAACGGCCCCAGCCATGCAGCATCAGCAGGACGGGTGCATGGTCGCCTCCGGCGCCGCGCACGCGCCACGCAGGGCATGGCACGCCGTCCAGGCCGGGCAGCGTGGTCTCGTCGGCCGTCAGGCCAAGCGACTCGGGCGAACCCGGCCGCCCCGTGGCCAGCGCCCACGCGAATCCCTTGCGCGGCGGATACATGGCGTCCCACGCGATCACGAACGCGCCCCACGCCACGACGATCGCGAGCGCCGCCGTCAGCAGGAGCGCGAGCCCCAACCAGGGATTCACGAAGCGCGGCTCCGCACGGCGGCAACGGTCTCGGCGGCGAGTGCGCGCGCCTTCTCGACCTGCGCGGCGGTGCGGCTGCCGTGGGTTCTCGCCTGCGCCGCGTCCTCCAGCGAGGGAAGGTTCACGCGCACGTTCCACTCCGCCGCGTCGGCGGCCAAGGCGGCCAGATTCGCGGCGATCGCAAGGTCGCTTCCAAGTCGCGCGTTCGTGTGCGCGGGAAGTTCCGCAAGAATCGCGCATGCACGGTGCGCCAGATCCACGATCGCCTGCGGCGCGTCGATCGCCTCGCGCACGGCGGGTTGGAAGTCGCGCGCGCGGGTGGCGTCGCCCTCGGGAAGCTTCCACAGCGCGGCAAGGCGTGCGTAGGCGGCCGCGTCGCGATCGGCGAGTTCAAGCGCGGTCGCGCGCATCGCATCCAGTTCTGCCAAGGCCGCCACGTTCTGTGCCTCATGCGCCGCGAAGTTCGCGCGGCCCACGGTGTAGCGAAGCACCATCGCGCCCAGCGCCGCGCCGTGCGCCAGCGTGACCGCCGCCACCGCGCCGCCGCCTGGTGACGGCACCTTGTCGGCAAGCTTCGCCGCGAAGTCAGCCAGCGTGGCGTCGGCGAAGCGCTCGCTCACGCGCGCAGCTCCGCACCGAGCGACTTTTGCAGCGATTCGGTCAGCGTGGTCACGATCGCGTCGACATCCTCGCGACGCAGCGTGCCGTCGGCGCGTCGGAACACCAGACGCAGCGTCACGCTCTTGCGGTCCGCACCCAGCTGCTTGCCGCGGTAGGCGGTCACGAACGAGAGCGACTCGAGATGCGCGGGCTTCGCCGCGCGCACCGTCGCCTCGATCTGGCTCCAGGGCGTGGCCTCGGCCACCACCACGCTCACGTCGCGCTCGGCACCGGGGAAGGCGGGAAGCGCTGCGGCAGGTCGCTCGGGCGGGAAGCGCGTGACGAGCGACTCCAGCTCGATCTCGGCGACGGCCAGCGGAAGGTCGAGTCCGACGGCCACGGCCGCTTCGGCCGACAGCAGTCCGATGCGGCCGATCGTCTTGCCATCCAGGCTCACGGTGGCGGCGGGGTCCATGCCGCTGCCGACGGGCGACGGCTGCACAGTCACCGCGGCACTGGCCAGTTCATGCGAAAGCCGTTCGATCACGCCGCGGATGGTGCGGAAGCCCTCCGATGCGTCGGCCGCGTCGGCGACCAGTCCAAGCGCCTGCCACTCGCGGTGATTGCCGTCGGGCCCGAGCCGGAACGCGTGCGCGATCTCGAACAGGCGCACATTCTCGCGCGCGCCGCGATCGGCGTTCAAGGCGCGCGCCGCGACCGGTCCGGTCACCGCGGCGGGTCGCAGGCAGGGCGTTCCTCCTGCGCGCTCGTCCTCGATGCGCAGCGCGTTGTGGCCCTTCGCCAGGAAGGCGTGCGCCAGCTTCTCGGTGACCAGCGCGTGCGAGACGCACTCCACGAAGCCAAGGCCCGCAAGCAGGTCCTTCGTTCGCTCCAGCGCAAGCATGCGCAGGTCTGGGCTCGCGGTGCGGATGCGCAGCGTGTCGCCCACGGGAATGCGGTCGGTGCCAAGCAGCCGGATCACTTCCTCGATCAGATCGACTTCGCGCTCGATGTCCATGCGCTGCGCAGGCACGGTGCACTCGATGGCGTCGCCCTTCTTCACGGGCGCGAAACCGAGCGCCGCGAGCGCCTTGCTCATGTCCCCCTCGGCCAGCGGAATGCCAAGCAGCGCCTGACATCGCGATGGACGCATGCGGACGGTGCGCGGGGCGGGCATCGGAGCGCCGGCCTCCAAGGTGCCGGTCGCGAGTTCGCCACCCGCCGTCTCGAGGATCAGCGCCGCCAGTCGATCGGCCGCCGCATCGATCGACGCAGGATGCACGCCGCGCTCGAATCGCTTGCCGCTGTCGCTGAAGATCTGGTGACGGCGACTCGAGTGGCGCACCATCGTCGGGCTGAAGGTCGCGGCCTCCAGCAGCACATCCACCGTGGACTCGTCGACCGCGGTCTCGGCGCCACCCTTCACGCCGGCCAACGCCACGGGGCGCTCGGCGTCGGCGATCACGAGGTCCTGCGCGGTCAGCTTGATCGGCTGCGCATGCTCGCCCAGCGGAAGGAAGGGTTCGCCGGCACTCGCTCGGCGCACGCGGATCTCGCCGCCCTTGAGCTTGCGGAGATCGAACACATGCGTGGGCTGGCCCATCTCAAGCAGCACGAAGTTCGTGCAGTCGACCAGGTTGTTGCGCGGCGCCTGCCCGGCCTCGCGCAGCCGCTGCTGCATCCAGACGGGGCTTGGGCCCACCTTCACGCCACGGATCACGCGAGCGGTGTAGCGGGGGCAGCCTTCGTGGTCGGCGTTGGTGACTTTCGTGAGACCGGCGATCGCGGGGCCCTTGGCCGCGGGCCTCGCCACCGGCGGCTTCACCGTGCGGCCGGTCGCTGCGGCGAGCTCGCGCGCAAGCTCCAGATGGCACAGGCAGTCGCCGCGGTTGCTGGTCGTCTCGATCTCCTGCTGGATGCCGCCGTCCTCAAGTTCCTCGCGGCCGTCGAAGTTGAAGCCGGCCGCGGTGAGCGCGTTGGCCTGCTCCTCGGCGTCGGCGGGGCGGTCCAGATAGTCGTTGATCCAGCGGACACTCGTGCGCATGTCGAGCGCAAGCGTAGCGGCGCGAACTTCGCGCGTGGTAGGCTTCCGCGCATGCTTCGGGCGCTCCCCGGTCTGCTTCTGGCCGCGCTGGCCGCCTGCACTGCGGCGCCGGTTTCGGACTCGGTCTCCACGCCGCCCGACTTCATCAGCGACGTCACGGTGCTTGCCGGCAAGGGCGCCGAGAGTCGGCGCGAGCCGTGGATGCGTCAGGGCAAGATGATCCTGTTCAGCGACGGCACCGTGCTGGCCGATCTGGGGCCATCGGTGAACGGTCGCACGCGGCCCGGGCGCGCGCGTGTGCTCTACCAGCGTCAGGTGCGTCAGATGTGGGATCTCGCGCGGCAACTGGGCTTCGCCGCGCCCGAGCAGGCGGACTTCGACGGCAATCCCGACACGCTCGAGGCCGCCGACGGCGAACTGCTCTACGTGCTCGCCTTCACGGGCGATGGGCAGCGATGGACATTCGTGCGGCGCTTTCCTGCGGACAAGGGCCCCGACGAAGCCACCGGTCAGTGGGTGAAGGCGATGGCCGAGGCGGCGTTCCTGCGCGAACTGCCCGAGGGCATGGACCTGCCCGTGCGCTACGACTTCGGGCCGGATCCCTACGTGTGGTTCAAGAAGCCGGGAGCGTGAGCGTGCGCTGGATCGCGTGTGTTGTGGTCGCCCTGGCAGCCTGCGCGAAGAACCGCGACGCGTTGGAGGCTTCGCGCGTGGTGGCCGACACCGGCGGCTACTCGTTCAAGCTGCTCATCAAGCAGCCCAGCCAGCAGCGCTACGAGGCGTTGACGGTTTCACGCGAGGGGCGGGTTGGCTACGCCGGTGGCATGGCCGCGATGGAGGGTCTGAAGCCGAGCTACGAGCGCTCGCTCACGCCCGACGAGGCTGACGCGTTCCGAGCCGCGATCCTTGCATGTCCGTGGACCGAGGCGAAGCCCGACGAACGCGGTCCCGAGAAGGCCGAGCCGATCACCGAGGTGAGGATCGGCATGCCGAGCGGCATCGAGCGCACGTTCACGCTGCGCGGCGAGCAGCCCGAGGTCGACGCCTGGGTGAAGCTGCTGAAGCCGTGGGTGAAGGACCGCCACAAGTCCGAGCTGGACATCCTGCCGAAGGCGACGGAGCCGCCGAAGGTGAAGGAGGCGGGCTCGGCGGACCGCCCAGCGAACTGACCGGCGATGGTCGACGCCTTGGCGACTACGATCGCCCTCATGTCCGATCCCATCGTGGGCATCGACCTTGGCACGACTCACTCGCTCGTCGCCATCTGCGACGAGACGGGGCCGCGCGTACTCGCCGACGCCGAGGGGCGCACGCTGCTTCCAAGCGTGGTGCGCTTCCTCGTGGGCCAAGCCCCGGTGGTCGGCCATGAGGCCCGCGCCCACGCGGTCGAGTTTCCTCTTGACACCATCGCCAGCAGCAAGCGCTTCATGGGGCGCAGTCATGCGGAAAGCCTGCGTATCGCCGAGGGTTTCGGCGGCCGTCTTGCGGAAGGCCCGCGCGGCATCGCGGCGTTCGAGGCGGGGGGGCGCACCGTCACGCCTCAGGAAGTGGCTGCGCTCGTGCTCGCCAAGCTGAAGGCGACCGCCGAGGCCGCCCTCGGCCACCCGGTGCGCCGCGCGGTGATCACCGTGCCCGCCTACTTCGACGACGGCCAGCGCCAGGCCACGCGCGACGCTGCGCGCCTGGCGGGCCTGCTTGCCGAGCGCATCGTGAACGAGCCCACGGCCGCTGCCCTTGCCTACGGCCTGAACCGCGCGCGCAAGCCCGAGACCATCGCGGTCTACGACTTCGGCGGCGGCACCTTCGACATCTCCATCCTGCGCATCGAGCCCGACGAGACGCACGCGGCCAGCGACCTGTTTCAGGTGCTCGCCACCAACGGTGACACGCGCCTCGGTGGCGACGACCTCGACCTGCTCGTGATGCAGTGGCTGCTCACGCAGGCCGCCGCGCAGTTCGGTCCGCTCACGCCCTCGCCGGGTGTGCTGCAGGCGCTCCGCACCTTCGCCGAGCGTGCCAAGATCGCCTTGAGCGACCGCGATGCCGCGCCGATCGAGATCGATCTTGGCGCCGGTCGCGCGCTGCGCTGCACGCTCTCGCGGGCCGAACTCGTCGCGATGGCGCGACCACTCATCGACCGCACGCTCGAGAAGTTCCGCGCGGCCCTGACCGACGCCGGCAACCCCACCCTCGATCGCGTGGTCATGGTGGGTGGAAGCACCCGCATGCCCGCTGTGCGCGAGGCCGTCGCCGCGCTCACGGGCCTCGACCCCTACACCGCGCTTGATCCCGACCAGGTGGTGGCGCTCGGCGCCGCGGTGCAGGCCCACATCCTGATGGGAGGCCGCCGTGACCTGCTGCTCGACGTGATTCCGCTGTCGCTTGGCCTGGAGACCCGCGGCGGTGCCGTGGCCAAGCTGATCGTGAAGAACGCGAGCATTCCCACGCGTGCCACCGAGACCTTCACCACCGCGGTCGACAACCAGACCGGCATCGTTCTCCATGTGCTGCAGGGGGAGCGCGAGATGGTCGCCGACTGCCGCAGCATCGGCCGCTTCGAGCTGAAGGGCCTGCCGCCGATGCCTGCGGGCATTCCGCAGCTTGAGGTGGAGTTCGCCGTCGACGCCAACGGCGTGCTCACCGTGAGTGCCGCTGAGCGCCGCAGCGGCAAGCGTGCCAGCCTGCAGGTGGTGCCCAGCCACGGCCTGACCGCCGCCGAGGTCGACCGCCTCGAACGAGAGGCCTTCGCTCACGCCCGGCAGGACATGCATCTGCACCGGGTGGTCGACCTTGCCGTGAACGCCCGCCTGGATCTGAAGTGGATCGGCGAGGCGCTGGCCCGCACCCGCGAAGCGCTCGAGCCGACCTACATGGAGGAGCTGGAAGCCTCCATGACCCGCCTGAAGGGCTTCTGCGAAGCGGCCGAGCGCGATCCCGCCGCCACCGACGCCGACGCCTTCCACAAGGCGAAGGATGCGCTCGACCAGCTGAGCATGCGGCTTCACGAGACGAGCATCGCGCGCAGCCTGAAGTCGATGACGCCCCCGAAGGGCTCGCCCCGCACCTGAAATTTCATCTACACTTCACAGATTCCTTCTCGACTCAAGGCAGGGGCCGCGTATATTTCGCTTTCACCCAATGGCAAGACGCCCGATCCGGGCAGCCAGGAGCACAGCCGAGTTGACTCAGCACGCCATCCCGCCCGCCACCCTCACGCCCTCCGTCCCGCCGGCGCCTGTGCGATCGCGCACCGGCGTCACGGGCCTTGAGCCTGGCTGGACCGTCGAGGACTCGGTCGACCTCTTCAACATTCGGCTCTGGGGCAAGGGCTTCTTCGACGCCAACGCGAAGGGCAACGTGGTCGTGCGCCCGAGCAAGACGCCCGGCCTGGAGATCGACCTGCTGGAAGTGGTCGAGGGCCTGCGCGAGCGCGGCCTGAGCACGCCGGTGCTGGTGCACTTCAGCGACCTGCTGGAGCGCCGCCTGCTGGACATGCACGAGGCCTTCGCCACGGCCATCAAGGAGAACGGCTACAAGGGTGAGTACGTCGGCGTGTTCCCCGTGAAGGTGAACCAGCAGCGCCGCGTGGTGGAGGAGATCCGCCAGTACGGCTCGAACCTCGGCTTCGGCCTCGAGGTCGGCAGCAAGCCCGAACTGCTCGCGGTGCTGGGCATGACCAGCGACACCCCCGAGCGCCTGATCATCTGCAACGGCTTCAAGGAGGCCCGCTACATCGAGTTCACCACGCTGGCCGCCAAGCTTGGCCGCACGATCATCCCGGTGATCGAGAACCTGACCGAACTCAAGCTGATCGTGGAGCTGGGCGAGAAGTTCCAGATCCGCCCGCGCATCGGCGTGCGCGTGAATCTCAGCACCCCGGGCGCGGGCCGTTGGCGCCACTCCAGCGGCGCGAAGGCGAAGTTCGGCCTGTCTTACAGCGAAGTGCTCGAGGTGCTCGAGTACCTGCGCGCCCGCGGCATGGAGGACTGCCTGCAGCTCCTGCACTGCCACATGGGCAGCCAGATCCACGACGTACGTCAGGTGAACCAGGGCGTGAACGAGCTCGCGCGCATCTATGTGCAGCTCGTGAAGCTCGGCGCCGGCATGAAGTATCTCGACGTGGGTGGCGGCCTGGGCATCGACTACGACGGCAGCCAGACCAGCTTCGAGTTCAGCACCAACTACACGCTCGCCGAGTATGCGGCCACGGTCGTCTACCGCACCATGAGCGTGTGCGACGAGGAAGGCGTGCCGCACCCGACCATCGTGACCGAGAGCGGTCGCGCGATGGTGGCGCAGCAGAGCGTGCTCATCTTCGACGCGATCGGCGCCAACCGGCCCGACCGCGGCAGCGTGCCCAGCGCGCTTCCGGACCTGAAGCAGGGCGAGGACGAGCTGCCGCGCCCGCTCGTGGAGCTGTTCGACACCTACAAGAGCATCAGCGAGCGCCGGCTGATCGAGCAGTACCACGATGCCTGCGAGGCCCGCGACGAGGCGAGCCGCCTGTTCAGCCTGGGCTACCTCAGCTTGGAGCACCGCGCGCTCTGCGACAACCTGTTCTGGGCCACCTGCGCGCGTATCCGCGACAAGTGCCGCGAGGTCGACGAGGTGCCCGAGGAGCTCGACGACCTCGAGAGCCTGCTCAGCGACACCTACTTCTGCAACCTGAGCATCTTCCAGAGCCTGCCTGACATCTGGGCGATCCACCAGCTCTTCCCGATCGTGCCGATCCACCGTCTGGGCGAGAAGCCCACGCGCAAGGCCACCATCGCCGACATCACCTGCGACTCCGACGGTCGCATCGACCGCTTCGTGGATGACCGCGACGTGAAGAAGTTCGTCGAACTGCACGACTTCAGCGAGGGCGAGCGCTACTACATCGGCGCCTTCCTGGTGGGCGCCTATCAGGAGACGCTGGGCGACCTGCACAACCTGTTCGGCGACACGCATGTGGCGCACGTGAAGCACGACGCCAGCGGCCAGTGGTGGATCGACGAGATCATCGAGGGCGACGCGGTGCGTGACGTGCTGAACTACGTGCACTACGACCTGAACGCGCTGCAGGCGCAGATCCGCCGCGAGTGCGAGAAGGCCGTGCGCATGAAGCAGATGACCGCGAGCGAGAGCCAGTCGCTGGTGCGCCTCTACGAGAGCGGCATCAACGGCTACACCTATCTCGAGCCCGAGGCCTGAGCCTCAGCGCTTCAGCCACGCCAGCGCATCGTTCAGGGGCATGGGCTTCGCCCACAGGTAACCCTGTCCAAGCTGGAAGCCCATCTGCTCCAGGGCCTGCGCCTGCTGGGGCGTCTCCACGCCCTCGGCCACGGCTGGCATGCCGCAGGCGTTCGCCATGGACAGCGCCACTTCGCACAGCGCCCGGCCGCGTGGCCCCGAGATCAATTGCGCGGTGAACGAGCGGTCGATCTTCACGTGGTCGAAGGGGATCGTGAGCAGGTGGCTCAACGAGGCGTAGCCGGATCCGAAGTCGTCGAGCGCCAGCTTGAAGCCCGCGTCGCGCAGCTTCAGCAGCGCCTCGCGCGCGGGGCTGTCCGCCTCGAGCCACTGGCTCTCCGTCACCTCCAGCGCGATCCGCTCCGGTGCCACGCCGAATTCGCGTGACAGTTCCGTGGCGCGCTGCACCAGCGTGCCGCGCAGCAACTGGCGGATCGAGACGTTCACGTGCAGCGATATGTCGCCCAGCACCGCGCTCCGCTCGGCGAGCGTGCGGAACGCGAAGCGCAGCACGCTCAGGCCGAGCATGTCGATCAGGCTGCTCTCCTCGGCGATCGGCACGAACACCGCGGGAGAGATGCCGGAGACGCCCGGGCCCTTCAGGCGCGCCAGCATCTCGAAGCTGGTGGCGCGCCCCGTGGTCAGCGACACGATCGGCTGGAGGAACGGCTCCACGCGGTCTTCCTCAAGCGCCTCCTTCAGCAGTCGCGCCACCTGCCGACGGCCGGTCAGCTTGGCGCGCTCGCCATCGCCGAAGACCACGCAGCGGTCACGGCCGAGGCGCTTGGCGACCTCGACCGCCTCGATCGCCTGGAAGAGCGCATCGTCGAGCGAGGTGTTGGTGGGCTGCCACTCCACCACACCGGCGGACAGGCTCAGCACCACGCGTGTGTCACCAATGTCGACGGATTCCGCGAAGGCCCGCAGCACTTCCTCGACCCGCTCACGAGCGCGATCCGGACCCCCGGTCATGACCACGACGAACTGGTCGCCACCGAAACGGGCGAGCAGTTCCACGCCAGTCAGCTGCTGCTGCAGGCGCTGGGCCGCGCCGGCGAGCAGGCGATCCGAGGCGCGTTGCCCCAGCGTGTCGTTGTGAAGCTTGAAGTGATCCAGATCGAGCAACGCCAGACTGTGGGGCAGTCCCGCGCGGCCGGAGTCGGACGCCAGATTGCCGGCGAAGATCTGCAGCGCGAGCCGGTTCGCCAGCCCGGTCAGCCCGTCGTGCGTGGCCCGGTGCTCGCGTTCGGCGTGGTAGCGGAAGCGCTCCACCGCCATGGAGGCGAGGTGCGTGAAGTGGTCCACGAGCTCCAGATCCTCTCGGGATGGGGCGCGCTGGTCGCCGTAGTACATCCCGAACACGCCCAGCAGGTTTCCCTGCGCGTCCTTGAGCGGCGTGCTCCACGCCGACACGATGCCGTAGCCCGCGGCGAACTCACGGAAGGGAACCCACAGCGGATCGGTCTGCACGTCGGTGGTGATCACGCGATCGTTCAAGAACGCGGCGGTGCCGCAGCTCCCCATGACGGGTCCGGGCTTCATGCCGTCGATCGCGTTTGCGAAACTGTCCGGAAGCTGGCCATACCCGCCCTTGTGCAGCGCACCCGAGTCGGGGTTGTACGTGAGCACCGAGGCCCACATGCTTGGAATCGTCTCCTCGCTGAACCGCGCAATCGCGGTCAGGGTCTCCTGCAGCGGCGCACCACGCGCCATCAGTTCCAGCACGCGCTGTTGACCCGCCAGAAGCGCATCCGCCGAGAGTCCAGTGAGGTGCGCGAGACGGGAGGTGCGTTCCGGAATCAAGGTCACGGACACGGCGGCCGGACGCGTCATGATTTGTCTCCTTGGACTGGGGTCCGTCTCTTCGAATGCGGGTTCATCCACACGCCATAGGGATCCGCGTCCGCACATCGTGGGCAGAACCCGGGGGAACCGTCGATTCCCGCGCATGAGGCGCAAGCGGAAACACGGAAATTCACTCCACCTTCGAGTGGACTGGACCAAGACCGCCGTTTGGGGACCAGAGAGTGGGCTGGGGCGGGCGGGTCGCCCTCAGGGCATGAGCCGCTTCATGCGGCCTGCCACGCGGATCGCGTGGCCGCCGTGGAAGAGTAGCTGCACGCCAAAGAAGATCGCGAAAACCATCACGGCGATGCCGGGCTGCACCAGAATGAAGACGCCCGCACCCAGCGTGAGCAGACCGTTCAGCAGCATGAGGCCCCAGTGCACGCGGCCTGCCATGCCGAGCGCCGTGGCGATCTGGAAGACGCCTGCAACCAGCGTGAAGGCTCCCGCGAATTCCATCACGGCCGCAAGGCCTGCCTCGGGCGCAAGCCAGAAGATCGCGCCGACCAGCATGGCCAGAGGGGGGCCCACGAACGCCAGCACGCTGCCGTGGCCGCCGCTTGCCGCCCGCAGGGCCGCGAACAGACCCACGGCGCCAAGCGCCACCAGGTACATGCCGAAGGCGGCGGTCAGGGTGAAGGCTCCCATGAAGGGAAACGCCGCAAGAAACAGGCCGGACAGCAGCAGCAGCACGCCATTCAGCATCACGAGGCCCCAGTGGGAATGACGCGCGATGGCGGCGGTGTTGTTCATCGCCCAAAGGTAGCAGCGCCGCTCGATCGGTGGCGGGCCGAGAGCGCCCCTGCTATTTTCCCGAGGCCATGAACACCACGCAGACCCTCGAACAGCGTCTCGCCACCGTAGAACAATCGCTCGCACGCACCCGGCTGGTGAATCTGGGCCTTCTGCTTGGAGCTTCCGCGCTGATCGCGGGCGGCGCACAAAGCACGCAGGACACCATCACCGCGAAGCGCCTGGCGATCGTGGATGGCGAGGGCAAGGAGCGCATCGTGCTGTCGGGCGATGACAATGGCACCGCCGCGATTCGCGTGCTTGACGCGCAGGGCGTGTCGCGCATCAGCACCGGTGTGGCTTCGAACAACGCCAGCTACACCCAATGGTTCGATGCGGAAGGCCGCAGTCGCGTGGCCGCACACTGCAGCCAGTCCGGCGAGAGCAGCGTCCAGTGGCGTGACGCCAACGGAAAGCTCCGCATCGGTGCGGCCACCCGCAACAACGGCGAGGGCGGCATGATGTGGATCTCGCCCAACGGCAAGCCGCAGATCCGCGTGCTCACCGACGAGAGCGGAACGGCCAAGTTCCTCTCGGGCGACTGAGTCGATTCCTGAACGTGTGGCGGAGCGGCAGCGCTCAGCGCTGCATGCTGCTGCTTGGCGGTGGAAGGCGGTCCTTGCCTTCCAGATCCGGCATGGGCGGTGCCTTCGGCTCCGGCTCATCGCTTCGGAGGCGCTCCAGTTGGCTCTCGCGCCACTCCGGCATGCGGTACTCCCAGCCCCCCACCTTGGTGGCGAAGGCGGTCCAGTCTGGCACCCAGGGGTCGCCGGGCTTTGGATCCTTCGTGGGCGCCGTAGCACCAGGTGTGGGCTGCACCGCAAGCCGGAACCAGGTGCCCGTCTCTTCCTTGCGGCCCTGGAGCGTCAGGATCGCGCCCTTCAGCGTGAACACCAGCGTGCGATCCGGGGCAGGCGTGAAGTCGGGCTTGGCGGCGCGGACATCGTCGAACTCCAGACGGGACGGCCACTCCGGAAGCACGCCCCGCGCGGCCTTCGCCTGGTCGGGCGTCCAGACCGTGGAGGCATCGGTCGCCACGGTGAAGTCGTCCGCCCGTCGATTGGTGGAAGGTGCGTTGGGCTTCGGCGTGACCGTGAGGCCAAGCCATCGCGCGGCCAGGAACTCGGTTGCGGGCAGCGAGAGCAGGTCGCGTCGGATCCAGCGCTGGAAATCCACGTCGCCGTTCACGCCGCCGCGGCAGCGCCACGCCTGATCGTCGCCGATGCGACGCAGGTAACTCGAACGCGGCATGAGCCGCTCCTGCCCGATGATGACCTCGAAAGGCTTGCCCTCGCTGGCGGTGTAGAGGCGGATGAGGCGCGCGCGACCCTCGGGATCAGGCCACGTGAGATTGAGTTCGCCGTGACGCTCCGGCTTGCGGGTGAGCGCCTGGTCCTTCTGCAGTTGCGACAGGCCCACGATGAGACCGCGCACGAGTTCAAGATCCGCGGGATAGCCGTCGCGCGAGGTCAGTTTCCACGTGCCGTCGGTCGCGCGTTCCAGATTCACCGTGCGGTCGCCCTGCACCAGTTCGATCGCCTGCACGGCGTTCGCGAGTTCACCCAGCTCGGGGAACATCAGGCCCTGCGTGGCTCGCGAGCTGGTGGCGATGCGATCACCGATGGCCCAGGCTGCCAACAGCGTGAGCAGGGTGGCCGCGATCGCCAGGATCGGAAGGAAGCGGTTCATGCCTTCACCCCTGCGGGTTCCGTGCGCCGACGCGAGCGCGCGGCCCGGCCCAGGCTGTAGGCGGCCGCGCCCAAAGCCACCGCCACGGGCCACACCACCACGTTCAGCACCATCAGGTCGCGTCCCGTGCGCTCGACTTCACTGCGCAACTCCAGCTGCACTGAGCGCAGGTCGCTGCGAGCCTGCAGGACTTCCTTGTTCAGGGCGTCGAGCGCTTTCGACTGCTCTGGCGAGAGCAGTCCCTTGCCGTCGTTGCCGCCGCCCTCGCGTTGCAGCTGCGCGACCTTGAACTCCGCGTCCTTCACCTGCTTCTGCAGATCCTGCTCGCGTGCGAAGTAGCGCCCCTCGGCCTCCTTGCGCATGCCTTCCACGCGGGTGAAGGGGCGTCGGCTCTGGCCGCGGCTGCGCAGGTCGGCCAGCGCACGGTCGCCCACCAGCGTCTCGATCGCGTTGAACACCAGCGGGCCGTTGTCGGCGATCGCGCGCTTTCCGCCCTGCGCGTCGGCCTGAATCCAGGTGCTGTCGTCGAACAGGTCGGCATCGGAGACGAGAATCAGGTTGGCCTTGCCCTGCTGCCCCGTGAAGGGGCTGCGGTAGGGACCACGCACACGCGCCGCCAGGATCTTGCGCCGGCCATCGGGCTTGAAGTCCTTCACCAGTCGATCGTTCTCGCCGAAGAAGCCGAGCTTCAGGCTCTGGATCAGCTGGCTGTCGTCGCTCGACTGGATGAGGGGTTCGATGCTCGTGGTCGCACCCGGGATCGGCTGGATCTCGCCCGCGCTCATCAGGTTGATGCCCGACAGGCTTCCGGTGATCGGATCGTCGGGGCTCATGGCGTTGCGGGTCAGGCTGAGCCACGGCAGGTAGTCCAGCGTGAGCATCTGGCCGCCCATGGTCCGCTGCTGCACGCGCGTGGCGGCCTTGCGGTCACCGACCACCATGTCCATGGGCATGTTCACGCCCCATGCGCCCAGCAGCGGCCCCAGGTTCGCGATCGTGCCGGGCTTGGTTCCGCCGATGCCGTCGGAGGCGGCCTTCGGATCGGTCTGGCACCACGGATCGAAGCAGACCAGCGTGGGCTTGCCCGAGGCGGTCCACGCGTCGATCGCCTTCAGCATGGCCTCGGAGAGGTTGCGCGGCTGCACCACGATGAGCGCGTCCAGATCCTGCGGAATCGCGTCGGCCTTGGGGTCGATGCGCCGCAGATCAAACAGCGTCTGCATTCGCTTGATGGTGGTCGGCAGGTCGCCCGCCATCGGGTTCATCGGGTCGTAGCGGGGGGTGAAGGGAAGCGTGCTCAGCAGGCCGATCGCCGGCTTGCGGCCACGACCCACCGAGGCGATGGCGCTGGACACCTCGTACTCCAGGAACGACTCCTGATCGGGCGCCAGATAGGGCAATGCCTCCAGCTTGTCGGTGGGGCCGCGCACCACCAGTCCCAGCGTGAGCGCCGTGCCGACGCCATCGACCTGCAGCTGCGAGAGGCCGGCGGCACGCGCGGCGTCCTCGGCCTCGCTGAATGGCACCGGATCGATGAACTCCAATGAAAGCAGGCCGCCGCTCTCCGCGGTCAGGCTCTCCAGGAACTCGCGCACGCGCTGAGCGTGGGCGCGGATGCTCGGCGCCGCCTCGCCCGCCTCCTGGCTCCAGAAGAGCTCCAGACGGACGGGTTCTTCGAGACGCGAGAGCAGCGTGCGCACGCCGGGCGACAGCGAATACACCCGGCCCGCCGTCAGGTCGACGCGCGCGCCGCGCACCAGAAACGTCGCGGCCGCGTTCAGCGCCACCAGCGCGATCAGCGTGAGCGCGATGCCCCAGAGCGCGGTCCGGCGTGCGTCGGTGCGCATCAGAGGGCCTTCTTCCAGTCGATGACCAGGGCGTTCATGAACAGGAACGCCACGATGACGCTGACGAAGAACAGCAGGTCGCGCAGATCCACCACGCCCCGCACCAGCGCCTCGAAGTGGATCAGTGCGCTCATGCTGGCGAGCGCCTCCACCACCGCACGCGGCGCCCAGCCGTTGAAGAAGTCCTGCACTGCGGGGAAGCCGGTCAGCAGCAGCAGGAAGCACGCCACCACGCAGCTCACGAAGGCGATCACCTGGCTCTTCGAGAACCCGCTGATGCATGCGCCCACGGCCAGGAAGGATCCTGCCATGAGTGCGCTGCCCAGATAGCCGCTCAGGATCACGCCGTTGTCGGGTTCGCCCAGCCAGTTCACCGTGATCCAGGTCGGCGCGGTGAGCGCCAGCGCGACCAGCGTGAAGCCCCACGCGGCCAGGAACTTCCCGACCACCAGCTCGCCCAGCCGGAACGGCAGCGTGGTGATCAGCTCGATCGTGCCGGTGCGGCGCTCCTCGGCCCACAGGCGCATGCTCACCGCGGGCACCAGGAACAGGAACAGCCACGGGTGGTACTGGAAGAACGGCCGCAGGTCGGCCTGGCCGCGCTCATACAGCCCACCGATGTTGAAGGTGAACAGTCCCGCGAGGAACAGGAAGATCACCAGGAACACCGCGGCCAGCGGCGTGGCGAAGTACGCCAGGAATTCGCGGCGTGCAATGATGAGCGTGCGATGGATCACGCACGACCTCCGGACTCGTCGCTGGTGGTGAGCTGGCGGAACACATGATCGAGCCGGTTCACCTTCACGCTGGCGGGAGCGAGCGCGTCCATGGCGGTAGGCGTGCCGTCGAACACCACCACGCCGCGATTGATGATCACGGCGCGCGTGCAGACCGCCTCGACTTCCTCCAGCAGGTGCGTACTCAGGATCACCGCGCGCTCCTTGCCAAGCCGCCGGATCAACGCACGCACCTCGAACTTCTGGTTGGGATCCAGGCCGTCGGTCGGCTCGTCCATGATGAGCACCGGCGGGTCATGCAGCAGCGCCTGCGCGATGCCCGTGCGTCGGCGATAGCCCTTGCTCAGGGTCTCGAAGGTCTGCTTGCGCACCAGCGTCAGGTTCACCGCCTCGATCGATCGCTCCACACGCGCCTGAAGATCGGCGCCACGGAATCCGCGGGCGCGCGCGATGAAGGCCAGGAACTCCTCGACACGCATATCGGGATAGCACGGCGCGCCTTCGGGCAGATAGCCCATGCGCGTCTTGGCCCGCAGCGGATCCAGCGCCACGTTCACGCCGTCGACCCACGCGGATCCCTCGGTGGCCTCCAGGAAGCCCGTGATCATGCGCATGGTGGTCGTCTTGCCGGCGCCGTTGGGGCCCAGGAAGCCAAGCACCTCGCCGCGATGGACCTTCAGGCTCACGCCTCGGACGGCATGGATGCCTCCGAAGCGCTTGTGGAGGTCTCTGGTCTCGACGAGAAGGCTCATGTGGGTCCCGGCGGTGTGCGCGTCAGCCCTTCGGCTTGCGGACAGGATTGCGCCGATCACGCGCGGATTCAAGCGGCCCTGGATCCACACCCAGGAAGCGCTGGATCAGCGCAGCGCAGACCGCCTCGCAGGCGTCGGCCGCGTCCTCGTTGCCTTCGTTGCATGCCACGACCACGCCGAAATCCCTCGCGGGCGCCAGCCAGATCTCGCTGAAGTTCACGGTGTTGCTGCCCACATGGTGCAGGGCGCGGCCTCCGGCCCACGCGCGCAGCGGTCGGAACCATCCGCATGCGTAGCCCATCTCGTCGTCCTTCACCTGACCGGCGAGTTCCTGAAGGTACTTGAAGGTTTCGGGCTTCAGCAGCGGGGGCGTGGGTTGATGGCCCAACTCGAAGTTCACGAACTTCGCCCAGTCGCCAATGCTCATGTGCAGCGTCATCCCGGGCGCCACGCAGGCGGGATTGTCGGTGAAGCTTGGACCGCCATCGAGGTGGGGCCATGGCGCCAACACGGCCTTCGGATCACCCGCCTGACCGAATCCCGCGGTCGTGATGCCGAGCGGCTTCAGCACACGCTCCTGCAGCAGATCCTCGTAGGGCTTGCCCGCGATCGTCTCGGCCATGAGGCCAAGCACCGCATACCCCGCGTTGCTGTACTGGTATTGACCGGCTGGCTTGCCGGGCGCCTTGCTGATCATGGCCTCCACATAGGTACGGCGCTGATCGGTGGAGGGTCCCTTCGCGCGCTGCGCCGCGATCCAGACCTCGCTGGGACCGCGCGCCAGCAGTCCCGAGCGATGGTGAAGCAATTGATCCACGGTCACGCCGGCAAGATCGGGATGGATCGAGCCGATCTCGCGACCAAGCACCTCGGCGATGGTGGAGTCCCACCGCAACGAGCCCGCGTCGACGAGCTCGCCGATCAGCACCCCCGTGAACGCTTTCGTGCAGTTGCCCAGATGGAATGGGTCGTCGGCCAGCACGGCCGTCGCGTCCTTCATCTTGCGCACACCGACGGCGGCGCTGCCGATCACGCGCCCGTTGCGGATGACCGCTGCACTCATGGCTGGCAACTTGGCCGACTTCACGGCGCTGTCCAGGATCGCGTGGATCTGCGCATCGGCGCCGACATCGCTCGCGATGGGTCGCGCGGGGGTCGTGGAGGCAGGCTGCTGCGGCTGCACCGGCTTGGAGGGGGTGCTCGTGGGAACAGTCTGACTTGGGGCGGCCGGCGTGACAGGCGCGCGGTTCGAGGAGGCCCATCCAAGGAACACGAGGAGGCCAGCTGCGGCGGCGACGGAGACGGTCTGCATGGTTCGTGGCATCGTGGGGTCGGAGGTGTTCGAGCAGGTCGAGACGAAGGTCACGCGACGAGCAGATTTTCAGGCAGGAAGCGTACCGGCTGCGCGCTCGGCCAGCAGTTCCTCCAGGCTGGCGAAGGCCCTGCGCAGGTGCGGGATCACGATGCTTCCGCCGACCACCAGCGCCACATTCAGCGCGTCATGGACCTCCTCGCGAGACCAGCCCGTCTTCACCGCCTGTTCCAGGTGATAGTCGATGCAGTCGTCGCAGCGCAGCACGGCGCTGGCCACAAGCCCCATCAACTCCTTGGTGCGGCCGGGAAGGGCGCCATCCTCGTAGGCGGCGGCGTCGAGTCGGAAGAATCGCTTGATGCCCAGATGGTCGCAATCCATCACCAGCTTCTGGCCCTGTGCGCGCTCCTCGCGGAACTGCTTCATGGTGCGTCGTGGCATGCGGGCATGCTACGGCTCGGGGGTACAGTGCGGGCATGATCGTCGTTGCGTCGATGCTGTCCATGGTGCTTGCCGCCGACCCGCCCAAGCCCGTGCCCGCGCCTCCGGCGGAGTCACTGGCCGGAAGGCCTGGCGTGACCGGCGAACTGCGGATCCATCGGGACATGCGATCGGCGGCAGCCGACGGACTTCTGCCACGCCATGTGTCGGTGTGGTTGCCGCCTGGCTACACGCTGCCCGAGAACGCGTCGCGCCGCTACCGGGTGCTGTACATGCACGATGGGCAGAACGCGTTCGATCCGGCCACCGCGTTTCTGGGGCGGGAATGGCACGCCGACGAGGTGGCGACCGACGCGATCCTCCGTGGCGAGATTCCTCCGGTGATCATCGTGGGCATCTGGAACACGCCGGAGCGCGTGGCCGACTACACGCCCGATCAGGACATGGAGGAGGCGCGCGGCGACAACAAGCCGCAAGGTCGTGGCGGGCAGGGCGCGCGCTATCTGGATTGGATCGTGCGTGAACTCAAGCCTTTCATCGACTCGAACTATCGCACGCTGCCGGGCCGCGAGAGCACGGCGATCATGGGCAGCAGTCTTGGCGGGATCATCTCGCTGGCCGCGGCCGAGCGGCATGCGGAGACCTTCGGCTGCGTGGCCGCCGTGAGCCCAAGCCTGTGGTGGAACAAGGGTGCGGTGATCGAGCGGTGGAGGGTCCGCACACCCGATCTCTGCCGACTCTGGGTGGACATGGGCGACCGTGAGCGCGCGGGCCTCGCCGATGCGCTGCGATCGTTCGAGGCCGCGGCACGGCCGACCTGTGGCACACGCCTGCATGCCGAGGTGGTGCCGGGTGGTCGGCACGACGAGCCGAGCTGGTCGGCGCGACTGGGACGAACGCTCAAGTTCCTGTTCGCGGCGTCGCAGTGGCAGCAGGTGGCGCCGCCGGAACCGGTGCCGGAGGCGGCGCAGCCATCGAAGGATGCGTCGGGTGGGGCGCGTGTCCCGCCAGCGCCGAAGACACCGCCGGCCTGATCGACCCCGCCCAGCGCTCGTACCCGGCCGGCGAGAAGTGCAGGAAGTCGGGCATCGCGGCCTCGTCCAGCGAGCCGTCGCCGCGCACGAACTCGTCGCCCACGCGCAGGAACGAGACACGATCGTTCCACGGCACCTGCGAGAGCGCCTGATTCACCTGCAGCACCAGTCCGCGCAGTGGATTCATCCGTTGCCCGCGTGGTGGAAGGTCCAGCACGATCACGCGAGCCCGTGGACACTGCGTCAGCAGCGTGTCCACCACCGCGCGCACCGCGCGCACGATCAGCTCGCCGCTGTCTCGGCCAGTGCTGGCGTTGTTGGTGCCGATCATCAGCACGATGACTCGGGGATCCAGCGCGGTCAGCGGCGCCTTCTCCAGTCGCCACAGCACATGTTCCGTGCGATCCCCGCCCACGCCGATCTGCAGCGCACCCAGCGGCGCAAAGTCGCGCTCCCACGCGGCGGCGCCAGCGTCCTCCCAACCTTGGGTGATGCTGTCGCCCAGAAAGACCACGCGCACGGGGGCCTTGGCCTCGCGCACGCGGCGAAGCACCTCATCCTGCCGTCCGTCTGCGCCGTCGGGCCGAGGCACGGGCACCATGCAGGCGGGGAGCACCACGGCCTCGTTCGCGGCGGGGGCCGCAGGGACGGGTACCTGCACCGGTGGTGGGGTAGGCGCTGGAGCCGGGGTGGCTTGCGTAAGTGTCATGAAAAGAATCGGGATCGTCCACTGCATCGAGAGCTCCTCAGCGCTGGATCACCAGGCATGCGTTCAGCGTGTCGTCCTTGTGGTTGCCGCGTGCGAATGAACTTGGCTCGTATCGCACCCCGTGTCCAAGGCTACGGAAGCGGTCTGCGATCGCCTCGGCGTAGGGGTGTCGGCAGGGTCGAAGCGATCGCGTGGTGGTGGGGTAGAGGCGAAGTTCGCGCCGGCTGACCCGCATCAGTTCGTCCGCCGCGGTCTGGTGCCACGCCAGCGTGAAGGGCGAGTCGGGCAGCAGGCCGCCGCTCGCGGGATCGCTGTACGTGAAGAGCAGGTGTGCGGAGAGCGTGACGTCGAACTCGCGATCCGCGAACGGCAGATTGGGCAATGAAGCCGTGACGTAGCGGCCATCGATCGAGCCCTGCTCGAAGTCGCTCGCGAAGCGTGCCAGTGCGCGCAACTTGCTGTGGGCATAGGCGTCCAGGTCGATGTCGGCGAAGCGCGACGCGTTCGCGCGCATGCGAGAGATCGTGTTGTGAACGTCCTCCGAGCCTCGCTGCACCAGCGCGTCAAGAGGCTGCGCGTACAAGGGATCCACGCCGATCACACGGACGCCCGCGGCATGTCCCTCGGACACGAACGAGCCTGGTCCGGACGGACAATCGAGCACGCGAAGGCCCTTCATATTGGCAAGGCGGATCGCGAACATGGCCTCGTAGTCCGTGGCCACGCGGCCGAAGAACTGCATCGCGTCCAGCGTGAACAGAGATGGGGCGGGTTCAGGGCTCATGCGTGCGTGCAGGGCGGATCCTCACCTGAAATCGGCCATCCGGCCCTCGTTCGCCCCGAGGATCGTGGAAGAAATCGCGGGAATGGATCGCGTGGGCCGGTTTCGACCTGCCGCCCCGACGTTCCATTCGCCGGCATTTTTCACTCGCTGTGCAATCCATCGTGGGGACAATGGTTGGATTGCCGAAGGAGCAACACCTCATGAGCGACACCACCCCCGCCTGCAACGCCTCGATCTGCTGCGAGAACCGCCTTGCCACGCTGGAGAAGCGTGTCAGCCGCATCCGGACTGGGCTTTTGATCGCCTTGGGTGCGCTGCTTCTTCTGATCGGCATCGCGATCGGCAAGGGCGGCGATCGGCGTGAGATGCGCGGCCGTGCAGCCGCCATGATGATGCAGCGAAGCGACATGCGACCTCCGATGGGCCCTCCGAGCGACGGACCTGGCCCGATGATGCAGGGCATGTCGCGCGGTGGCCCGGATCGCGGTCCGGATGGCTCGCGGGACGGCGGACCGGAGCGTGGTCCGAAGAACGGACCCGGTCGACCCGATCGCGACTGAGACCAGCTCAGCTCTTCGGAGTCACGGTGACGGTGATTTGGCGCGTGTCCGCAGGGGCGTTCTTCTCCCATGGGCGTCCCAGCGCGAAGTGCAGGATCATCGTGCCTGCGTTCGAGGCCTTGAACTCGAAGATCCAGAGCGCAGGTCCGCCTGGCATGCCGGGCTCGAGCGGCTCGACCTTGCCTTGACCCTTCTTCCAGTCGAAGTCGGCGCGCAAGGGACTGGTCGTCGCGGATGGATCCGCATCACTTCCCACGAAGGCCCACTGGAAGCCGGTGCCGGATGCCGCCTTCAGCTCGAGCCGCAGCGTGTCACCGACCTTCAACGTTGTGGCGGTGGACTTGTCCAGCATCACGATGTCGGTGCCGTTCTTGCCGTCGCCGGTGACTTCCTCCCGGATGCGGCAGGTGACGCGTCGCATCGGGCTGATGGCGGGACGGCCGGACAGCGTGGTCGGCTGGTCCTCGCCGCTGCGGCACGAGGCGAGAAGCAGGCCGCTGAGCAGCAGGGGCGTGAGGGCACGGGTGGTCATGGGCGGAAGCGTAACGCAGACGGTGGCGCGAAAATGAACCGAGGAAGCGCGTCTTGGCGCTTCCTCGGCGTCTTTTCCTTCGGAGAGGCGAAGTCGGCTCAGGCAACTTCGCGGGCGGGCGTGCTGAAGGGATCAGCCGACGGATCCGAAACTCAGCATGAGCAGCGCCACGTCGCTGAAGTCGACCGTGCCGTTGCCGTCGAGATCTGTGGGGCAGCCAGGGCAGGGGCCGAAGTCCAGCAGCAGCAGGGACAGGTCGGCATTGTCAAGTTCGCCGGTGACATCCATGTCGCCCCAGCTGCGCTCGCAGTCGTCGAGCTGCCCGTTCATGTTCAGGTCGAGCTCGCCGGTCCGGATCTGCCACGGGTCGTCACGCCCGTCGTTGTCACAGTCGTTGCGGTCCATCACCACGATGGACTGCCCGCCGGCGCCGAGCACCATCCGGACGCCGCGGACCCATGCTGGCACGATGCTCTGATTCGTGCCGCACCCGAGCGATCCGCAATTGCTGCCCCACGCCGCCACGGTGCCATCGGAGCGCAGCGCAAGGCTGTGCTCGTCGCCAGCGGCGACCTGCGTGATGGCCGTGAGGCCTGCAGGAACCGTGGTCTGTCCGTAGTCGTTCCGGCCCCACGCGACAACCGTGCCATCCTGCCGGAGTGCAAGCGCGTGCTCCATGCCCGCCGCCATGCCGATGACGTTCGTGGCCGTCGCTGGCACCTGCGCGGCGGGGGGGGAAAAGTCGCCCCAACCGACCACCGTTCCGCTGGGCTGGTTCGCCAGCGAGAAGCCCTTGCCGGCGGCGATCGCGGTTGCCGTGGAGAGCGTCGCTGGCGGGTTGGGGAGGAACGCGCCCCACTGTGCGATCGTTCCGTCCGCTCGCCTTGCGAGGGAGTGGTTGCCACCTGCGGCGGCCTCCACCACACTAGTCAGGCCGACGGGCGGGGTGCACTGGCCGCTGGAGTTGCGGCCCCAGCAACGGACGGAGCCGTTCTTGCGGACGGCCACGAAGTGGGAGGAGCCGATCGCGATCGAATCCACGAGTCCGATGTCGGCGGGAATGGCTGGGGCCGCTGTTGCGCTACTGAAGGATCTGTTGGCGTTGCCCCAGTGTTCGAGCGAGCCGTCCGCGAACACGCTGAAGCCCACGCTTCCGCGCGCGACCATCTTGTCAGGGATTCGCGTGGAGCCGGTGGCGCATTGGCCGTTGCCGCTCCAGCCCCACGCCGTGATGGTGCCGTCGGCGTGAAGCGCGAGTGCGTGAGATTGCCCCATGGCGATCTTGGTCGCCGGCCGAAGGCCCGCGGGCAGATATTGCGCGTAGGACCCAGGGTCGCCCCACCATGCGATTGTTCCATCGAATCGGAGCGCGATGTTTTCCTTCGCGGATGAATGCGACGCGAGCTGCGTCACGGAACCGAGGTCCGCGGGAACTGTGCACTGCTTGTCCGCGTTGGAACCCCAGGCGATCACGGTGCCGTCGTCACGCAGGGCAGCCGAGTGGCTCATGCCCGCGACGACGCCGCGCACGGGTCCGAGTGAAGGTGGCACCGTGGACTGGCCATAGGTGTTGGCGCCCCACGCCGCGACCGAGGCGTCCTGGCGGATCGCCACGCAGTGGGAATAGCCTGCCGCGACATCGCGCACAGTTCCGAGATCCGAGGGAATGGCGGTCTGGCCACTCGAGTTGGATCCCCACGCACGTAGCGAACCGTCCTTCAGGATCGCGAGTCCATACGCGTTGCCGATGCGGACCCGGTCGACATTCACAAGGTCGGTCGGGGGCTTGAGGCTCGGACTGATGTAGCCGATGTAGGAGACCGAACCGTCGTCGTGGGCGATGACCGTCGTGATCGTGTTCGCGGAGACGCTCCGGACATTCTTCAGGAGCGCTGGGTCGAAGCAGGTGTATGGGTCGGAGTAACCCCAGCACACCAGTGAACCGTCGGCACGGATCGCCATGCTGTGGCCGCTGCCGCCCGCGATGTCGACGGCGCCCGTCAGGCGCATCTGGTTGAAGTCGGAGAGGCCCCAGGCGGCGATGGTGGTCGCGGGCTGGTCACAGAACGCGGCACTGGTCAGCACGCCAATGCTGAGCACGGAGGCCGCAAGTCGGATCTGGTTCACATGCATGCCAAGGTCCTCGGTTCCCACACAGCTATCTGTGGATTATTCGGCACAAAGTGAGGCGGGGATCCTTCAAAGTTCCGCCCTTTTGCGGCGGATGGGGTCACCTCCCCGCAGAAGATCGCCTCCCACGGCCCAGAGGTGCTCGGTGAGGTGCTTCATGGGTCGCATGACGGCATGGAAATCGGGCATGGCCGTTCTCTTCGCCGGGGTTTGAATCTTATGGTGTGCGATCGGGGTCGAGACGGATCGTGACGCCTGGGGTTTCAAGGAGGAATCTCACATGAAACGACGCGCCACAGAAATCTGCAGCCGTGGATTCGCTCCGCCATCCGAAGGTGCGGCGAAAGTGACAAGGTCCACGGGAGAGCAGCCGCCTCCGGGAGAACCGGAGGCCCGATGGACCTTCGATCATCCTGAGGGATGCGTGTCGAGACCTGGGGAGTCGATGGCACTCGACATGATCGACGAGATCATGCGTCAGGCGGGTTGAATTGCCGCTGACGTGTGGCCGGCCCCATGGGGCGCAGTCGCTCGCCCTATCTTGCGCCCATGGAACGATGGGCTGCCCGCGAGATGATCGAGCGTCTGCGACTCAAGCCGCACCCGGAAGGGGGTCATTACCGCGAGACCTTTCGAAGTGACTCGCGTGTCCGAGCCTCAGGTGACGCGGGAGAGCGAGACGCCTGCACCAGTGTGCTCTTCCTGCTGCAGGCGGGCGAGGTGAGTGCGTGGCATCAGGTGGACGCCGACGAGGTGTGGTGCTGGCATGGTGGCGCGCCGCTTGAACTCTCGATCGCGCATGGTGCGCAAGGTGAGGGAACGCGCGAGACGCACCTGCTGGGCATCGATGTCGCTGAAGGGCAGTCTCCTCAGGCGACGGTGCCGGCGCACGCGTGGCAGGCGGCGCGCTCGACGGGTGCGTGGTCGCTGGTCGGCTGCGTGGTGGCGCCGGGGTTCGAGTTCCGCGGGTTCAGGCTCGCGCCGGAGGGGTGGGAGCCGGGTGGGTGAGTGCGATTGCGGCGTGTGATGCGCGTGCGTCACGTCGCGGGCGAGTCATCCATGAACCAGCGCTCGAACTCGATCTCGTCGCGGATCTGGATGCCGTCGTGGCCCAGCAGCGGCAGGTCGGGAACGAGCTTTCGAACGCGATCCACGATGCCCTTGTGCAGCGCCGCGAAGCGCCAGCCCTGGCGCTGGTAGAAGCGGATCGCGCGCGAGTTGTCGTTCGTGGTGGTGAGGTAGATGCGGCGGCAGCCGGCGGTGCGGGCGTGCGACTCGGCGGCGGAAAGCAGCGCGGCACCGATGCCGGGTGCGGTGGCGCGGCTGCTGAGGGTGATGACCTCGCATTGCCAGCCACCGGGGTCCATGTTCAGGGTGAGCAGGCCGGCAAATGTGCCGTTCGCCTCGGCCACGAAGCCGGGCAGCGCGTCGGCCTGGTGGCAGTGGCCGAGGGACCAGATGCGCGTGTCGTGCCAGTGGGTGTTGAGTTCGGCGCGGATCTCGGGGAGATCGTGCGGGGTGATGGGGCGGACGGTGACGGGCATGCGCGGGAGGGTACGGCGTGAGATGCCTCGACAAGCCGCAGCGTGAAAGCGGGTGAAGGGATTCGAACCCTCGACATTCAGCTTGGGAAGCTGACGCTCTACCAACTGAGCTACACCCGC
>Ga0194133_10000554_pt1 | contig 73927 bp, 64 predicted proteins | sample TA2KigOf40mmetaG_FD_155448 | JGI IMG/M metagenome (GOLD analysis project Ga0194133, IMG submission 155448) | Freshwater microbial communities from Lake Tanganyika, Tanzania - TA2015055 Kigoma Offshore 40m | ecosystem: Environmental > Aquatic > Freshwater > Lake | place: Tanzania: Lake... | reverse complement strand
GAACGCGGCCAACTCTGCGGCCAGATCCTCGCCGGCCTCGGCGCCGACGTCGTGCTCGTCGAACCGCCCGGCGGCTCCCGGTCACGGCGGCTCGCGCCCTACGCGGGCGACGTCGTCGACCCGGAGGGCTCGCTCCCGTTCTGGGGCATGAACCGGGGCAAGCGGTCCGTCGTTATCGACCTCGGCACCGGGGCCGGGCGGGCCGACCTGCTCCGCCTCGTCGCCGGGGCGGACATCCTCGTCGAGTCCGCCGACCCCGGCGAGCTCGAGGCCATCGGCCTCGGCCGGGACGTGTTCGCCGCGGCGAACCCGGCCCTCGTCCACGTGAGCATCACGGCGTTCGGGTCCGACGGCCCGAAGGCGAACCTTCCGGTCACCGATCTGACCGTGCACGCGTCCGCCGGCCAGCTCTCCCTCACCGGCGACCGTGACCGACCTCCGGTGCGGATCTCGATCCCGCAGGCGTACCACCACGCCGCCGTCGAGGGCGCCGCCGCCGCGCTGATCGCCCTGCACGAGCGCCAGAACCACTCCGGTTTCGGCCAGCACGTCGACATGTCGGCCCAGCAGTCGATGCTGCACGCCGCGCAGTCGATGATCCTCGCCCATCCCCTCAACTCCGCACACCTCTCGCGCGTGTCGGGCGGCGTCAACGTCGGGCCGATCACCCTGCAGCTCGCCTGGCCGTGCATCGACGGCAACGTCTCCGTCACGTTCCTGTTCGGCGCCGCGATCGCCCCGTTCACCAAGAACCTCCTGAAGTGGGTGTGCGAGGAGGGCCACTGCGACGAAGCCACCCGCGACAAGGACTGGGTGAACTACACGACCCTGCTGCTCGGCGGCACGGAACCCGTGTCGGAGTACCAGCGGGTCCTCGGCTGCCTCGCGTCGTTCTTCGCCACCAAGACGAAGGCCGAACTGCTCGAGGCGGCGTTCACCCGACGCCTGCTCGTCGTCCCCGCCCTCACCACCCAGGAGGTGCTCGACAGCCCGCACCTCGGGGCCCGGGGCCTGTGGGACGACATCGAGGTCCCCGGTCACGGTACGGTGCGTTTCCCGGGGCGGGTCGCGAAGTTCTCCGCGACCCCCCGCCCGGTGCTCCCCGCACCGCCACGCCTCGGCGAGCACACCGCCGACGTGCTCGGCGAAGCGGGCCGCACCCCCGCCGTCGACGGCCCGCGCCGTGGGGCCGGTGCGGCACAGCGGCCGCTCGAAGGCCTCAAGGTGCTCGACTTGTGCTGGGTGATGGCCGGTCCGGCGGCGAGCCGCGTGCTCGCCGACTACGGCGCCACCGTCGTGCGGATCGACTCACCGACCCGCATGGACACCGCGCGCACCCTCCTGCCCTTCCGTGACAACGGCGCCGCAGGCAGCGTCGAGGACTCCGGCCTCTACCAGAACATGAACGCCGGCAAGCTCGGGCTCGCGCTCGACATGAACAACGAGGCGGCGCGCCCCGTCGTCGAAGACCTGATCCGCTGGGCGGACGTGGTCATCGAATCGTTCTCGCCGAAGGCGATGCGCGGCTTCGGGCTGTCCTACGACGCCGTGCGGGCGATCAAGCCCGACATCGTCATGGCGTCGAGCTGTCTGATGGGCCAGGACGGCCCGTGGTCCGAGCTCGCCGGCTTCGGCACGATGGCCGGCGCCGTCTCCGGATTCTTCAACATCACCGGTTGGCCCGACCGACCGCCGTCCGGACCCTTCGGCGCCTACACCGACTACACGTCGCCCCGAGTCTGGGCGGCGACGATCCTCGCCGCGGTCGAACATCGGCGCCGCACGGGCGAGGGGCAGTACATCGACTTCTCCCAGGCGGAGGGGTCGATGCCGTTCCTCGCCACCGCGCTGCTCGACACGGCGGTGAACGGGCGGAGCTTCGAACGTCGCGGCAACGACGACCACGAGCTCGCCCCGCACGGCGTGTACCCCGCCGCCGGTGACGACCAGTGGATCGCCGTCGCCTGCCGGGACGACGCCGACTGGGCGACCCTCGCCGGGATGATCGGCGCACCCGCCGACCTCGCCGGCCTCGACACGGCCGGCCGGCTCGGCCGGCGCAGGGACCTCGACGCCGTGGTCGCCGCATGGACGGCGACGCTGCCTCCCCTCGAGGCGCAGCAACGGCTCCTCGCCGCCGGGGTCCCCGCCCACCAGGTGCAGAACACGGTGGAATGCGTGGAGGACCCCCAGCTCGTGCACCGCTCGCACTTCCGCAAGGTGCGCCACGCCAGCCAGCCCGACGGCATCACCTGGATCGAGGGAACCCGGTTCCGACTGTCACGGACACCGGCGATCGTCGAGGACGGCGGGCCGATCTACGGCCAGCACAACGAGCAGGTGCTGAGCGGCCTCCTCGGGTATGACGACGAGCAGATCGTCCAACTCGTCATCGCCGAGGCGATCGGCGGCTGAGCGTCGCCGCACCCGGTCCGCTCATGCAGATCGGGGGGCGGCCGCCTTGCGCAACCGGTCGAGCACGGCGAGGCCGAGACCGTCGGGCGGCGGCGGCACGACGAAGAGCTCCTCGACCCCACGGTCGTCGGCGTCGCGCAGCCTCCGGTACAACGTCGCCGCGTATGCGGCGAGATCGTCGGGCGGGTCGAGGACGACGACGTCGCCCGGGAGCGCCGCGCCGACGGACCCGGCCGGGGCGAGCACACCCACCCGTCGGCCCGTCGCCCGCGCCGCCGCCACCCGGGGCCCGATCGCCGTCGCGTCGACGAGGGTGACCGCCGTGGCCGGCGCGTAGTGCGACGCCAGCATCCCCGACGCCCGTGACGGCCCGACCGCCACGCGCTCGACGGGACCGCCGAGCACCTCCTCGATCACCTCGACCGGCACGCCGCCGGGGCGCAGCAGCACCGGCCGGTCGCCGAGCACCTCCACGATCGTCGACTCGACGCCGACCCGGCACGGGCCACCGTCGATCACCGCTGCCACACGGTCCCCGAGCTCGGCGACCACATCGGCCGCCGTCGTCGGACTCACCCGACCGAACCGGTTCGCCGACGGCGCGGCGACCGGGACGCCCGCGGCCCGGATCACCGCACGGGCCACCGCATGGTCGGGAACCCGCAGACCGACGGTGTCGCGCCCACCGGTCACCGCGTCGGCGATGCCCGGCCCACGCCGAACGACGAGCGTCAACGGTCCCGGCCAGAACGCGACGGCCAACCGCAACGCGTCGTCGTCCGGTTGCGGGGACCACCGGGGGAGCTCCTCGACGTCGGCGAGGTGCACGATCACCGGATGGCCGAGGGGACGGCCCTTGGCCGCGAAGATCGCCCGAACAGCCGCCTCGTTCGTGGCATCGGCGGCGAGGCCGTACACGGTCTCCGTCGGCAGACCGACCAGCTCCCCCGTCCGGAGCAGCGCTGCGGCACGGTCGATGTCGTTCGGCGGGAGCAGCAGCACCGGCCGATCGTACCGACGGGCCGGCGACACCCGGCCGCGACCGTGTGCGAGCATGCGGGCCATGGCGTCCTACGACGAGGTGTACCGACGGTCCGTCGAGGATCCTGACGGGTTCTGGGCCGAGGCGGCCCGGGCGATCGACTGGGAGACCGCGCCCGCCACCGTGCTCGACCGCAGCGCCGACCCCTTCGTGCGGTGGTTCCCCGACGGCGTACTCAACACCTGCCACAACGCGCTCGACCGCCACCTACCCGAGCGCGCCGACCAGGCGGCCGTCATCTACGACTCGCCGGTCACAGGCACCGTGCGCACGATCACCTACGCCGAGCTCGCCGAGGAGGTCCGTCGCTTCGCCGGCGTCCTGCGGGGGCTCGGGGTCGGCGTCGGCGACCGGGTCATCGTCTACCTCCCGATGATCCCCGAGGCGATCGTGGCCATGCTCGCGTGCGCCAGGCTCGGCGCCGTGCACTCGGTCGTCTTCGGCGGGTTCGCGCCCCACGAGCTCGCCGTGCGCATCGACGACGCGACCCCGAAGGTGATCGTGTCGGCGTCGGGGGGCATCGAGGTCGACCGTGTGATCCCCTACAAGCCGCTCCTCGACGCGGCGATCGAGCTCGCCGACCACGCCCCCGACGCCTGCGTCGTCCTGCAACGCCCCTTCGTCGACGCACCGCTCGTCGCCGGACGAGACCACGACTGGACGACGGCCATGGCCGCGGCGACCCCGGTCGAGGCCTGCGTCCCCGTCGCGGCGACCGACCCGCTGTACATCCTTTACACCTCCGGCACCACCGGGAAGCCGAAGGGCGTCGTGCGCGACAACGGCGGGCACGCCGTCGCCCTGCGCTGGTCGATGGCGAACGTCTACGCCGTCGAGCCCGGTGAGGTGTTCTGGGCGGCATCCGACGTCGGATGGGTCGTCGGCCACAGCTACATCTGCTACGCCCCCCTCCTCACCGGGTGCACCACCGTGCTGTACGAGGGCAAGCCGGTCGGGACCCCCGACCCCGGTGCGTTCTGGCGGGTCATTGAGCAGCACGGCGTCTCGGTGCTGTTCACCGCACCCACCGCGTTCCGGGCGATCAAGAAGGAGGACCCGGACGGCGCCCACCTCGCCGGGCGCGACCTCAGCCGGTTCCGCACCCTCTTCCTCGCCGGCGAGCGGCTCGACCCCGACACCTACCACTGGGCGACCGACCTGCTCGGCGTGCCCGTGATCGACCACTGGTGGCAGACCGAGACGGGTTGGCCGATCGCAGCGAGCTGTCTCGGCCTCGGCACCGCGCCGCTCAAGCCGGGCTCACCGAGCCGGGCGGTCCCCGGGTTCGACGTGCGGATCCTCGACGACGACGGTGCCGAGGTGCCCGCCGGCACCGAGGGTGCGGTCGTGGTGCGTCTCCCGCTCCCGCCGGGCTGCCTGCCGACCCTGTGGCAGGACGACGACCGGTTCGTCACCTCCTACCTCGCACGGCACCCCGGCTGGTACCTCACCGGCGACGGCGGCCACCTCGACGATGACGGCTACCTGTTCGTCATGGGACGCGTCGACGACGTGATCAACGTCGCCGGCCACCGGCTCTCCACCGGCGCGATGGAAGAAGTGCTCGCCACCCACCCCGACGTCGCCGAGTGCGCGGTCGTCGGCGCCGCCGACGCGCTGAAGGGCCAGGTGCCGCTCGGCTTCGTCGTGACCAAGGCGGGACGCGACCGCGACCCGGAGGACCTGCGCGCCGAACTCGTCGCACTCGTGCGGGAACGGATCGGTGCGGTCGCCTCGTTCCGAGACGTCCGCGTCGTCGCCCGCCTGCCGAAGACCCGCAGCGGAAAGATCCTGCGGGCGACCATGCGGGCGATCGCCGACGACCGGGCGTACACGGTGCCCTCGACGATCGACGACCCGGCGATCCTCGACGAGATCGCCACCGTGCTCGGGAAACGGTCCTGAGGTGGCCGGCGAACCCGCGACCGCCACCGCTCGCCGCACGTCACCGTCCGGCATCGCCGCGTCGATCACCGCGATGACGTCGTGGTCGGCGTCGGGCGTGATCACCAAGGGACTCGCCATGGGCGGCCTGGCGATCCTCACCTACCGGATGGTGCTGTACACCGCGCTGATGATCGGCCTGCTCGGCCTGCGAGGACGGCGGCTAACCGTCGCGACGCTGCGCACGGCCCTGCCCGGGGGCACCGCGCTGGGGCTCGACATCACGCTGTTCTTCACCGCCGTGAAGCTCACGACGATGGCGAACGCCACGGTGATCGGCGCCCTGCAACCCCTGGTGCTCCTCTTCGTCGGGCCACGGCTCTTCGGGGCGAGCGAACGCGCCACGGGGCGCGACATCGGCATGGCCTTCCTCGCCGTCGCCGGGGTCGCCGTCGTCATGTTCGGGTCGACCGGCTTGCCCGACTGGAACCCGCGCGGCGACCTGATCGCTACCGGCGCCCAGTTCGCGTGGGCGTGGTACCTGATCGCCTCGAAGCGGACCCAGCAGACGCTCGACCCCTTCGAGTACAGCGCCGCCACCGCCGTGATCTCCACGATCGTCGTGCTGCCCTTCGCCCTGCTGTCCGGTCAGGACCTGTCGTGGCCCGCCGCGTCGAACTGGCCGTGGCTCATCGGGCTCGCGATCGGCCCCGGACTCGTCGCTCACACGGCGATGAACTGGTCGCTCACCCGGATCCCCGTGTGGATGAGCTCGACGCTCAGCCTGTTCATCCCCGTCACCTCCGTGCTCCTCGCGTGGGCGTTCATCGACGAGGACGTCGCCCCGGTGCAGTTCGTCGGAATGGGCGTGGTGCTCGTCGCCCTGTTCGCGGTGGTGCTCCGGCCGTCCCGGCCGGCGGTGCCGGCGTGAACGGGGTCGCCGGTCCGCCCGGCATCACCCACTGCGACCGTTGCGGCGGCGCCCTCGAGGCCCGACTCGTCGGTGATCGCCGCCGACCGGTCTGCACGGCCTGCGGGCGCGTCCGCTACTTCAACCCGGCCGTCGGCGTCGCCGTCGTGGTGCGCGACGAGCGCGGCGACGTGCTGCTCGGTCGGCGGGCGGGCAGCTACGCAGGGCAGTGGTGCATCCCCTGCGGGTACGTCGAGTGGGACGAGGACGTACGCGCCGCGGCGGCCCGGGAGTTCGCCGAGGAGACCGGCCTGCACGTCGTCCTCGGGAACGTCGTCGCCGTGCACTCCAACGACCACAACCCGGCGCAGCACACCGTCGGCATCTGGTTCGCCGGCACGGTCGTCGGTGGCGAACTCGCCGCCGGTGACGATCTCGACGACGTCGGCTTCTTCCCGCCGCTCGAACCGCCGGGCGCGCTCGCCTTCCCCACCGATGTCCTCGTGCTCGAACGGCTCGGTCGGCAAGACTGGCCGGCATGACCGCCGACGGACCGCTCGAACTCCTCGTCTTCTCCGACTTCCTCTGACCCTGGTGTTACGTCGGGGCCGTGCGTCTCGAACAGCTCCAGGCCGAGTTCGGTGATGCGATCACCGTCGTGTGGCGGTCGTTCCTGCTCCGCCCGGAGGCGAAGCCGGGCGGTCGCCCGATGGACCGGTTCACCGAGTACACGACGAACTGGGCTCGACCGGCCGACCTCGAACCGGGGGCGCGGTTCCGGGTGCCGTGGTCGGGCGAGCACGAGCCACCGAGCCACTCGGTGCCGTCCGCGATCGGCGGGAAGGTCGCACAGCTCTTCGGCGCCGACGTCGGGGCGGCGTTCCGCATGCGCCTGTTCGAGGCGTACTTCGGCGAGCACCGCACGATCTCCCGTCGCTCGGTGCTGCGTGAGGTCGCCATCGAGGCCGGCATCGACGGCGACGCCTACGACACGGCATGGAACACCTACGAGGACGATCTCGTCCGCCGCGTGCTCGAGGACCACACGACCGCCGTGCAGTCGGAGGTGACCGGCGTGCCCGCCGTCGTGATCGACCGCACCTACCTGCTCCCCGGCGCCCTCGACCTCGAGCAGTACCGGAAGTCCCTGCACCATGTACTTTCCCGGCGGGAAACCACCCCCGAGAGTGAGGGAACCGCATGACCGAGCCGATGTCCGACCGGACGACGCTGCACCGCTACCCGCAGCGTGGGCGCCACGACCGCGCGACGATCGACGCGATCCTCGACGAGGGACTCCTCGCCCACCTCGGGTTCGTCCACGACGGTCGACCGGTCGTGATCCCCACGATCCACGCCCGCCTCGGGGACACGGTGTACCTCCACGGGTCGGTGGCGAGTCGTGCCATGCGAACGGCCCGGACGCTGCCCGTCTGCGTCACCGTCACCCTGCTCGACGGCCTCGTGCTCGCCCGGTCGGGGTTCAACAGCTCCATGAACTACCGCTCGGTGCTCGTGTTCGGCGACGCCCGTGAGGTCGTCGACCAGGACGAGAAGCGCCGCGCGCTCGACCGCCTCGTCGATCACGTCCTCGACGGCCGCATGGCGGATCTCCGGCCCCACACCGACCTCGAGATGCGCCAGACCACCGTGCTCGCCGTCGCGCTCGACGAGGCCTCGGCGAAGGTCCGCAGCGGCGGACCCGCCGACGACGACGAGGACCTCGACGCCACGGCGTGGGCGGGTGTCGTGCCCCTGCGGCTCACGGCCGGCACCGCCGAACCGGCGGCGAACCTCCGCCCCGGGATCGACACGCCGACCTCCGTGAGCGACTGGCACCGCTGACCGCGCAGTTCTCGCCGACCCGCCGTCACCGTCGCCGGTAGGCTCGCCCCCGATGGACCAGCCGACGCCCGTCGTCCCCGGACCGCCCCCCACCCCGGACCCCGCCACCGAGGCGGGCCTGCGCAGCGGGCAGATCCTCACCGGGACGGTGCGCGCCGTCGACGCGAACGAGGTCGTCGTCGAGCTGCCCGGCGGACTCGTCGGTGTGGTGCAGCGCGACCACCTCACCACCGGCGGGCGGACCGCTCCGGCGGACCTGCTCGCAGCGGGCGACGGGATCGAGGCGGCGGTGTTGCTCCGCGACGACCCGCAGCGGCGGATCGTGCTCTCCCGCACCTGGGCGATGCGCCAACGGGCATGGGAACGGATCGACGTCGCGCTCGCTGCGGCGACCCCGATCGAGGTGACCGTCACCGGCCGCACCAAGGGTGGTCTCGTCGTCGACCTCGGGGTCCGGGGGTTCCTGCCGGCGTCGCAGCTCGACCTCGAACGGGTCGACGACGTCGAGGCATGGGTGGGTCGCACCGTCGAGGTGCTCGTCACCGAGGCGGATCGCACCCGCGACCGGGTCGTCGTGTCACGTCGGGCCGTGCTGCGCAAGGCCGAACGCGCCCGGGCCGCCACCTTCGCGGCAACCCTCGAACCCGGTCAGGTACACCGTGGCAAGGTCGTGCTGCTCACCGAGTTCGGGGCGTTCGTCGACGTCGGCGGGGTGCGCGGGCTCGTCCACCTGTCCGAGCTCACGTGGCGGCGGGTGTCTCGCGCCGACGAGGTCGTCCGCGTCGGCGACGAGGTCGAGGTGAAGGTGCTGCAGGCCCGCGGCGACCGCAAGGTCAGCCTGTCGATGAAGGCACTGCAGGACGACCCGTTCCGCGGCGTCGAGCCGGGCGCCGTACTCGACGGCATCGTGACCCGACTCGCCCCCTTCGGCGCGTTCGTGCGCATCGGCGACGACGTCGAGGGCCTCGTCCACGTCAGCGAGCTCGCCGAGTACCGGATCAGCGGACCGGAGGAGGTCGTGACCCCGGGCGACGCGGTCTCGGTGAAGGTGCTCAAGGTCGACCGTCGTCGTCGGCGGGTCGAGCTGTCCGTCATCCAGGCCGTGCTGCGCTGACGCGCCGCGACCGCCGGCGGCGTCGGCCGGCGGCGACCGACGCCGCACCCGCGCTGCACAGCGCGGTGAGGAGCACGAGCTCGTCGAGCAACCGCACCGCCCGGGCCACGTCCGCCGCCGTCGGCGGGTCGCCCTCGCCGAGCGTCGGCCGCACCTCGACACGATCGCCGTAGCGGAGCTCCCCGCCGAGCCGTACCCCGAGCGCCGCCGCGAACGCCGCCTCGGCGACACCAGCGTTCGGTGAGGGGTGTGCCGGCGCCTGGGTCCGCACCGCCCGGAGGATCGCCCCCGCCCGCCTCGGCCGCAGCACGACGACACCGAGCACGACGAGCCGGGCCGGCACCCAGGCGGCGACGTCGTCGAGCCGCGCCGACGCCCACCCGAACCGCTCGTAACGCGCCGAGCGGTGTCCGACCATCGCGTCGAGGGTGTTCACCGCCCGGTGCGCCGTCGCTGCGGCGCGACCGCCGACGAGCGCCCAGAACACCGGGGCCGCGAACGCATCGACCGCGTTCTCCGCCACCGACTCCACGACGGCCCGGGCGATGCCCCCCTCATCCAGCGTCGAGGGGTCGCGACCTACGAGACCCGGCAACGCCTGCCGGGCCCCGTCGAGATCACCGGCGACGAGCAGGTCACCGATCTCCCGGGCGGTCGACCCGAGCATCCGCGGGGCGGCGACGACCCCGACCGCGACCGCCGTGGGCACGAGGGTGCCCGCCGCCGCACCGACCGCCAAGCCGGCGACGGCGTGCGCCACGCCGCGGCTCCGCCGGTCGGCGTAGCGGCGGCGCTCGAGCTCCGCCATGAGCGAGCCGAACCGCGCGACCGGGTGGAACGCATCGGGCGGCTCGGGCACGAGCCGGTCCCACAGGAGCCCGAGCGCGACACCTCCGGCCCGACGCCGCAGCACCTGCACCATGACCGCAGTATGCAGCACCCCGGGGAGGCCCCGGTCGTGATCGCGGCGGTGGGTGGCTAGCCTTTCGTCCACGATGACGACGGCCAGCGCCGCGGAGCGGCAGCCCCTTCGGCTCGATCGCACCTCCTCGACGGTGCGCCCCCGGCGACGACCGCTGCGCACCGCAGTCGTCACGATCGTCGCGTTCACCCTCCTCGCGCTCGTCCCCGCACCGGCCCGGGCCCGCACCATCGAGGAGCTCCGGGCCGAGGCCAACCGGCTCGCCGCCGAGCTCGAGGAGGCCCGCGACCGCCTCGACGTGCTCGGCGAGGAGTACCTGCAGGCCACCGCCGACCGTGAGGCCGCCCTCGCGGAGCAGGCCGCAGCCGAATCCGCGCTCGAGGCCACCCGGGCGGAGGCCGAGCTGCGCAGCGCCGAGCTCGCCGAGTACGCGATCACCGCATACATCGGCGGTGGCAGCCTCGCCGACGTCGAGGGGCTCTTCTCGAGCCGCGCGAACGAGGCCGGGCAACGGCTGAGCTACCTCGGGAACGCCGCCGGGAACCGTCGCCAACTCCTCGAAGGGCTGCGGTCGAGCCGCCAGGCGCTCGAGGGTCGCATCCGCACGGTCGACGCCGCACGGGCACGCGCCGACGAGCAGCTCGCCCGTCTCGAGGCGGCACAGGCCGAGGCCACCGAGGTCGAGGCCGCGATCGTCGCCACGCTCGACGCCACGAAGGGCGAGCTCGCCACTCTGCTCGCCGAGGCCGAGGAGCGGCGTCGGGCCGAGGAGGCCGCTGCGGCGGCGGCCGCGGCCGGCCGAGTGAGCGATGGCGGTTCCTCCCGGGTGACGGTGCCGCCGGGCCTCACCCCGGCCGTGCGGCCCGAGGCAGGCGTCGCGGTGAACGCCGCCCTCTCCCAACTCGGCGTCCCCTACGTGTTCGGCGGCGCGAGCCCGAGCCGTGGCTTCGACTGCTCGGGGCTCATGTACTGGGCGTGGGCACAGGCCGGCGTGTGGATCCCCCGGCCCGCCGACTACCAGCGCGACGAAGCGATCCCGATCTCCTTCGAGCAGCTCGAACCGGGTGACCTCGTGTTCTACGGTGAGCCCGTCAGCCACGTCTCGATGTACATCGGCAACGAGCTGATCGTCGATGCCCCCCAGATCGGGGACGTCGTGCAGGTGAAGACGATGTGGTACTCCCGCAAGCCGATGACCTACGGCCGGGTCGGCTGAGCCGACGCCGCCCTACCGGCGGACGATCGAGAACGACACCTCGGCGCCCTCGACGCTTCCGGTGACCGGCTGCGGCACGTCGACGATCCGCAGATCGACGGCCAACGTCGCCTCGGCGACCATCTGCCGATGGGCGTCGACCGCGGCGGCGATCTCCGGCGGGGCGCACACCTCGACGGTGATGCGGTCGGCCACGTGCAGGTCGGCGTCCTTACGGGCCTGCTGCACGAGACGAACGAGGTCGCGGGCCACGCCCTCGGCCCGCAACTCGTCGTCGACGGTCACGTCGAGGTCGACGACGAGGTCGTTGCCTCGCAGCGGCATCGTCGCCGCGCCGTCGGGCGCCTGCAGGACCAGGTCGAACTCACCGGGCTCGAGGGTGTACCCGGCGACGACGACGGTCCCGTCGGCCGCCGCCTCCCACGCCCCCTCCTTCGCCGCCCGGATGACGCGCTGGACGTCACCGCCGAGCTTCGGGCCGAGGACCCGCCCGTTCGGCCGGAGCTGGAAGGTGCCGAACGTGGCGACGTCGTCGAGGAAGGCGACGTCCTTCACGTTGAGCTCGTCCGCGATGAGGTCGGCGTGGTCGACGAGCGCCGCGGCGCCCGCACCGGCCACGGTGAGCCGCCGCAGCGGGAGGCGCACCCGCAGCCCGCGGGTCTCCCGCAGCGACAACGCGGCGGAGCAGACCTCGCGCACCCGGTCCATCCGGGCGACGAGCTCGGCGTCGGCGGGGAAGGCGGCGGCGTCCGGCCAGTCGGTGAGGTGGACGCTGTCGGTGGCACCGAGGCCCGTGGCGACCTCCTCGGCGAGGTAGGGCAGCAGCGGGGCGGCGACGCGCACGACCGTGTGCAGCACGGTGTAGAGCGTGTCGAAGGCGTCACGGTCGACGCCGTCGGTGCCCCAGAACCGGTCACGGCTCCGCCGGATGTACCAGTTGTTCAGCGCGTCGAGGAACGCCGTGACCTCGCCGCACGCGCCGGCGAGGTCGTAGGCGTCCATGCGGGCGGTGACGTCACGGACGAGCTCCCCGGTCTTCGCGAGCACGTACCGGTCGAGGAGCTGGGTGCTGTCGGTCCGCCAGACGGCCTCGTGGCCCTCGACGTTCGCGTACAGCGTGAAGAAGTGGAACGCGTTCCAGATCGGGTTGAGCACGAGCCGAACGACCTCGGCGATGCCGGAGCCGTCACGGTCGATCTTCAGGTCGAGACCCCGCAGGATCGGCGACGACACGAGGAACCAGCGCAACGCGTCCGACCCGATGGTCTCGAAGACCTCCTCGGGGTCGGGATAGTTGCGCAGGCGCTTGGACAGCTTGCGGCCGTCCTCGTCGAGCACCACACCGTGACAGATGCAGTTCTTGAACGCCGGCCGGTCGAACAGCGCGACCGACAGGACGTGCATCGTGTAGAACCACCCGCGCGTCTGGGCGATGTACTCCACGATGAAGTCGGCGGTGTGCTCCTCGACGAACTCGCGGTTCTCGAAGGGGTAGTGGCTCTGCGCGAACGGCATCGACCCGGACTCGAACCAGCAGTCGAGCACCTCGGGCACCCGCCGCATCATCGACCGACCGGTCGGGTCGTCGGGGTTCGGCCGCACGAGGGAGTCGATGAAGGGTCGGTGCAGGCTGGTGACCGGCACCCCGAAGTCGGCCTCGAGCTCGGCGATCGAGCCGTACACGTCGATGCGGGGGTACGCGGGGTCGTCGCTCCGCCACACCGGGATCGGCGCACCCCAGAACCGGTTCCGGGAGATCGACCAGTCGCGGGCCCCTTCGAGCCACTTCCCGAACGCGCCGTCGCGGACGTGACCGGGGATCCAGTTGATCTGCTCGTTCAGCTCGACGAGCCGGTCGCGCAGGTCGGTGACCCGCACGTACCACGACGACAGCGCCCGGTAGATGATCGGCGTGTCGGTCCGCCAGCAGTGCGGGTAGTTGTGCACGTAGCTGTCCTGGCGGACGAGCTTGCCCTCCTCGCGGAGGCGGCGGGCGACGAGCGCGTTCGCGTCGAACACGTTCTGCCCCTCGAAGTCGGGCACCTCGTCGGTGAAGCGCCCCTCGTCGTCGACGGGGACGACGACCCCGATGCCGTTCGCCTCGCACACCCGCTGGTCGTCCTCACCGAACCCGGGGGCCATGTGCACGACCCCGGTGCCCTCGGCGGTGTCCACGAAATCCCCGGCGAGGATCCGGAAGGCGTCGGTCCGCTCGGCGAAGAACGGCAGCAACGGCTCGTACCGGCGGCCGACGAGGTCGGCACCGCGGAGCGTCGCCACCTGCGTGGCGCCCGCGAGCTCCTTCTCGTACTTCGCCACCGTCGCGGTGCCGAGCACGTAACGGACGCCGTCCTCCTCGTACACCGCGTAATCGAGGTCGGGCCCCACGGCGAGTGCCAGGTTCGACGGCAACGTCCACGGGGTCGTCGTCCAGGCGAGGATCTTCGTCGGCCCCGGGTCGTCGGCCGTGGGTTCGAGCGTGAACAGCACGGTGAGCGCCGGGTCCTGCCGTGGCCGGGTGGCGTCGTCGAGACGGATCTCGAAGTTCGACAGCGGCGTCTCCGCCCCCCACGAGTACGGCATCACCCGGAACGCCTCGTAGACGAGGCCCTTGTCCCAGAGCTGCTTGAACGCCCACATGACGCTCTCCATGTAGGAGAGGTCCATCGTCTTGTAGTCGTTGTCGAAGTCGACCCAGCGCGCCTGCCGGGTGACGTACTCCTCCCACTCCTTCGTGTACCGGAGCACGGAGGTGCGGCAATGTTCGTTGAACCGGTCGATGCCGTACTCGGTGATGTTCCGGCGACCGGAGACCCCGAGCTCCTTCTCCGACTCCATCTCGGCCGGCAGCCCGTGGCAGTCCCACCCGAACCGACGCTCGACCCGCTGCCCGCACATGGTGCGGTAGCGGGGCACGACGTCCTTCACGTACCCGGTGAGCAGGTGCCCGTAGTGGGGGAGACCGTTCGCGAACGGGGGGCCGTCGAAGAACAGGTAGGAGCTCTCCGCAGGGCGCTCCTGCACCGATCGGGCGAACGTCCCGTCGGCCCGCCACCGGTCGAGGATCCGACGCTCGATCGCCGGGTAGTCGGCCCGTACGGGCACGTTCGGGTACGGCTGATCGGGGCGGTCGGGCGTGTCCATGGCCCGCCCAGCGTACCGGCGCGACCCGACGGCCCCCCAAGGCGACCCGGCGCGCCCGGGGCCGGCGTCAGCTGCGGCCGACCAGCCCCACCGGGCAGGTCACGCCCGTGCCGCCAATGCCGCAGTACCCGTTCGGCACCTTGGCGAGGTACTGCTGGTGGTAGGCCTCCGCGTAGAAGAACGGGCCGGCCGGTGCGATCTCGGTCGTGATCTCGCCGTACCCGGCCGCCCGCAGACGCTCCTGGTAGGTGGCCCGGGTCGCCCGGGCGATCTCGGCCTGCGTCTCGGAGGTCGTGTAGACGGCCGAGCGGTACTGGGTCCCCACGTCGTTGCCCTGCCGCATGCCCTGGGTCGGGTCGTGGTTCTCCCAGAACGTGGCGAGCACCCGCTCGTAGGTGGTCCGATTCGTGTCGAACACGACGAGCACCGCCTCGGTGTGTGCCGTGCGACCGGAGCACACCTCCTCATACGTCGGGTTCGGCGTGTGGCCACCCTGGTAGCCGACCGCCGTGGTGACCACCCCGTCGGACTTCCAGAAGATCCGTTCCGCACCCCAGAAGCAGCCCATGCCGACGTACGCGACCTCGAGCTCGGCGGCCCACGGGCCGACGAGCGGGTGACCGTTCACGTGGTGGGCCGACGGCACGGCCATGGAATCGGTGCGACCGGGCAGGGCCTCCTCCGCCGTGGGGAGGTGCAACTTCGAGGATCCGAACAGCGCCATGGGCCGAGCGTAGGGCCGGCGGCGACTGTGCGCTCAGGTGGACGCCGGCTCCTCGAGCGGTCCCGCCCGGCGCCGACCGGCCGCAGCGAGGACGGCGAGCGCACCGACGACGATCGCCATCGCGAAACCCTGCAGCACCGACATCGCCTGGCCGAGCAGCACCGCGGCGAGGATCGTCCCGCCGACCGGCTCGCCCTGCATGAGCACCGACGACACCGTCGCGTCGATGTGGCGCTGCGCCCAGGCGATCAGCCCGTGCCCCACCATGCCCGGCACGACGGTGAGCGCGACGAGCAACGGCCAGTCGGTCCCCTCGAGCACGCCGAGGTCGTAGGGTCCGAAGACGGCGAGGGGTGTGACCGCGACCGCCGCGCTGATCGTCGTTGCGGTCAGGAACTGCAGGGTGCCGACCTGCGCCCGCACCCGCTTCGCCGAGGTGAGGAAGCCGATCCACAGCAGCAGCGAGCCGACCGCCAGGAGGTCACCGCGCAGGGACCGACCACCCGACTCGCCACCCCCCGGCGCGGTGAGCACGGCGAACACGACCCCGCCGACGGCGACGAGCGCGCAGCCGATCTTCACGGCGTCGAGGCGCTCCCCGAGCAGCCGGGCGGCGATGGGCAGCATCAACACCGGGGTGAGTGCCCCCACGATGATGGCGTTCGCGACGGTCGTGTAGTTCAGCGCCGTGAAGAACAGGCAGAGGTTCAGTCCGAACAGTGCGCCGGACGGTGCGACCTGCCGGAGCTCGCGCCACGTCGGCAGCCGCCTGGTCGCGGCGCCGATGGCGACGAGGAACACGCTGCCCATCCACAGGCGGTAGAAGGACGTCACGACGCCCGGGGCGTCGATCGCCACGGCGATGACCCCGCCGAAGCTCCAGCACACGGTGGCGACGAGCACGGCGGCGGCGCCGAGACCGACACGGCGCTGCTCCGTCGTCGCTGCGAGATCGGACGAGCTCATCGGCGGGTCTCCCGCAGACCGGGTCGATGGAGCGCGTCGCGCATCGCCTCGACGACCGGACGGGACGGGCACCCCTCGACGTGGTCGTTCACGACCCCCATCGACTGCAGGAACGCGTACACGGTCGTCGGTCCGACGAAGCGCCACCCGCGACGACGGAGATCGGCCGACAGCGCCACCGACGCCGGCGACGTCCCGAGCCCGGCGAGCGTGGACCGGTCGAGACGGGGAGGCCGTCCCGACGGCGCCGGTTCGAACGACCAGACGTACGCCGCGAGCGAGCCGACCTCCTCGATCAACTCGAGCGCCCTGCCGGCGTTCGTGACGGTCGCCTCGATCTTGCCGCGATGACGGACGATGCCGGCGTCGCCGAGCAGGCGCTCGACGTCACGGACACCGAACCGGGCGACGACGTTCGGGTCGAAGTCGGCGAACGCCGCCCGGAAGGCCGGGCGCTTCCGCAGGATCGTCAACCACGACAGCCCGGCCTGGAACCCCTCGAGGCACAGCTTCTCGAACAGCCGCCGGTCGTCGACGACGGGTCGGCCCCACTCCTCGTCGTGGTACGCGACGTAGGTGGGGTCGTCGCCGCACCACCAGCAACGCCCGCCCGACGCTCCCTCGGCCATCCTGCGTCGACCGGTCAGTACCCGGTCGCCGGACCGTCGGGCGTCGCCGCGGTGCCCGCGTGCGCCGTACGCAGGTCGGCACGGTAGGAGCCGGTGAGGTTCCCGAGGTCGGAGGTGATCGTCACCATCCCGAACCCGCGCCCGACGCGCTTGGCGGCGAGTCCGGCGACGGAGTGGATGCCCGGGGTGATCCCGCGCACCCGGCAGGCAGCGACGACCGTGGCGATCGCGTCGTCGAAGACGGTGCCCGGGTTGTCGACGGCGGGCGGCAACCCATAGGTGATGGACAGGTCGGCAGGGCCGACGTAGACGGCGTCGATGCCGGGGACGGCGAGGATGTCGTCGAGGCGTTCGACGGCCTGACGGGTCTCGATCATCGGGATGCAGGCGATCTCACGGTTCGCCGCCTCGTAGTACTCGGCGCCGTGCTCGAGCGACGCCCGCACCGGTCCGTAGCTGCGCGCACCGTCGGGCGCGTATCGGCACGCGGCGGTCGCCGCCCGGGCCTCCTCGACGCTGTTCACCATCGGGACGACGATCCCCATCGCCCCTGCGTCGAGCATGCGGCCGATGATCCCGAACTCGTTCCACGGCACCCGGACGATGGGGGTCGTGTCGGCACCACGCATCGCGGCGAGCATCGCGATCGCTGCCTGGTAGTCGGCCGCGCCGTGCTGGAGGTCGATGCAGACGTAGTCGAACCCGGCGTGGGCGGTCGCCTCGGCGACGAGCGGGCTCGGGATCGCGAGCCACGCACCGAAGGTCGGTTCCCCGGCCCGCCACTTCGCCTTCAGTGCGTTCTGCATGGGCGGACCCTACCGCCGACCGGCGGCACCCGCTGCCGGAGGGCACCCCCGTAGGCTCTCGGTCCGATGGATGTCGCGACCACGAGCAAGTTCCTGGCGCTCCTCGCAATCGTCGCCGTGGGCGGTTCGGTGGCGATCACCGCGCTTCGGCTGCTGCCCGGCCCGGGCCCCGCCACCGTCCGGGCCGACGTCGCCCGGGTCGCACCGTGGCTCGCCGCGGCGGTCGCGGTCGCCGCCACAGCCGGCAGCCTCTACTACTCCGAGATCGCCGGGTTCGTGCCCTGCGAGTTGTGCTGGTACCAGCGGATCGCCATGTACCCGCTCGCCGTCGTCCTGCCCATCGCCGCGGTCCGTGGCGACCGGACGGTGGGCCGCTATGCCGTGCCGCTCGCCGTCCTCGGGGCCGCGGTGTCGGTGTACCACGTGCAGCTCCAGGCGTTCCCCGACCAGTCCTCGTCCTGCGACGCCGCGGCACCGTGCACGGTCCGTGAGGTCACCGCCCTCGGGTTCGTGACCATCCCGATGATGGCCCTCGCCGGGTTCGTCACCGTCGTCGCCCTGTTCCTCGCCGGCCGTCCGACCCGAACCGCCGTTCCTGCGACCACCTCGGAGGTACCCGTCCCATGAGCTCGCCTGCACCGTCCTCGAAGCGTCGCCGCTCGGCGGTCCCCGGCATCGTCGCCATCGTCGTGGGCCTCGTCGTCGCCGCGGCTGCGGTGGCGCTGCTGACCGGTGGCGGGGAGGACGACACCGCGTCCCCGACGCAGACCACCCGGCCGACCACGGCATCGGGCGACGGCGCGGTCAGCACCTCGGGCGCGTCCGCCGGCGGGGTCGCGGTCGGCACCGTGCGTGTCGTCGGGGCGTCGCTGCCCGCGTTCCCCGAGAGCGGCGCCGACCGGGCGAAGGGGCTGGCCTTCCCCGAGATCAGAGGCCAGGACGTGGCGAGCGGCCTGCCGGTGACCATCGCGAACGACGGTCGGCCGAAGATCGTGATGGTCGTCGCGCACTGGTGCCCGCACTGCCAGCGCGAGGTCCCCGTCGTCGCCGACTGGCTGGGCCGGGACCCCCGGGCCTCGCTCGTCGACGTGTACGCGATCTCGACGGCCGTCGATCGCAGCCGCGGCAACTACCCGCCGGCGTCGTGGCTGACCGAGGAGGGGTGGTTCGTCCAGACCATCGCCGACGACGCCACCGGCAGCGCCTTCCGGGCGACCGGCGCGTCGTCGTTCCCGTCCTTCGTCGCGATCGACGCCCAGGGCAAGGTCGTGGCACGGGCCTCCGGCGAGCTCAGCGCCGCCCGGTTCGCCGACCTCGTCGTCGCCGCCGCCGGGCGATGAGCCACCCGGGGTCGCGTGCGTCGCAGGCGCGGTGGTGTTGACTCTGCCGATGAACGCTCCCACCGGCCCCGACGACGCCGTTCCCGCTGCGACCGTGATCCTCCTCCGCGACGGTGCGACCGGTCTCGAGGTGCTGATGCTGCGACGGAACTCGGCGCTCGCGTTCGCCGGCGGCGCGTGGGTGTTCCCGGGTGGACGAGTCGATCCCGAGGACGTCGACCCCGACGCCCCGCACGACCAGCTCGCCGCGGCGCGCAACGCCGCGGTGCGCGAGGCCGCCGAGGAGGCCGCGATCGATCTCGACGCCGACGGTTTCGTCGTGCTGTCGCGCTGGTGCCCGCCGCCGGAGGCACCGAAGCGCTTCGACACGTGGTTCTTCGTCGCCGCGGCGCCGGCGTCGCACGAGGTCACCATCGACGGCGGCGAGATCCACGACCATGCGTGGATCCGCCCTGCCGACGCGCTCGTCCGACGAGACGCGGGCGAGATCGAGCTCATCCCCCCGACGTGGGTGACGCTGCACCGGCTCGCCGGGTTCACCGACGTCGACGCCGCCCTCGCAGACCTCGCCGCAGCGCCCGTGGAGGAGTTCGTCACCCGGGTCGGACGCAAGGGCGACGACGGGATCCGCATGATCGTGTGGGAGCCGGACGTCGCCTACGGCAGCGGCGACGTCGACGCCCCGGGCCCCCGGCACCGGCTCATCATGGACGCCGCCGGCTGGGCGTACGAGCGGTCGTCCTGACCCCCGGCGGAACGCTCAGCCGACACGCTGCCAGACGACGAGCGCGACGAGACCCGCCGTCTCGCCGAGGACCCCGAGCGCGCCGAGCACGTCACCCGTGTAGCCGCCGATCTTCCGCTGCGCCCCGGCGACGACGAGGACCGCGGTCAGCAGCGCCGCAGCGACCGCTGCGACCCCGCCGACGCCGCCGAGCGTCGCGCACAGCACGACGGGCACCGCCCCGGCGACGAGCGTCGCCCCGCGCCGAGCGGTACCGAACCGTGCGGGCAGGCCCCCGTCGGGGCGGGCATGGGGTCGGTTGAGGAGGACGGCGACCATGGCGGCCCGGGTCGCCGCCCACACCGCGGCCACCCCGGCGATCGTGGTGGTGGTCGGTGCGAGTGAGGCGAACGCGCTCCAGCGCACCAGCAGGACGCCGACGATGACGGCGACCCCGAACGCTCCGACGTCGGGGCGGCGCATGACCTCGAGGCGCCGGTCCCGGGGGAGCGGCGGCAGCAGCCCGTCCGCAGTGTCGGCGAGGCCGTCGACGTGGAGGAGCCCGGTGAGGGCGAGGTCGAGGCCGACCGCGAGTGCTGCGGCGAGCAGCGGTCCGGTTGCCCCGTCGAGACCCCAGCGCGCGCCGCCGACCGCCGCGCCGAGGAGGGCGCCGACGACCCCGAACCAGGCGAGCGCCGCCGGGCCGAGCGGGGCGGCACCGCCGAGCACGGTCAGGAACCCGACGGCGGCGCGCGGTCCGGCTGCGGGGCGTCGGGCGTTCACGACGGGAGGTGTGGCGCCGGTGGCGCGGGTGCGAGGTCGAGGACCCGGCCGGCGACCACGAGGACGGCCCGATCGGCGGCGTCGGCCACGGCGCGGTTGACCGCGCCGAGCACGTCGCGGAACCGGACGCCGAGCTCGCTCGAGGGGTGCACGCCGAGCCCGACCTCGTCGGACACCACGACGGTGAGGCCACGGCGACGGCGCAGCGCGACGACCAGCGGGTCGACGGCGACCCGGAAGTCCGGGTGCGCGGCGACCCAGGTGCCGAGCGCGTCCACGAGCACCGTGTCGGTCGACGGAACGGCGTCGAGTGCGGCCGCGAGGTCGGCGCCGGCCTCGACCGTGGTCCACGACGCCGGCCGGCGGTCCCGGTGCCGGGCGATGCGGTCGGCCATGCCGGCGTCGGAGGCGCTGCCGGTCGCGAGGTAGGTCACCGGTCCAGCGGTGCCGGCCCAGCGCTCGGCGAGCTCCGACTTCCCCGATCGGGTTCCCCCGAGGACGAGCACCAGCACGACGGTGACTGTACGCCCGGGGCGGCGGGTACCCTGTCGTCGGGCTGCCGGGTGACGGATGTCATCGCGAATGCCCTTGTGCGCTCATTCACTTTCCGGTAGAGTAACTTTACGTTCGAACCTTCACAAAGGAGTGAAGCGGATGCCCACCACCATCCTCCGGAAGTCACGCCCGCTCGCCAGGCTCTGCGCCTGCGGCCAGCCGACGGTGCAGTACGTCACCGCCAAGGGCATCGCCGTAGCGGACGAGTGCTCCGCCTGCGCTGAGGAGCGCCGCCGGGCTCGCGCCCGCTCCTGATCCCCCCCCCCGGCCGCCGACAGGCAGCCGAATGCACGACCCGGGCATCCCCCCCTGCCCGGGTCGTGCCGCGTCCGGGCACCGGTGCGGCGCTCCGCCTCCTCCCGGCGGGCGAGCCGCCGGTACCGTGACCCCATGACCACGACGACGGACACCACGGCCGACGAGGTCGCCTGGGACCTCGACCCGCTGCTCGACGGCGCCGACGTCGACACCCTGCTCGACCGGGCCGACACGCTGGCCAGCGCCGTCGAAGCCGTCCGCGGCCGCGTCGCCAGCCTCGGGGCGGCCGAGCTCGCCCGGGCCATGGGAGACCTCGCCGCGCTCCAGGACCACCTCGGGCGGGCCGGCAACTACGCCCACCTCCGCTTCGCGACCGACACCGCCGACCCGACCCGCGGCGCCCTCGTGGCCCGCGTGCAGGAACGGTCCATCGCGATCTGGACGCGGCTTATCTTCCTCGACCTCGAGTGGGCGGCCGTCGACGACGACCGGGCCGAGGCGCTCCTCGCCGACCCGGCGCTCGCCTTCTGCGCCCACCACCTGCGGTCCCAGCGCCGCTACCGGCCACACCAGCTCGCCGAGGCTGAGGAACGCCTCGACGCCGAGAAGACCCAGACCGGGGCGACCGCCTGGAGCCGCCTGTTCGGTGAGCTGTGCGCGGCGATCGAGGTCCCCCTGCCCGACCGGACCGTCCGGCTCGAGGAGGGACTCGCCCTCCTCGCCCACCCCGACGCCGGCACACGCCGCGAGGTCGCCGAGGCGGTGACCGCCGGCCTCGCCCCGGGCCTGCGCACCCGGGCGTTCGTCTTCAACACCCTGTTGCTCGACAAGGCGGTCGACGACCGCCTCCGCGCCTACCCGACGTGGCTGTCCGCCCGGAACCTCCACAACGAGACCACCGACGCGTCCGTCGACGCGCTCGTCGACGCCGTCGTCGCCCGCTACGACCTCCCCCGCCGGTGGTACCGCCTCAAGGCGACCATCCTCGGGGTCGACCGGCTCGCCGACCACGACCGCATGGCGTCGGTCGCCACCACGACACCCACCTATCGCTGGGACAACGCCCGGGACATCGTGCTCGAGGCCTACCGCGGATTCTCCCCCGAGCTCGCCGACGTGGCGAGCCTGTTCTTCGCGGGCGACTGGATCGACGCCCCCGTCCGACCGGCCAAGCGACCCGGCGCGTTCTGCGCCTACACCGTGCCCTCCCACCACCCCTACGTCCTGCTCAACTGGACGGGAACCCGGCGCGACGTCCTCACCCTCGCCCACGAGCTCGGTCACGGCGTGCACGCGCATCTCGCCCGACCCCAGGGCGTGTTCCACCAGTCGACCCCGCTGACCCTCGCCGAGACCGCCTCGGTGTTCGGCGAGACGATCACCTTCGCCCGACTGCTCGAACGCACGACCGACCCGACGGACCGGCTCGCGCTCCTCGCCGAACAGATCGAGGGGGCGATCGCGACCGTGTTCCGCCAGACCGCGATGCACCGGTTCGAGGACGCCGTCCACACCCACCGACGGGAGGTCGGCGAGCTCTCCGTCGACGACTTCGGCGACCACTGGGAGCGGACCCAGGCGGAGATGCTCGGCGACGCCGTCCGGATCACCGACGGCTACCGCACGTGGTGGAGCTACATCCCGCACTTCATCTCGACCCCCGGCTACGTGTACGCGTACGCCTACGGGCAACTCCTCGCCCTCGCCGTGTACCGCCGGGCGACGGAGACCGGGCCGGACTTCGTGCCCCGCTACCTCGACCTGCTCGCCGCGGGCGGGTCGCTCCCCCCGACCGAGCTCGCCCGCATCGTCGGCTGCGACCTCGACGACCCCGGGTTCTGGGACGGCGGGCTCCGCATCGTCGAAGAGCTCCTCGACGCGGCGGAACAGGCCGCCCGCGACGCCGGCCGGCTCTGACCGGGCTGCCTCAGAGGTCCGCTGCGGTCCGCTCGTCGACGAGCGGCAGACCGGCGAGGTAGCGGCCCAGGTTCTCGCAGAACTCCGGAGCGAACCGGCGGTTCGCCTCCCGGCTCGCCCCCGCCTCGTGCGGCGACACCACCACACGGGGGTGACCCCACAGCGGGCTCTCCGCCGGGAGCGGTTCGGTGGCGAACACGTCGAGCACCGCCGTTCCGGGACGGCCGGCATCGAGGGAGGCCACCAACGCCTCCTCGTCGACGAGATCACCGCGGGCGATGTTGACCAGCACCGCGTCGGGTCGCATCGCCGCCAGGAACCCGGCGTCGACCAACCGGGCGGTCGACGCGTTCGACGCCGCCGTCAGCACGACGACGTCCGCCCAGCCGATCCGGTCCGTCGCCTCCTGCGGGGTGCACAGGACGTCGACGGGTTCGTCCCCACGAGGCGTCCGGCGCACGCCGACCACCTCGGCGCCGAGCGCCCGGGCCCGACGGGCGACCTCCCCGCCGATGTGGCCCATCCCCCACACCAGCCAACGAGAACCGTCGACCTCCCGGAACGCGAACGGCGCCCGTTCCCACCGCCGCTCCGCCTGCAGGCGCCGCCAGGCACCGGCGTCCTGGAAGGCGTCGAGCACCGCACGCAGCACGAACTCGGCGATCGCCACACGCGTCCCGTGGCCGGTCGTCAGCCGAACCCCACGATCGATCAGCCCGGCGTAGAACGGCGTCTCGAACCCCGCCGCGGCCGACGCGAACCAGCGCAGCGACCCGCAGCGACCGGCGAACCCGTAGAAGCGGCGGACACCCTGGTCCGGGAACAGGTCGTAGGTGCTCCAGATCACCTCGGGGTGCGCGTCGTCCCAGTCGAGCGGTGCACCGGCGGCGTCACGCCGGATCGTCCCGTCCCGGTCCATGGCGAGGAGGCCGATCATCGGATTGACGGCTCGCACGTCGGCGGCGAACGCGGCGTAGGCGGTCTCGGTCATCAGCACGTCCACGGTCGTGTTGCTAGTCGGTGGAACGCGCCCGTGCACGGGTATCACCCGGGGTGCCCGGCCCCCGAACCCGACGCGCCCGCGTCGCAGCCGTCGTGCTCGTGCTGTGCGCCGCCGCGGGCTCGTGCCGGGTCGCGGAGGTCGGGGAGGCCGTCGGCAACGCCACACCCCCGCTCCCGACCCGCGACCCGTGGCAGCACCCGTTCCCCTGGGACAGCATCTGGAACGTCCCCATCGGCGACGCCGTCGCGTTCGCCGTCGAATGGGGGGACCGGGGACGGGTCGTCGACGAGTTCGCCGCCGCCTGGGGGTTCCCCCTCGACGACGCTCGTCGGATCGGTTGCACGGACGGCAGCACTCGGTGCGCGTTCCTCGCAGATCTCGGCGACCTCCTCGCCGCCCTCGTCGTCGTCGACGACAACGCTCCCGATCGGATCGGCGGGGCCGGCGCGCGTCGCGCCCCGTGTGCGGGACCCTTCCCGAACGGCAGCGGCGGCGCACCGCCGAGCTGTGGCACCGTCGGGGTCGCAGCTCGGTAGCGTGCGCGAGCGTGACCGCCGTGACCGTGTACCACAACCCCTCCTGCGGCAGCTCGCGACGGGCACTCGCCCTGCTCGCCGAGCGCGAGGTCGAGGTCGACGTCGTCGCCTACCTGCGCACGCCGCCCGACCGCGGGACGCTCGAACGCCTCGTCGCCGGGCTCGTCGACCCGGTCACCGACCTCGTGCGGCGTGACGCCCGGTTCCGGGAGCTCGGTCTCGGCGACGCCGACGTCGAGACCGCCGCGCAGGTCGTCGACCTGTTGGTGCGAGAGCCCGCACTCCTGCAGCGTCCGCTGGTCGTGCACGACGACCGGGTGCTGATCGGACGACCTGTCGAACGGATCGAAGCGTTCCTGAACGGCGGGTGACCCCGCGCCGGATCAGTGCGCGGGTCCGGTGACCCCCGACTTCTTCTTGTTGTGGATGCCGGTGATCTGGTCGTTCTTCACCGGTCGCTTGAAGTTGAGCGAGAACTCCGTCGACGTGGTGCCGTCGGCGGCGGTCTTCAGCGCCGACCGGACGATGAGCGTGCGCCCGGCGAGGTTCCAGGTGCCGATCCACGATCCGTCGCGGTTCGCCTGGGCCTTCTCGCCGACCTCCCACCCCTCGGTCTCGAGGATCTCGGTGTAGTACACGAGCACGGCCTGGGGCTCGACGCCGGTCACCTCGAGGGTCTCGGTCTCGACGAGGTCCTTGGCCTCGACGACCTTCGACTCCGCCCCCGTCGGACGGGGCAGGTCGGCGAACCGGATCTTCTCGAAACGCTCGCCACCGATGGTCACCTGTGCGGCGTCGTCGACCTCGGCGCCGCAGGCGGCGAGGGTGCCGGCGCCGAACACGCCGGCGAGCACGAGGGCGGACACGCGGAGGAGGGAGCGGGATGCGGTCACGTCCGCAAGCGTAGCGGCGGCGCCCCCGCTGGTTCGACTCCTCGAGCCGCGCGGCGCCGGCACGGCTCCGAGCAGGCCGAGCACGCGACGGCACCCGTACGATGCGCCCATGCGCACCGGGGTGTTCCTGTTCGGCGGGGTCGAGATGGACGACGCGGGGGCCGGGCCGCCAGCGCCGACCGACCGTCGCTACGACAACGAGGCGTGCTGGCACGCGACCGAACGCATCCTCGACATGGGGGTGCGGTCCGACCAGCTCGGCTTCGACATCTTCTGGTTGACCGAGCACCACTTCCAGTACGAGGGCTACGAGATCGTCCCGAACGGGATCCTCTTCGGCGCCACGCTCGCCGAGCGCACCGAGCGGATCAAGATCGGCACGATGTTCAACGTCGTCGGCCAGTGGCACCCGCTCAAGCTGGCCGAGGACTTCTCGTTCCTGCACAACATCTCCGGCGGCCGCGGGATCCTCGGCATCGGCCGGGGCACCGTGCCGCGCGAGGCCGAATCGCTCGGCACCCGCATCGGGAGCTTCGACAACCCCGACGCCGTCGACGCCGACACGTTCAACCGGGAACAGTTCGACGAGGCCGTCGAGGTGATCCGTCGGGCGTTCACCGACGAGCAGTTCAGCTTCCACGGCCGCCACTTCGACTTCCCCCCGCCCGGCATCCCCGACCGGGGCGGGTTCGTGGAGACCCTGACGCTGATCCCCCGGCCCCGGCACCCGGTGGAGTGGTGGCAGGCGATCACCTCGCCGCCGTCGCTCGACGCTGTCCCGCGCAAGGGGTTCGGCGGGGTGTTCTGGTTGAAGCACCACGACGCCATCGCCGAGTGGTGGGGTCGCTACGCCGACAACTACGAGGCGGCACACGGACGAGCCCTCGCCCCCGGTGAGGGCCGCATGCTCGTGGTGAACGTCCGGATCGAGGACACCTACGAGCAGGCCGTCGCCTCGGCCCGTCCCGGTCACGACGAGTTCTGGAAGTTCCTCGGCCCCTACGGCTGGAGCCGCGGGTACCGGAACCCCGACGGGTCACCCGTCGCACCCGGGTTGATCCCGACGCTCGAGGATTCCCTCGAGAACCGCACGTGGATCGTCGGCTCGCCCGCCCAGGTCGCCGAGGGCATCGCCGCCTACCGTGACCGGCTCGGACTCACCGACCTGTGCCTGTTCCCGAACTTCAGCGGCGACACCTACGACAAGACCGATGAGCAGCTCACCCGCTACGCGGAGGAGGTCCGCCCGCTGCTCGGATGAGGCGACTCACCCGGACCGAGCATGCGAACCACCCGGGCGGGCACCCCGGCGGCGACGCACCGGTCGGGCAGATCGCGCGTCACCACGGCCCCGGCACCGACGGCGACGTGCTCGCCGATGGTCACCCCCGGCAGCACGACGACACCGGCGCCGAGCCACGAACCGGCCCCGATCCGCACCGGTCGTTCCGGCGCCGGCGGCTGCACGCCGATCGGCAGGTCGGGGTCGTCCACACCGTGGTTCTGGTCGGTGACGTACACCCCCGGGCCGGTCCACACGTCGTCGCCGATCTCGATCCGGTAGTGACCGACGATCGAGGTGCCCCGACCGATCACACACCGGTCGCCGATGACGACGATCCCCTCGTGCAGCAGGCGCTGCCCCGGGACCATCCCGGCGGACAGGCTGACGTAGGAGCCGATCATCGTGTCGCGGCCGATGTGGATCGCCTGCTCGCCGTACAGGGCGGTCCACGGGAAGCACAGCAGGCTGCCCTCGCCGAACGCGGCGAACCGTCCGGCCCGACGGGTGCCCGAGTGCACCGACGCCCACACCGGCAAGCGGTCCGCCCAGCGGTGCAGGCCGTCGACGACGACCCGTCGGAGGAGGCGACGCATCGCGCGGACCCTACCGGGCGACCGACGACCTGCCCGGAAAAGGAAAAGGGCGGTGGTTCTCTCTCCCCCCGGCCGAGAGAACCACCGCCTGCAGAGAGCGAGTCTCCGCTTTCGTGTCCCAGGCCCTCGGGTCTGTGCGACGAATGTCACCCTAGGAGAACTTGACGCTCGTGTCAACCCGTGGTCGACATCGTTCGCAACGGCGACCGGGACCCCTCCGAGGGCCTCAACCCCGACGGTTCCGGACCGCCACGACGACCACCAGCACCGCCCCTGCGACGAACACCAACCCGACGAGCACCATGCCCACATCGTAGGAGCGGCCACGCCGGCGGGGGCCTACGATGTCGGAATGGCGCCCTCGTCGTACCTCCACCCCTTCGCCCCGCCCGCGAAGGACGCGGCGTCGTTCATCACCCTCGTCCGGGGCGAGGGGTCCACGCTGTGGGACCGCGACGGCAACAGCTACATCGACGCCATGGCGAGCCTGTGGTACTGCAACGCCGGCCACGGCGACCGGCGCATCATCGAGGCTGCGCAGCGACAGCTCGACACGCTCGCCACCTACAACACCTTCGACCCCTGGACGAACGAACCGGCCGAAGCCCTCGCCGCACGCATTGCCGGGGTCGCGCCGATGGACGACGCCCGGGTGTTCTTCACCTGCTCGGGATCCGAGGCGATCGACACTGCGCTCAAACTCGCCCGCCTCACCGCAGGCCTGCGGGGCGAGGGCGACCGACAGCTCCTCGTGAGCCGCACCGCGGGCTACCACGGCACGGCGTTCGGCGGCACCTCCGTGCAGGGCATCGCCGCCAACCGGGAAGGCTGGGGCGACCTCGTCCCCGGCACCGTCACCCTGCCCCAGCACGACATCGAGGCCGCCGCCCGCCTCTTCGCCGAACAGGGCGACAGGATCGCCGCCGTCGTCGCCGAACCCGTGCAGGGCGCAGGTGGCGTGCACCCGCCGCACCCCGACTACCTCGCCGGCCTGCGGCGCCTCTGCGACGCACACGGGGCCCTGCTCATCGTCGACGAGGTGATCTGCGGGTGGGGTCGGCTCGGGCACTGGTTCGGATCGGACCACTACGGCGTCGTGCCCGACCTGATCACCTTCGCGAAGGGGGTCACCTCCGGCTACGTCCCCCTCGGCGGAGTGATCGTCGGCCGACGCGTCCTCGACGTGCTCGAGCAGGCACCCGGCTTCTGGCTCCGCCACGGCTACACCTACTCCGGCCACCCGACCTCCTGCGCCGCCGGCCTCGCCACCATCGACGTGTACGAGCAGGACCGTCTCTTCGAACGGGCCGCCACCATCGGCAAGCTCTTCGACGAAGGCCTCCGCTCCCTCGCCGACGACGGGCTCATCGCCTCCCACCGCGGCGAGGGCGCCATCTGGGCGGCACAACTCGTCGACGGCACCGACCCCTACGTCGTGCGCGACCGGATGCTCGCCGCCGGGGTGATCGCCCGACCGCTCGTCGGCGCCACGGCGTTCTGCCCGCCGCTCGTCATCACCGAGGACGAGATCGGCCGGGTCATCGACGCGTTCGCCGACGCCGTCCGCTGAGCGGCCGGTCGATCAGGCGCGCCGCAGGGTCACCGCGGCGACCGCACCGAGAGCGATCGCTCCACCGAGCGCCTGCACGGCGGTCACCGGCTGCGCATGCATCGGCCACGCCACCGCGATCGAGATCACGGTCGAGCCGAGCATCGCCGTCGACGACATCGACACCGGCATGTAGCGCAGCGCCCACGACAGCAGCAGGTGGCCCGCCACCCCGGGGCCGATCAGCACCAACGTCATCCACATCACGTCGGCGCGACCGATCGCATCGAGGCGACCGAGTCCCCCGAGGAGCAGCGAGAACGGCGTCACCGCGATCGCCGCCCACAACATCACACCGGCGATGTAGTCGGTCGCCGACAACTTCGTGTCCGACCGGGCGCGCTTGCCCGCGAGGAAGTACACGCACATCGCGACCATCGACAACGCCGACCAGAACACCCCGATCGGCGTCGAACGCACCCCGGCACCCGCCCCGAGCACCGCGATCGCCGCGCCGACGATGCCGACCGCCGTGAACGACACCCCCCAACGGGTGAGGCGCTCACCGAAGAGCCGGGACGCCCCGAACATGACGAAACCGGGCTGCAGCGCACCGATCACCGTGAGCGTGGCGATCGACGCCTCCTTCAACGACGCGAAGAACGCCACCATGTTCAGCCCGAACATCACCCCGCCGAGCGCCGTGCGTCGCAACTGCTCGACGGAGGGCCGCGACCCGGCGAACGCCTGCAGCGCGAACATGACGGGCACCGCCATCCACAGGCGGACGAAGACGATCGTGAGCGACGGGGCGGTCACGTACTTCGACATCGGCGGCCCGATGCCCCACAGCACCACCACCGCCAGAAGCGCCGCCATCGGCAGCGCCGCACGGATCGTCGGGGTGTCCGGACGGGCGAGGTCCGACGCGGGCGTGGCGGAGGTCAAGGGCGTCATCCTGCCGGACGCACCGACCGACCACAACCACCGCCGCGCCCGACCGCCGCTCGGGCCTACGCTGCGGCTGTGCCCGAGATCACCCCGTTCCACGTAGCCGTACCGGACGCCGAACTCGACGACCTGCGCGACCGCCTGCGCCGCACACGGTGGCCCGAACCCCTCGCCGGCGCCGGTTGGGACTACGGCACCGACGCGGCCTACCTGCGCGACCTGTGCGCCTACTGGGCCGACGGCTACGACTGGCGGAAGGCCGAGGCCGAGCTCGCTGCGTTCCCCCACTTCGGCATGGAGGCCACCTGCAGCGTCGGCACGGAGACCGTGCGGTTCCTGCACGTGCGCTCACCCCACGCCGACGCCCTCCCCGTCGTGATCACCCACGGCTGGCCGGGATCGGTGTACGAGTTCCACCGGATCATCGGCCCGCTCACCGACCCCACCGCGCACGGCGGCGACGCCCGCGACGCGTTCCACGTCGTGTGCCCCTCGATCTGCGGCTACGGGTTCTCCGGCCCGAACCGCAACGTCGGGTTCGCCGCGCCGACGATGGGCGAGGTGAACGCGGCGATCATGGCCGCGCTCGGTTACGACCGCTACGGCGCACAGGGCGGCGACTGGGGGTCGCTCGCGACGATCGGGGTCGCACGGGCCGACGCCGAGCACTGCGTCGGGATCCACCTCAACATGGTCACGCCGACGCCGGGCCCCGACCAGCGCGACGACCTCACCGACTTCGAACGGTCGGCGCTCGAGCGCGCGGCGTGGTACGAGCGCGACGAGTCCGGTTACAACCGGATCCAGTCCACCCGGCCGCAGACGCTCGGGTTCGGCCTCACCGACTCGCCCGTCGGTCTCGCCGCATGGATCACCGAGAAGTTCCGCACCTGGACCGACTGCGACGGCGACATCGAGTCGGTCGTGAGCCGTGACGAGCTCCTCACGAACATCTCGATCTACTGGTTCACGAACACGATCGCCTCGTCGGTGCGCCTCTACCGGGAGCTCCGCCACGTGGACCGGTCGTGGGTCCCCCGGCCGGAGAACCCCATCACCGTGCCGACCGGGGCGGCCATGTTCCCGAAGGAGTTGTTCCGGTCGTCGCGGCGGTGGATGGAACGGGCCTACAACGTGACCTACTGGGAGGAGTTCGACCGGGGCGGGCACTTCGCCGCGCTCGAACGGCCCGATGACCTCGTGCGGTCCATGCGGGACTTCTTCCGGCCGTTGCGCTGAACGCCGCCATCACCCACCCCGCCGCCGAGCGGGGCGAGACTGGCCCGGTGCCCCGACGCGGACGATCCGGACGCCCTTGGAGCCCGCTGCTCGTCGTCGTGGCCGTCGCCGTCGGTGCGTGCGGCGGATCCGAGCCCGTCGCCGAACCGCCCCGACTGACCGTGCTCCCGCGCGACGGAGCGCCGGAGACCGGCGGTGTCGTCGCAGCCACCACGACGACCCTGGTCGGCACCCGCAGCTACACGATCGAGCCGGGGGACACGCTCGCAGCGATCGCCGCCGCCCAGGGCACCACCGTGGCCGCCATCGTGACCCTCAACCGGGGCATCGACGCGACGAACCTGAAGGTCGGCAGCACCCTGCGCCTCCCCCCGCTCCCCGAGGCCGCCACGACCACCACCCCCACCGCACTCCCCACGAGCGACGGCGTGACGGGTGCCACGCCCCAGCCAGCCGGGCCGACGAACACCACGGGGTAGCGTGCGCGCCGTGGCCGAGGACACCGTGCTCGCGGCGATCGACATCGGCACGAACAGCTTCCACCTCGTCGTCGCCCGGGCCGGTCGTCACCGCTTCGACGTCATCACCTCCGAGAAGGAGGTCGTCCGGCTCGGTGCCGGGTCGGGCGACATGAAGCGGCTCCGCGCCGACGCGATCGACCGGGGTGTCGCCGCCCTCCGACGCCTCCGCCTCGTCGCCGAGTCGTCCGGAGCCACCGTGCGCGCCGTCGCCACCAGCGCCGTGCGCGAAGCCTCGAACCGCGACGACTTCCTGCGCCGGGCACGCGAGGATGCGGGCGTGGATGTTGAGGTCGTCTCCGGACCGGAGGAGGCGCGCCTCATCCACCTCGGCGTGCTCCAGGCCCTCCCCCTCTACGAGCGGCGCCACCTCGTCGTCGACATCGGCGGAGGGTCCACCGAGTTCGTCGTCGCCCACGGTCCCGACGTGCGGTTCGTCCGCAGCCTGAAACTCGGGGCGATTCGGCTCACCGACCGCTTCTTCCCCGGTGGCACGACCACGCCGGCACGAGTCGCCGCATGCCGCGACTACCTGCGGTCCTACCTCGCGCCGATGGCCGCCGAGGCCCGGGCTGCCGGGTTCGACCTCGCCGTCGGCAGCTCCGGAACGGTGCAGAACCTCGCCGAGATCGCCGTCCTCGCTCGGGGCGACACCCTGCCCCGTTCGCCGAACGGACTGCGCATCGACCGCGACCAACTCGACGAGGTCGTCACCGAACTCGTCAACGCCCGCACGCCGTCGCTGCGCAGCAGCGTCGACGGTGTCGACCCGAAACGGTCCGACATCCTCGCCGCCGGCGCGCTGCTGCTCGGCGCGATCTTCGAGGCGCTCGACCTCACCGAGCTCACCGTGTCCGGCTACGCGCTGCGCGAGGGCGTGCTCCTCGACACGCTCGCCGAACGGCGCCGTGGCCGGCGGACCCGCGACGGACACCTCAACGACCTCCGTCGCTCCGGCGTCGAGCACCTCCTGCAACGTTTCGACCCCGAAGGCGCCGAGCACGCTCAACGGGTCGCCCGCCTCGCCGTGCAGCTCTTCCGTGCGACCGCCGACCTCCACGGCCTCGACGAACGCCACCTCGACACGCTCGAGGCCGCCGCGCTGCTGTGCAACGTCGGCCGGTTCGTGTCCCACGAGTCGCACCACCAGCACAGCTACTACGTGATCCGCAACAGCGAGCACCTGACCGGGTTCAGCGAGGCGGAGATCGAACGCATCGCCCTCGTGGCCCGCTACCACCGCAAGAGCGCCCCGAAGCCGCGGTCCCACCCCGAGTTCGCCGCCCTCGGCGCCGCCGACCGACAGGCCGTGCGGGTCCTCGCCGGGCTGCTGCGGATCGCGATCGGCCTCGACCGGGGCCAGGCGGGCCGCATCGACGCCGTCCGGGTCCGCGTCGACCACGAGCGTCGGCACCTCACCGTGCTCGCCGAGACCGCCGACCCGTCCATCGCCGAACTCGAGGCGTACACCGCACAGGCGCGCCGCGAGCTCGCCGAGGACGCGCTCGGTCACACGATCGACGTGGAGCTCGTCACCGCACGGCGGCGACGGGTCACCCCCAGGAACGGATGAGGCCGAGCGCCTCGTCCGCGCACGCCTCGACCTGGAGGCGGAACGCCTCCGTGTCCCCGGCGTCGCCCATCGCCCCCTTCGTGTAGCGGTCGAGGACACCTTCCATGATCACGGCGAACCGCCAGTACTGGAACGCCCGGTAGTAGGCGATCCCCGAACAGTCCCGGCCGGTGAGCTCCTCGTAGCGGGCGACGAGCTCCTCCCGGGTCGCGAAGCCGCCGGCGAGCGTGGGCGGCATCGCCGCACCCGTCGTCGCCGGGCCCTCCTCCCCGGGCTGCACCCAGTTGTTCAGCAGGTAGCCGACGTCGGCGAGCACGTCGCCGAGGGTGCACAGCTCCCAGTCGAGCACCGCGGCGATCGCCCCGTCGGGGTCGACGAGCATGTTGCCGAGCCGATAGTCGCCGTGCACGATCCCCGACCCGACCTGGGCGGGCACCGCCTGCTCGAGCGCGTCGGCGACTGCCTCCATCGTCACCAGCTCACGGGTCTTCGACGCCTCCCACTGCCCGCGCCAACGCCGGAGCTGTCGCGGCAGGTAGTCCTCCCGCTTGCCGAGGTCGCCGAGGCCGACGTCGGCGGGATCGACCGCATGCAACACAGCAAGCGTCGTCACCACCGACTCGCCGATCGTCCGGCGCGTCGGCGGCGGGTACGAGGCCGTCACCTTCGCCGGATCGTCGAGCACCACACCGGGAACGAACCGCATCACGTAGAACGGCTGGTCGTTCACCGAGGTGTCGGTGCACAGGCCGAGCGCCTCGGGTACCGGCACCCCGCTGCGGCCCACCCCGGAGATGATGCGGTGCTCACGCGCCATGTCGTGCGCCGACGGCAGCAGCGGTCCGGTCGGCGGCCGGCGAAGCACGAACACGTTGCCCACGGCGTCCGTCACCCGGTAGGTGAGGTTCGAGTGGCCGCCCGCGATCTGGTCGAACGCGAGCGGTCCACGCGCCCCCGCCACGTTCGCCTCGAACCACTCGGCGAGCGCAGCCGCCCGGATCCCGACGATGTCCTGCCCTGGTGCTCCCACGAGCAGGAGACCCTAACCGGGCCGCTAGCCACGGCGACACCGGTAGCGTCCCGCCCATGACCCTGCCTCCCCCCGCTGTCGGCGCCGCGGCGCGCACCGACGGCGCATCGAAGGTCTACGGCACCGGCGACACCCAGGTCGTCGCCCTCGACGCCGTCGACGTCGCGTTCGATCGCGGTCGGTTCAGCGCGATCATGGGTCCGTCCGGATCCGGGAAATCGACGCTCATGCACTGCATGGCCGGGCTCGACACGCTTACCGCCGGACACACCTGGATCGGCGACGTCGACCTCACCACGCTCGGCGAGCGCCAGCTCACCGAGCTGCGCCGGGACCGCATCGGGTTCGTGTTCCAGGCGTTCAACCTCATCCCGACGCTCGACGCCGGCGAGAACATCACCCTGCCGCTCGACCTCGCCGGCCGCGACGTCGACGAGGCCTGGCTGGACACGGTGATCACCACCGTCGGGCTCGGCGACCGCCTTCGCCACCGTCCGAACGAGCTCTCGGGCGGCCAGCAGCAACGGGTCGCCGTCGCACGGGCCCTCGTGTCGCGGCCGGAGATCATCTTCGCCGACGAACCGACCGGCAACCTCGACTCGCGGTCCTCCGCCGACATCCTCCGGTTCATGCGACACGCCGTCGACGACCTCGCCCAGACCATCGTCATGGTCACCCACGACCCCGTCGCGGCGTCGCACGCCCACCGGGTCGTGTTCCTCACCGACGGACGCATCGTCGACGAGATCGTGAACCCGACGGCGCAGGCGGTCCTCGACACCATGCGCGCCATGGGCGACTGACATGGCCGTCGTCGCCACGCTCACCCGACGTTCGCTGCGCGCCCGCTGGATCCGGTTCCTGCTCACCTCGAGCGCTGTGGTGCTCGGCGTCGCGTTCGTCGTCGGCAGCTTCGTGCTCGCCGACACCCTGCGGAAGGTGTTCGACTCGCTCGCCCTGACCGTCACCCGTGACGTCGACGTGCAGGTGCGCACGCTCGACCCGCTCGCCTCGGGCACCGGGACCGGCGGCACGACCGACCCGGGCGGCGGGGTCGTCCCTCCCGTACCGGCGTCGCTGCTCGACGAGCTCGCCGCCGTCGACGGCGTTGCACGCGCCCGCGGCGATCTCAGCGCGTTCGTGTCCGTGAACGCACCCGACGGTCGTCTCGTCGACCCCGGCGGCGGCGCCCCGGTCGTCGGCATCGGCTGGCTCGGCCCCGACCCCACGATCCGCCAGGCGCTCGAGCTCGTCGACGGACGAGCCCCACGGGGACCCGACGAGGTCGCCATCGACACCACCTCGGCGAAGGCGTTCGACATCACCATCGGCGACACCGTCACCGTCCGCGGCGTCGCCGGATCGATCACCGGGACCGTCGTGGGGACCATCACCCTCGGTGACGGCGGTGGCGGCGCCTACTACGCCGTCACCGACCAGCCCACCGCCCAACGACTCTTCGGCCTCGAGGGGCAGTACCAGTCGATCACCCTCAACGCGGTCGAGGGTGTGACCCAGTCGGAGCTGCGCGACCGCGTCGCCGCCGTGCTCCCCGCCAGGTACGAGGCCGTCACCGGCCAGCAGGCGGGCGAGGAGATCTCGGAGAGCTTCGGCCAGTTCGTCGACGTGTTCCGCACGGCCCTGCTCGTGTTCGCGTTCGTCACCCTCTTCGTCGCCGGGTTCCTCATCAACACCGTGTTCACGACCACGGTCGGGCAACGGGTGCGCGAGCTCGCGCTCCTGCGGGCGCTCGGTGCCCGCAACCGGCAGGTCACCGTGTCGGTGCTCGCCGAATCGCTCGCCATCGGCCTGCTCGCCTGGGGGGTCGGCACCGTCGCCGGCATCGGCGTCGCGGAACTCATCAAGCAGCTCGTCATCAGCCAGGGCGGCGGGTTCCCCGACCGGCCCCTCGTGCTCGCCGGGCGGACCTGGCTCATCTCCTTCGTGATCGGCGTCGGGATCACCCTCGCTGTCTCCCTCCTCCCCGCCTGGCGCGCCGGGCAGGTACCGCCGATCGCCGGGATGCGGGCGAGCTGGTCGCCAAGCCCGACACGGATCGTCCGGCGCCTCGTCGTCGGTTCGCTCGTGACCGTCGTCGGCGCCGTCGTGTTCCTCGCCGGCCTGTTCGCCGACACCGGTGGCACGGCATCCCGGCTCGGTCTGCTCGGTGGTGGGGCCCTTCTCGTGTTCGTCGGGGTCACCGCGCTCAGCCCCCTGCTCGCCCGGCCCGCCGCACGGGTGATCGGGTGGCCCTTCGAACGGATCTTCGGTGCCTCCGGTCGTCTCGCCCGGGGGAACGCCGCCCGCAACCCCCGGCGCACGGCGTCGACCGCCGCAGCGCTCATGATCGGGGTGGCGCTCGTCTCGATGGTCGGGGTGGTCGGTGCATCGTTCAAGGCGAGCATCTCCGACCAGCTCGACCAGGGGATCACCGCCGACTGGTTCCTGTCGTCGGAGGCGTTCTACGGGTTCAGCCCCGAGGTCGCCGAGGAGCTCGCCGCGATCGAGGGCGTCGACCGGGTCGCCACGTTCCGCACGGGCATCGTGCGCGTCGGCGAGGACACCAAGACCATCGCCGGCGTGCAGGCCGTCGGCCTCGACCGCATCGTGAACCTCGGCATCGAGGAGGGTGACGTCGCCGCCATCCCCGACGACGGCCTCGTGCTGCACCGCGACAGCGCGGACGACCTCGGCGTCGGGGTCGGTGACACCGTCACCGTCCGCTTCCCCGTCGGCGGCGCCCGCGACCTGCGGGTCGTCGCCGTCTTCGCCACCGGCGTCGGCGGCCTGCCGAACTGGATCGTGAACCACGACCTGTTCGCCGTCGGCTTCCCCGCCGAGAGTCAGGCCGACACCTTCGGCGGGATCGCGCTCGAGGACGGCGCCGACCGTGCGACCACGGCCGCGGCGATCGAAGCGGTCGTTGCCCGCTACCCCGAGGTCGAGCTGCAGGACCGGAGCACGTTCAAGGCGAACCAGGAAGGCCAGATCGACTCGCTGCAGGTCATCGTCAACGGTCTGCTGTTCTTCTCGCTCGTCATCGCCGTGCTGGGCATCGCGATCACCCTCGCGCTCGCCGTGTTCGAACGGACGCGGGAGCTCGGACTCCTGCGGGCCATCGGACAGCAGCGGCGGCAGACCCGGCGCATGATCCGCCTCGAGGCCGTCGTCGTCGCCCTCTTCGGCGCCGGATCCGGCGTCGTGCTCGGCCTGCTGTTCGGCCTCGCGATCTCCTCCGCACTCCCCCGCGACATCGTGTCGGTGATCTCCGTCCCGTGGTCGCAGGTGGTCGGCACGCTCGTCGTGGCCGCCGTCGCCGGCGTGGTCGCAGCGATCCTCCCCGCCTGGCGCGCCGGACGACTGCAGATCCTCGACGCCATCGCACACGAATGAGCGCGACGACCACCGACGTCGTGATCATCGGCGCAGGCATCGTCGGCCTCGCGACCGCCAGGGCGATCCACGCCGCACGACCGGGAACCCGGGTCGTCGTGGTGGACAAGGAGCCGACGCTCGCCCGCCACCAGACCGGCTCGAACTCCGGCGTCATCCACTCGGGGCTCTACTACCGGCCGGGGTCGCTCAAGGCCGCGCTGACCGTCGCCGGGAAGATCGAACTCGAGCGGTTCTGCACCGAGCACGGAGTGGCGTGGGAGCGGTGCGGCAAGGTCGTCGTCGCGACCCGACCGAGCGAACTCGACGCACTCGCCACGCTCGCCGCGCGCGCCGAGGCGAACGGGGTCGCGGCCGAACGGATCCCGCTCGGCCGCCTGCGCGAGCTCGAACCCCACGTCGACGGCATCGACGCCCTCCACGTGCCCGGCACCGGCATCGTCGACTACCCGGCGGTGTGCCGGGCGCTCGCCGCCGAGCTGACCGACGCAGGCCACGAGGTGCGTCTCGGCACGACCGTCCTCGGCGGCGACGAACGTCGGGACGGGGTGACCGTGCACACCGACCGCGGCGACATCGGGTCTGCCGTCGTCGTGAACTGCGCCGGCCTGCAGGCCGACCGGATCGCGGCCTCGTGGCCCGGGGCGACGACCGGCGTGCGGATCATGCCGTTCCGAGGCGAGTACCACGAGCTCGTCCCCGGCCGACGCGACCTCGTGCGCAACCTGATCTACCCGGTGCCCGACCCCAGGTTCCCCTTCCTCGGCGTGCACTTCACCCGGCGGGTCGACGGCACCGTCGAGGCGGGCCCGAACGCGGTCCCCGCCTTCGCCCGTGAGGGGTACCGCTGGCGCGACGTCGACCTGCGCGACGCCGTCGAGATCGTGCGGGCCCGCAGCTCGCACGTGCTCGCCCGTCGGTACTGGCGGACCGGGCTCGGCGAGATCGCCCGCAGCGCGTCGCGCCAGGCGTTCGTGCGAGCACTGCAGCGACTCGTCCCCGACGTTCGTGCCGACGACCTGCGACGTGCCGGAGCCGGGGTCCGCGCCCAAGCCATCGACGCCGCTGGCAACCTGCTCGACGACTTCGCGTTCGCCGAGACCCCGCGGGCCCTCCACGTCGTCAACGCACCCTCACCGGCGGCGACCGCGTCGCTCGCCATCGGCCGCACGATCGCCGCCCGGGTCACCGAGCGGCTGTCGGCCTGACGGGTCCGCTCAGCCCCGCACGGGCTCGACCGACGCGAGCACCGACCGGTAGAGGGTTCGCCAACCGTCGGCGGTGATCCCGAGCTCGGCGAGCCGGGTGTCGGCCTCACGTCGCAGCCCCCGGGCCGACATCGCTCCCATCGCCGCCGCCGCTTCGGCCTCGGCGAGCCGCACCACGGCCTGACCGAGCACGTCCGCGGTGGCATCGAGCTCCTGGCGGGCCGCGGAGAAGGCGGCGATCATCTCCGAGGCGTCGCCCCGGACCGCGTGCGCCAACCCGGCCACCACGTAGCTCGTGGCGAGGTCGACGTAGGTGCTCCGCGCCGCCTCGTGGACCCGGTCGGTGAGCGCTAACGCCTCCGAGGCGCGTCCCTCGGCGAGGCGGGCGAACGCCGTCGCCACGGCGAGCGACGCGAGCTGGCCGGCCCCGTCCGCCGACGCACGCACCTCGAGCAGCTCCGCCGCGGCAGGCGCCTCGCCGCGCTGGAGCAACGCCACCGCCTGCGCGATCGTCCGGTCGGTCGAACCGATGATCTCCTCGGGGATCCCGGCCCCCTGCAGCGCCGTCCCGTAGGCGGCCGCACGATCCGGGTCGCCGGTCGCATTCGACGCGGCGAGCCCGACGGTCGCGAGGATCGCCACCGCGTCCGGTCGTCCGGTCCGGCGGTGCGCGGCGATCGCCGCGTCGATCGTCTCGAACCCGCCCACGACATCGCCCGACATCAGCCGGGCGCGGCCGATCGTCGCCTCGGCCCGGGCCTGTCCGACTGCGTCGCCGATCCGGGCGAACAGTTCCGCCGCCTCCTCCGCCCGTTCGATCGACTGCACCGTGCGTCCCGTCCACAGGCGCACGAGCGCCGTGACGAGCGCCATCATCGACTCGCCGAACCGGTCACCGCGCCCGGTCGCGTCGACGAGCGTCGTCTCGGCGAGCTGCTCGGCCTCCTCGAACCGGCCCTGCTGGAACCGGGTGAACGCCAACAACGCGTTCGACCAGCCGATCCCCGCCACGTCCCCGAGCCACTCGAAGCTCGACGACGCCGCCGCGATGCGCTCCTCGACCTCGGTGACCCGATCGGCGAGGTACGCCACCCACGCCAGGCTCTGCAGCGCCCACGCCTCACCGCGACGGTCCTCGAGCTCCTCGAAGATCGCGAGCGCCTCACGGGTGCGTTCCTCCGCACCGACGTAGTCGCGCTCGAACATCCGCACCGTGCCGAGGCGACGCAACGCCTCCGCCTCCCCGCGACGGTCCTCCGTCGCCCGGAACCGCGCCAGGGCGTCGTCGAGCGCCGCCGCGGCGGCGTCGACGTCACCGGCCCGCTGCTGGAGATCGCCCTCCACGAGCAGCACCCGGGAATGGCCCCGCTCGTCGCCGAGAGCGGCGGCGACCCGGCGCGCCTCCTCCACGTCGGCCCGAGCCCCGGCGAGCTCGAACAGGCCGACCCTCGCCTCGGCCCGACCGAGCAGGAAGTCGAGCCGGCGGTCGGAGGGGTCATCGCCGATCAGGTCGAGCGCCTGCGTGCACAGTCGGGCGGCGAGCACGTAGGACTCGGTGCGACGCGCCCGGCGCGCTGCCTCGAACAGCCACGACAGCGCACGGTCGCGCAGTTCGCGGGCGTCGGTCCCACCGAGCGCGACATCCGACGCGAGCACCGCCGCCTGCGCGAACTGGAAGGCCGTCCGGTCGACCGCCTCGTCGTCGGCGACCGGGCCCGACGCCCGGTCCGCCATCCACCGGGCGAGCGCGGCGTGCCGGCTCGACCGGTCCGCCTTCGTCAAGGTGCCGTAGGCGACCTCGCGGATCACATCCGAACGGAACGACCAGCGCGGGCCCGACTGCTCCATCAGCTCCCGGTCGACGAGATCGTCGAGCGCCGCCGCCCAACCTTCCGCGCCGGCGACCGAGCACAGCACCTCGAGCTCGGCGAGCAACCCGCTGCTGCCGATCACCGACGCCTGGTCGAGCACCGTCCGCAGCTCGGGGGGCAGCCCGTCGAGCCGTGCCGCGATCAGCCCGCGCAACGTCTCCGGCAGGTCGGTCTCCGCACCCTCCCCGACGATCTCGACCGGGCGGGCGTCCGCCAACCCCTGCCGGTCGACGAGCGCGACGAGCTCCTCGAGGAACAGCGGGTTCCCACCGCTCCGTGCGAGCAGCACCGATCGGGTCGCCTCGTCGAGCGAGGTCCCGAGCAGCGTGTCGAGCAGCAGCTCGGTCGCTGCGGCGTCGAGCGGGTCGAGGTTCAGGATCAGGTGGTTGTGCCGGCCCGTCCTCGGCGCCCATCGCTCGTCGATCAGGTGGCGGGCCGACGCCATGAGCACCACCGGACTCCGACCGAGGCCGTCGACGAGATCGTCGACGAGCTCGAGCACCACGTCGTCGGCCCAGTGCAGATCGGCGATCCGCAGGAAGATCGGTGAACGCTCCGAGAGCGACTCGAGGACGCGGATCAACGCAGCGGAAGCCTCCGTACGGACCCGACCCGGTTCCTGATCGCGGCCGGCCGACTCCGCACCCATCAGACCGAGGAACGACGCGACCGTCCGCCGCACCGCCGCAGCGTCACGGGGCTCGCCCAGCGCATCGGCGACGAGGTCCTCGCACGCGGCCCTCGTCCGATCCGCCGGCGCATCCTCCTCGAGGCCGCAGAGCGACCGGACCGCCGACCCGATCGGATACCAGACGTTCGCCTCGCCATAGGGCACGCAACGGCTCTCGAGCACCCTGGCCTGGTGCTCCCGAACCGACCACGCGACGACCTCGTCGGCGAGACGGGTCTTGCCGACCCCGGAGTCCCCGAGCAGCAGCACGAGCTGGGTGCGTTCCTGGCGGAACGCGAGCGACACCGCGCTGCGCAACAGCGCGACCTCGGCGTCGCGTCCGACGAGCGGGGTCTGCCGACGACGCGGACGCCGCCCCGGGAGCACCAGCACGTCGACCGCACGGTGGGCGTCGACCAGCTCCTCGCGGTTGCGCACCTGCACGGGGCCGACCGCCTCGTAGACGATCACGTCCCGCGTCGCCTCGTAGGTCGGCCCGCCGACGAACACCTCACCGGGCGCCGCCGTCGACTGGAGCCGACTCGCCGTGTTCACCACGTCGCCCATCGCCGTGTACTCGCCACCGGAGCGCATCGCGCCGGTGAGGACCTCACCGGTGTTCACCCCGATCCGAAGCCGGACGTCGGCCCCGACCTCGGCGGCGTAAGCCCGCATCGTCTTCTGCATCTGCAACGCCGTCCGGACCGCGCGCTCCGCATCGTCCTCGTGCGCGATGGGGGCGCCGAAGAGGGCGACGATGGCGTCGCCGAGGATCTTGTCGACCCGACCACCGAACCCGACCACGTCCCGGACGAGCCGCTCGAACCCCCGGTCGACGAGCAGTTTCGCCGCCTCCGGGTCCATCGACTCGGCGATGGCGGTGAACCCGACCAGATCGGCGAACAGCACGGTGACGACCCGCCGCTCCTCGGTGTGCGCCGACTGCGGCTGCCCGCAGGACGGGCAGAACCGGCTCCCGGCGGGGAGCTCGGCACCGCACGACGAGCAGGTCATGACGCCTGAGCATACGACTCCGACCGGCTGTCCACGCCGCGGCCCGCCCCTAACATTGACGTGAATGGCACCCCGCATCGACCCCGCCGATCCGCCCGCCGACGTGCTCGAGTTCCTCCGTGAACGACACCTCGCCACCCTCACCGCACCGCGCCCGGACGGCACCCCGCACGTGACCCCGATCGGGTTCAGCTACGACGCCTCGACCCGCACCGCCCGGATCATCACCTGGACCGGATCGGTGAAGGCGAAGCTGCTCGCCGCCGCACCCGGCAGCCGGGTCGCCGTGTGCCAGGTCGACGGCGGGCGCTGGCTAACCCTCGAGGGCGCGGCGACGCTCCGCACCGACGACGACGCCAACGCCGAGGGGGTCCGGCGCTACGCCGAGCGGTACCGAGAACCCGCCGCCCGGGCGGACCGCGCCACGATCGAGATCACCGTCGACCGGATCATGGGACGGGCCTGACGCGTTCGCCCTACCCTGGCGGCGTGACCACGACCACCTGCTTCGCCGTCGACACCGTCGACCACGTCGCCCACATCCGCATGATCCGGCCGGAACGGGCCAACTCGATGATCCCGGCGTTCTGGACCGAACTCCCCGAGATCGTCAACACGCTGTCCGACGAAGGACGAGCGCGGGTGATCGTGCTGTCGGCAGAAGGTCGCCACTTCTGCTCCGGCATGGACACCACCGTGTTCACCGGCGAAGGCGGTCTCGCACACGACGGCGGGCACGGCCCCCGCAGCCGGGCGCGGCTCGCGAGCGGGTTCCGAGCGATGGCGATGCACCTGCAGGAGACGTTCACCTGCCTCGAGCGGGCCCGCATGCCGGTGATCGCCGCCATCCAGGGCGCGTGCGTCGGCGGCGGCGTCGACATGGTCACCGCCGCCGACCTGCGGTACGCGACCGAGGATGCGTTCTTCTGCATCCAGGAGATCAACATCGGCATGACCGCCGACGTCGGCACCCTCCAGCGGCTGCCCAAGCTCGTCCCGCCCGGCGTCGTCGCCGAGCTCGCCTACACGGGCCGCCGCATGCCCGCCGCCCGGGCCCGGGAGGTCGGCCTCGTGAACGAGGTGTTCCCCGACCACACCGCGCTCCTCGAGGGCGTGCACGCCGTCGCGGCGGAGATCGCGTCGAAGAGCCCGCTCGCCGTTCACGGTACGAAGCAGACGATGGCCTACGCCCGCGAGCACACCATCGCCGACGGGCTCGAGTACATCGCCACCTGGAACGCGTCGATGCTCGACCCCGACGACATGGCGGAGGCGTTCCGGGCGATGGCCGACAAGCGGCCGGCCGTCTACGCCGACCTGCCCCCCGTCCGCCGGGGGATCTGAACGCCGGCTACGCCGATCCGGCGAACCCCGGGATCTCACACGCCTGGTCGAGGTCCACCACGGCGGTGACCGCAGGGTTCGCGTGCGGACCAGCCGCCCACGACGGCAACACCATCGAGTACAGGCCCGAGCCGCCACCCGCGATGATCACGAGGTCGTCCGGCGACCGGAAGGCCCGGAACGGCTCGTCGGCACCCGACGGCGGACGCACCATCGACGGGTTCAGCCGGGCCATGAGCGATCGCGGGTTCGCCGCCCGCTCCCAGATCGCCTCGGCCAGCGAACGGCGGTCGAGGCCCGCACGGTGCAACACCGCGGCGTGATCCGGGTTCAGCACGACCACACCGGTGCCACCGCCGAAGTGGGCGTTGTTCGCACCGACCGTCGCCAGGCTCAGGCCCAGCGTCGTCAACAGGCGATCCGGTGCCGTCGGGTCGTCCGCATCGCCGACGAAGATCACCGAGTGCGGCGCCTCCGTGCCCACGAGCGTCACCGTCGACGCCGACGGGTCGTACCCGAGCGCGACGTGCAACGGCTCGAACGGCGAGGACTCCTCGTCCTCCGCCATGCAGAACGTGAACTTGCCGGAATGGCCGAGCAGCGCCATGTCCGACACCCCCGCCCGTGCGCCGCCGATGTTGATCATGCACAACCGCAACGCCCGTCCGATCGACGCGTTCGCCCGGAACCCCGGACCGAGCGCACCGAATCCGGAGGCGATCGGCCCGCACGCGTGCCGGGCCGGGCCGTTCACGATCATGAACGGAGCGATCGCGTGCGTCGTCGCCTGCAGTTCGGTGAGATCGAACCTCGGGTCGAGCGCGGCGCGGACCGCGCCGAGCACCACCGGCAGGTGGTCGGGTAGGCAACCCGCCATGACCGCGCACGCCGCGACGGTCTCGATCGAGGCGTTGCCGTGGTTCGGGCCCATCGTCCCGAGGCTCACGTCACCGGGGAGGCCCGACGCCACGACCATCCGCTCCACCCGGTCGGGGGTGGGGACCACGACCGGCAGCCCGTCGGTGCAGCCGAGGTCGTGCAACCGCTCGAGCGCCGCGTACTCGTCCGCCGCCTCGAGCAGGACGCTCACGACGCGACTCCCCGCGCGGCGAGCGACGCGACGATGTCGTCACGGATCGCGGCGGCGACGCGGCGCATCACGGCCACCCCCGCACCGGCGACCGGGTGCTCGAAGCAGACCCGGGGGATGTCGGGCATGCCGACCGAACGGGCGATGAACTCGCCCTGCGCCCAGAACTCGGAGGAGACGAGCGCCACTGCGGGGACGTCCCGCCTCGCCAGGTTCACGCCGTCACGCACGGTGCCGGTGGTGCAGGACCCTCAATGGCCGTACGCGGCGACGACCGCCTGGCACTCACCGACGATCCGCCCGAGCAGCTCGTCCGATGCGATCGTCGACGCGTTGCCCTTGTCGTAGTGCACGAACCGGGCGTCGGGCAGCACCGTCCGCAACGCCGTCTCGACCTCGGCGAGGAACGGCACCGAGTCCGGGAACCCGTTCGCCAACATGCCGATCGTCACCGGGCCGGACCCGAGATCGATGCCGAGTGTGTACGGCTCGACCGGCGCACCCGGCTCCGCCCGTGGATCGAGGAACCTCACCGTCATGCGCGCAGCGTACCGTCCGTGGCCGACGTCGGCTCCTGACAGCGGGGACAGTGGTAGGTGCTCCGCGCCGTGACGCCGACCACGCTTCGCACGATGGGGGTGCCGCAACGCGGACAGCCCCGCCCCGACCGTCCGTACACCGCCAGACCGCCGGGGACCGTCGGTGCCGTCACCCGCCGACCCGGTCCGAGGTTCGCCCGCAGCAGTGCGTGCGCCCGCTCGAGCAGGCCGCGTCGGGTCGCGGGGTCGATGGCGGCCACCGGCGTGCGCGGGTGCACCCGCAACGCCCACAGCACCTCCGACTTGTAGACGTTGCCGATCCCCGCCGCCACCCGCTGGTCGAGCAGGGCGTCGGCGATGCACGTGCCGGCCTCGGCGAGACGGCCGAGGCGGTCGACGGCGACGTCGAGATCCGGTTCGGGGGACGTGAGGTCGGGACCGAGGTGGGCGACGCCGTCGGCGGCGTCGACGCTCGACCGGACGACCGGCGCCGAGAAGCACACCGCCGTCCACCCGTCGACGCCGACGACGAGTCGGGCGAGGTGCGCCGCTCGACGCCAGGGCTCCCCGTCCCGGTACAGGTGCCACGAGCCCGTCATCCGCAGATGGGTGCGCACCACCACGCCCGAGGAGAACCGCACGAGCAGGTGCTTGCCGACCGCGTCGACCGCCTGGACGACCTCACCGGTGCGCGGCCGCGGCCCGACGAGGCGCGGCGCCTCGAACCGCCGCACCTCCCGACCGACGAGCGCCGGTCGCAGACGGGCGGCGACCCGCCAGATCGTGTCGCCCTCGGGCACCCGGGCATCCTCCCAGCCAGGCCCGGCCTCGGGGGACCCAGAGCGCATGCTCCTAACGTGAAGGACGGTGGAGCAGACGTCGACCCCAATCGAACCGGACGGCGACGACGTGCTCGACGTGTTCGCGCCGCCGGTGCGCGCGTGGCTCCGGACCACCTTCGGCGAGGCGACCCCTGCGCAACGGGCCGCCTGGCCGGCGATCGCACGGGGTGAGCACACGCTCGTCCTCGCCCCGACCGGTTCCGGCAAGACGCTCAGCGCGTTCCTGTGGGGCCTCGACCGTCTCACCGGGACCCCACCACCGGACCGAGCCGCACGCACCCGGCTCGTCTACGTGTCGCCGCTGCGGGCCCTCGCCGTCGACGTCGACAAGAACCTGCGCACCCCACTCGCCGGCATCGCCCTCGCCGGCGAACGACTCGGCACGCCGGTGACCGTCCCCGAAGTGGGCGTCCGCACCGGCGACACCCCGGCCGACGTCCGCCGGTCCCTCGTCCGCAACCCGCCCGACATCCTCATCACCACCCCCGAATCGCTCTACCTGCTGTTGACGTCGCGCGCCCGGGAGACCCTGCGGAACGTCGAGACGGTCATCGTCGACGAGATCCACGCGCTCGCCCGCACCAAACGGGGCGCGCACCTCGCGCTCACCCTCGAACGACTCGCCCGGGTCACCGAGCGCCCGCCGCAGCGCATCGGGCTCTCCGCGACGCAACGCCCACTCACCGAGATCGCACGGTTCCTCGGCGGGAACGACCCGACGACGGGACGGGAGCGCCCGGTCACGATCGTGGACACCGGCATCCGCAAACCCCTCGACCTCGAGGTGATCGTCCCCGTCCCCGACCTCGGTGCGCTCGGCACGATCGAGGACGAGGCCGCATCCGGCGACCTCGCCGGCGGGCCGGTCCGCCGCTCGATCTGGCCCGCCGTGCACCCGCGACTGCTCGACCTCATCGACGCGCACCGCTCCACCATCGTGTTCGTGAACGCCCGGCGGCTCGCCGAACGACTCGCCGCCCGCCTCAACGAGCTCCACCTCGAGCGGCTCGCCGAGGCCGGCAACGACCACGACGGCGACCCCACCGCCGCCGACGCGGAACTCGTGAAGGCCCACCACGGCTCGCTGTCCCGCGAACGTCGCCTGATCGTGGAGGACGAGCTGAAGAGCGGCCGACTCCGCGCGCTCGTCGCCACCTCCTCCCTCGAGCTCGGCATCGACATGGGCGCCGTCGACCTCGTCGTGCAGGTCGCCTCCCCCGGTGCCGTCGCCAGCGGCCTCCAACGCGTCGGGCGGGCCGGCCACCAGGTCGGCGCACCCTCGCACGGCAAGTTGTTCCCGAAGCACCGGGCCGACCTGGTGGAGACGGCCGTCGTCGCCAGACGCATGCGCGAAGGGCTCGTCGAGGCGACCCGCTACCCGCGCAACCCCCTCGACGTGCTCTGCCAGCAGATCGTCGCGATGACCGCCGTCGACGACCTCGACCGGGCGGCCGTCGCGACGACCGTGCGCGGTGCGGCGAACTTCGCGGAGCTCTCCGACGAACAGCTCAACGGCGTCCTCGACCTGCTGTCCGGCCGCTACCCCTCCGAGGAGTTCGCGGAGCTCCGCCCCCGCATCACCTGGGACCGGCTCGCCGACACCGTCACCGCACGGCCCGGCGCACAACGACTCGCCGTGACGAATCCGGGCACCATCCCCGACCGCGGGCTCTACGGCGTGTTCCTGCCCGACGGCACCCGCGTCGGCGAACTCGACGAGGAGATGGTCTACGAGTCACGACCCGGCGAGACGTTCCTCCTCGGCGCCTCGACCTGGCGGATCGAGGACATCACCTTCGACCGGGTGGTCGTCACCCCGGCGCCCGGCCAGCCCGGCAAGATGCCCTTCTGGCACGGCGACGGGCCCGGTCGACCCGTCGAGCTCGGCGTCGCGATCGGGGCCTTCGTCCGTGAGATCCGCGCCGTCGACCCGAACGACGCCCGAGCCCGGCTGCTCGCCGAGCACGCGCTCGACGACCTCGCCGCCGACAACCTGCTGCGCTATCTCGAGGAACAGCACGAGGCGACGGGCATCGTGCCCGACGACCGCACCGTCGTCGTCGAACGGTTCCGGGACGAGATCGGCGACTGGCGGATCTGCATCCACTGCCCCCTCGGCACGCCAGTCCTCGCCCCGTGGGCGATGGCGCTCCGCAACCGCCTCGGCGCGACGTGGGGTGACGAACCGGAGATGCTGTGGAGCGACGACGGGATCGTCATCCGACTCCCCGAAGCGGTCGACGAGCTCCCCCTCGACCTCCTCCGCATCGAACCCGAGGAGCTCGAGGAGCTCGTCGTCGCCGCCCTGCCCTCGACCGCGATGTTCGCCGCCCGGTTCCGCGAGGCCGCCGGCCGCGCCCTCCTCCTCCCCCGACGACGACCCGACCGACGTACGCCGCTGTGGCAGCAGCGCCAACGCGCCGCCGACCTGTTGCGCGTCGCCGCCCGGTACCCGGCCTTCCCGCTCCTGCTCGAGACCACCCGCGAATGCCTCCACGACGTCTTCGACCTCGACGCCCTGCGGACCCTCCTCGGCGACCTCCGCAACCGTCGGGTCCGCATGGTCGCCGTCGACACCCCGAAGGCGTCGCCCTTCGCCGCATCGCTGCTGTTCGGGTGGATGGCCGTGTACCTCTACGAGGGCGACGCCCCGCTCGCCGAACGACGCGCCGCGGCGCTCGCACTCGACCGCGAGCTGCTCCGCGACCTGCTCGGCACCGAGGAGCTCCGGGAACTCCTCGACGCGGGCGCCGTCGCCGACCTCGAACTCGAGCTGCAACACCTCGCGGACGACCGTCGGGCCCGCAACCGTGACGAGGTGTGGGACCTGCTCCGCCTGCTCGGACCCCTCGACCGCGACGAGATCGCCGCCCGGTGCACCACCGACGCCGGACCGCTCATCGAGGAGCTCCTCGCCGCCCGACGCATCATCGACGTCGTCGTGGCCGGGCAACCTCGCCTCGCCGCCGCCGAGGACGCCGGACGACTCCGCGACGCGCTCGGCACGGCGGTCCCGGTCGGCCTGCCGACGCACTGCACGGAACCGGTCCCCGAACCCCTCGTCGGTCTCGTCGGCCGGCACGCCCGCACGCACGGGCCGTTCCAGGTCGTCGACGTCGCCGAACGCTACGGCATCACGGTCGACCGGGCCGTCGACGCGTTGCGCACCCTCGAAGCCGACGGCCGCGTCCTGCGCGGCGAGTTCCGGCCCGGGGGGACCGGATCGGAATGGTGCGACAGCGACGTCCTGCGCCGGCTGCGGCGCCGCTCGCTCGCCGTGCTCCGCCGGGAGGTGGAACCCGTCGAGCAGGAGGCGTTCGCGCGCTTCCTGCCGGCATGGCAGGGGGTCGGCGGCCGACGGCGCGGCCTCGACGCGCTCGCCGAGACGGTCGGCGTCCTCCAGGGGGCACCGATCCCCGCGTCGGTGCTCGAACGGGACGTGCTCGCCGTCCGACTCGCCGGGCACACCCCAGGCGACCTCGACGCACTGTGCACCTCCGGCGACCTCGTGTGGGTCGGTGCCGGGGCGATCGGCAGCACCGACGGCCGGGTCCGCCTCCTCTTCCGGGACCAGGCCGCCGCCCTGCTCGCCGGCGTCACCCCGTCCGACCCGCCGGACGGACCGTTGCACCGGGCGCTCCTCGACCACCTCGGCGACCGCGGGGCGAGCTTCTGGCACGAGCTTGCGCACGCGGCACGCACCGGGAACGGTCCGACCGACGACACGTCTGTGCTCACGGCGCTGTGGGACCTCGTCTGGTCGGGGCTCGTCACGAACGATTCGCTGCAACCGCTCCGAGCGCTGCTCGCAGGGTCACCGGCGAGGAGCCGCACGACCCCGGGCCTCCGACCGCGCCCTCGACCCGGTCGACTCCGCGCCGCCGGACCGCCCGCCGGGGCAGGGCGCTGGTCGCTCGTCGGTCCGCTCCTCGCCCCGGCCCCACCCCCGACCGAGGCGCGCCTCGCGCGGGCGCTGCAACTGCTCGAACGGTACGGGGTCCTCACCCGCGAGGCGGCCCTCGGCGAGGGTGCCGACGGCGGGTTCGCCGGCGTGTACCCGGTCCTCCGCGAGCTCGAGGAGCGCGGGCAGGTGCGGCGCGGCTATTTCGTCGCCGGCCTCGGCGCCGCCCAGTTCGCCCTCCCGGGCGCCGTGGACCGCCTCCGGTCCTACCGGGAACCCGACCCGGAGGAGCCCGTCAGCGTCGTCCTCGCCGTCACCGACCCGGCGCAACCCTTCGGCGCCGCACTGCCCTGGCCGCCCTCCGCCGGCCGGCCCGCACGCGCCGCCGGTGCCCACGTCGTCGTCGTCGACGGGCAGGCGATCGCCCACCTCGACCGGGGCGGTCGATCGCTCCTCACGTTCCCCGCGGCGGCGGACCACCCGGACTGGCCGGGACTGCTGCGCACCCTCGTCGACCAGCGACGCGTCCGCCAGATCGAGCTGACCCGCATCGACGGGGTCCCCGTCGCCTCGTCGCCGCTCGCCGCCGACCTCCGCCGCTGCGGCTTCCGCGACGGCTACAAGGGCCTCGTGCTGCGGAACGACCGATGACCGGGCGCCGACCGCAGACGGAATCGCCCGCCGGCCCGACACCGTGGGAGCATGCCCCGGTGGCCGACGAGCGACACGACACCGCCGACGGACCCGCCGCGGCCGTCGCCCTCGTGCTCGGCGCGGGCGGCCCGACCTCCGCGGCCTGGCTCGCCGGCGCGCTCGACGGCCTCGCCACCGGCACCGGGTGGGACCCGCGCACCGCCGACCTCGTCGTCGGGACCGGCGCCGGCGCCGACCTCGCCGTCGGGCTCCGCCGCGGGCGACCGACGGGGGCGCTCCGCACCGAGGCGACGGCGACCGAAGTCGTGACGCCGGCGACGGCGGGTCCGCCCACCTCCCGTCGACCCGCCGACCCGGTGCTCGCCCTGCGCGCCACGCTCCGACGCCCACCCCGACCCGGCCTGATCCTCGACGGGGTCCGCCCCGTGCCCACCACCGTGCCGATCGGGGTCACCCCGCGCCACGCCACGACCGACGCCGACCGGCGGACGGACGATGGCTGGCCGGAAGGGCTGTGGCTGTGCACGGTGCGACTCCCCGATGGCCGCCGCATCGTGTTCGGCAGGGACGACCACCCGGGCACCACCACCGAGACCGCGGTCCGTGCCGCCCGCAGCGACCGGTGGGCGAACACCCCGGTGACGATCGGCGCCCGACGGTACGTCGAGGCGTCCGCCTGGTCGGCGACCAACGCCGACCTCGTCGCCGGCCTCGGGTTCGACGTCGTCGTCGTCGTCGTCCCAGCCACGGCGCTGTGGTGGCAACGCCGCCAACTCCGGCGGGAAGTCGCCCGCATCCACGGTGCCGATGCGCCCGTGCTCGTCCTCGAGCAGGCGACCGGCGGCCACGACGACCCGACCGCCGCCGCCGACGCCGCCGCCGCGAGCGTCGCCGCCCGACTCCGCGCCGAACCCGCCTGGGCCAGACGTCTCCGAATCCCTTCGAACCGTTGACCCCACCACCGATGCTTGGACACACCCCCGAGAACTCGCCGTTCCTCGCCGCCTGCCGGCGCCGACCCCACGACCGCGTGCCCGTGTGGTTCATGCGCCAGGCCGGACGATCCCTGCCCGAGTACCGGGCCATCCGCGGGACCGGCTCGATCCTGCAGGCGGTGCGCGACCCGGCGCTCGCCACCGAGATCACCCTTCAACCGGTACGCCGATACGGCGTCGACGCGGCGATCCTGTACTCCGACATCGTCGTGCCCGTCGCCGCCGTCGGGTTCGGCGTCGACGTCCGCCCCGGCGTGGGACCGGTCGCCGAGCAGCCGTTCCGCGACGCCGACGACCTCGATCGACTGCCGCCGTTCGACCCCGACGTGCACGTCCCCTACGTGCAGGAGACCGTGCGGCTCCTCACCGCGGAGCTGCCGGTACCGCTCATCGGGTTCGCCGGCGCACCGTTCACGGTGGCCAGCTACCTCGTCGAAGGCGGCCCGTCACGGACCTACACGCGCACGAAGGCGCTCATGCTCGGCGACCCGGAGCTCTTCGCCGCGCTGCTCGGCCGGCTCGCCGATTACGCCATCGCCTCCCTGCGCGCCCAGGTCGCCGCCGGCGCCTCCGCCGTACAGCTCTTCGACAGCTGGGCCGGGGCGCTGCACCCGGCGCACTACACCCGGCACGTCCTCCCGCACTCGCAGCGCGTGTTCGCGGCGCTCGACGACCTCGGCGTCCCGAAGATCCACTTCGGTGTGACGACCGGCGAGCTGCTCCCGCTGCTGCGCGACGCCGGCGCCGACGTCGTCGGGGTCGACTGGCGCGTCCCGCTCGACGCGGCCCGTACCCGGGTCGGCGACGGGCACGCTCTGCAGGGCAACCTCGACCCGGCGGTCTGCCTCGCCGGTTGGGACGCCGTCGCCGCGGAGGCCACCGACGTGCTGCGGCGCAACGGCGGCCATCCGGGGCACGTCTTCAACCTCGGGCACGGGGTGCTGCCGGAGACCGATCCCGACGTGCTCGCCCGCCTCGTCGACCTCGTGCACACCTGGTCGGACACCACCGACGAACGATGACCGCCGTGCGGGTCGTGGTCGTCGGCGGCGGCATCGCCGGCCTCGCCGCCGCCTGGGAGGCCACCCGTCGCGGCGCGGACGTCGTCGTGCTCGACGCGGGACGCCCCGGCGGGAAGCTCCAGACCACGCCGTTCGCCGGCGTCGCCCTCGACGAGGCCGCCGACGCGTTCCTCGCCCGGGTCCCCGGTGCCGTGGAGCTCTGCCGGGAGCTCGGCCTCGAGGACGAGCTGACCAGCCCGGCGATCGGCTCGGCGCTCGTGTGGCACGACGGCGTCGCCCGTCGACTCCCCGAGGGTCTCGTGCTCGGCGTGCCCACCGACCTCGACGCCCTCGCCCACTCCGGCCTGCTGAGCGCGGACGGGCTGCGGGCGGTCGCCGCCGACCTCGACCGCGCCCCCGACGACCCCGAACGGGACCACACCGACGACGAGTCGGTCGGCGCACTCGTGCGCCGCCGCGTCGGGGACGAGGTCTTCGAACGGCTCGTCGACCCGCTGCTGTCGGGGGTGAACGCCGGCGACGCCGACGAGCTGAGCCTCCAGTGCGGTGCAGCGCAGCTCGCCGCCGCCGCCCGCACCGACGCGAGTCTCGTGCGAGCGCTGCGCACGACGCTGCGCGCTGCGACCGCGAGCGCGACTCCCGTGTTCCTCACCCCGCTGACCGGAACCGGCCGACTCGTGGAACGGCTCGTCGAATCGATCGGTGCCGACCGCGTGCACGGCTCGACGCCCGCGACCGCGCTCCGGCGGGCGGGGACGGGGTACGAGGTGGACACCCCGAAGGGGCCGCAACGGGCCGACCGGGTCGTGCTCGCCGCCCCCGCCGCGGTCGGGGCCGGACTGCTCGCCGCCGAGGCGCCCGCGACGGCGGCCGTGCTCGCCGACCTCCGCTACGCCTCGGTAGCGATCGCCGCGCTCGCCTACCGGGTGGCCGACGTTGCGGTGCCCCTCGACGCGTCCGGGTTGCTCGTGCCCCGGTCCGCCGGCCTGTTGGTGACCGCCTGCTCGTTCGCGTCGTCGAAGTGGGCGCACCAGGGCGGCGACGGTGTCGTACGGCTGCGGGTGTCGGTCGGACGGAGCGACGACACGCGTTGCACCCGCCTCACCGACGACGAGCTCCTCGACGCGGTGCGCGCCGACCTCGTCACCCTGCTCGGGATCACCGCCCGCCCGACCGACGCCCGCGTGCACCGCTGGGACGCGTCGCTCCCCCAGTACCGCCCGGGCCACCTCGCTCGCGTCGAATCCGCCGAGGCAGCGCTCGCGGCGGCGCTCCCCGGCGTCGCGCTCGCCGGCGCAGCGTTGCGCGGTCTCGGGATCCCGGCGTGCATCGTGTCGGGTCGCACGGCAGCGGGTCGCCTCCTCGACGGTGGGGACCGCACCGCGTGACGGGACGGCTCCGACGCAACGGACGCCGGCTCGGCACGGCCGTCGGTGGCGGCCTGCTCCTCGCCGCCTCCGTTCCGCCGTGGGGTTGGTGGCCGCTCGCCTTCGTCGCCGTCGCCGTGCTGGACGTCGCACTCGAGGGCACGGGTCGCCGGGGCCGGTTCGCCGTCGGCTGGCTCGCCGGGGTCGGGTGGCTCGCGCCGTCGACCGTGTGGATGCTCGACTTCTCGCCGCCCGGGTACGTCGCCGCAGCGTTCGTCCTGTCCGCCGCGCCCGGCGTGGCCGCCGCCGTCGTGCCCGGCCGGCGGCCGTGGCGCTGGCTGGCCCTCCCGGGGGCGCTCGCCCTCGCCGAGTTCGCCCGCTGGTCGTTCCCCTTCGGTGGGGTGCCGCTCTCGACCGTGCCGATGGGCCAGGCGGCGAGCCCCTTCGCCGTGGTCGCCCGCCTCGGGGGTGGCGTGCTCGTCACGCTCGTCGTGGTCGGCGGCGGGGTGGCGTTGCGGGCGGCGCTGCTGCGCCACCGTCGCGCCGTCGCGATCGGGCTCGCGTGCACCGTCGTCATCGTCGCGGCTGCGACCCTCCTCCCCCGGGCACGCACCGTGGGCACGCTCGACGTCGCCGTCGTCCAAGGGGGCGGACCCCAACGCACCCGTGCGGTCGACACCGACCCGGCGTTGCCGTACCGCCGTCACGTCCAGGCGACCGAGGGGATCACCGGGCCGGTGGACCTGGTGCTGTGGCCCGAGAACGTCGTCACCGTCGACGGGTTCGTCGAGGACACACCGGAAGGTGCGGAGCTCGCGGCGCTCGCCCGTCGCCTCGACGCGACGGTCGTCCCCGGTGTGGTCGAGGGGTTCGACGACCACTTCCGGAACGCGAGCCTCGTGATCACCCCGGAGGGCACCTTCACCGACCGCTACGACAAGGTGCAGCGGGTCCCCTTCGGCGAGTACGTGCCGTTCCGCGGCGCCGTCGACCTGCTGTCGGGCGGTGCGGCGTCGACGTTCATCCCACGCGACGCGCGGGCCGGGACCGGACCGGCCCGCCTCGACACCCCGGTCGGTCGACTCGCGATCGTCATCTCCTGGGAGGTGTTCTTCGAACGACGGGCCCGCGACGGCGTCGGCGACGGCGGCGAGGTGCTCCTCAACCCGACGAACGGTTCGTCGTACTGGCTCACGATCGTGCAGTCCCAGCAGGTGGCTTCCTCACGTCTGCGGGCGATCGAGTCGGACCGCTGGGTGCTGCAGGCGGCGCCGACGGGGTTCTCCGCCGTCGTCGACCCGGACGGCACGGTCCTCGACCGCACGGGCACCTCGGAGGCCCGGGTGCTGCGGGCGACGGTCGAACGTCGCACCGGCACGACGCCGGCGGTCCGCACCGGCCCGTGGCCGTGGCTGGGCGTAGCGTTCGGCCTCGTCGCCGGGGCGATCTACGCCGACCGGCGGACGGACCGACGGGTCACACCTCGATCAGGAGCGTGACCGGACCGTCGTTCGTGAGCGCCACCTCCATGTGGGTGCGGAACCGTCCGGTGCCGACGGTCGCACCGAGCGCCCGCAGTTCGTCGACGACGAGGGAGACGAGCGGTTCGGCGTGCTCCGGTCGAGCCGCCGCCACCCAGCTCGGCCGTCGACCCCGTTCGGTGTCGCCGTACAGGGTGAACTGCGAGACGACGAGCACCGCACCGGTCGTCTCACCGACCGAACGGTTCATCACCCCGTCGTCGTCGGCCATGACCCGCAGGTTCCAGATCTTGGCGGCGAGCCGCCGTGCCTCCTCGACGCCGTCCCCGTGGGTGACCCCGACGAGCACGCACAAGCCCGGCCCGATCCGACCGGACTCCTCACGCCCGCCGTCGTCGTCGACCACGGTCACCGACGCCTCGAGCACCCGCTGCACCAACGCCCGCACGGCCGCCGATCGTAGGGCGCGCCACCGCCGCGCCTTGCGTCCAACGGGACCACCGTGAACAGTGGTCCAGTGCCGAGCCCCCCGCCCCGCCCGGACGCCGTCCACGACGCGCCGTTGCGGATCGCCTACCTGAGCTACCGGGGCAAACCGCACGTCGGCGGCCAGGGCGTCTACACGCGTCACCTCACGAAGGCACTCGCCGACCTCGGGCACCACGTCGAGGTGCTCGGCGGACAGCCGTACCCGCTGCTCGACGAGCGGGTGCCGCTCACCCGGCTGCCGAGCCTCGACATCTACAACGACCACCACCCCATGCGAATGCCGGGTTGGTGGGAGCTGCGCGACTGGATCGACGCGGTCGAGGTCGGCGTGTTCATGTCCGGCTCGTTCCCCGAGCCGCTCTCGTTCTCGCTGCGCGCCTGGCGACACCTCCGTGACCGGGTCGCCGACTTCGACGTGGTCCACGACAACCAGTGCCTCGGCTACGGGATGCTCGGCATCCTCCGCACGGGACTGCCGCTCGTCGCGACCGTGCACCACCCCATCACCGTCGACCGTCGCCTCGAGATGGAGCACGCCCGCAACCGGCGGGAACGCTGGGCGAAGGCCCGCTGGCACGGGTTCACCCGCATGCAGGTCCGGGTCGCCCGGCGGATGCCGCGGATCATCACCGTGTCGGAGAACTCCCACCGCGACATCTGCACCGAGTTCGGGGTCCGCCCCGACCGCATGGCGACGATCCCCGTCGGTGTCGACGTCGACCTGTTCGCCCCCCGACCCGCCGTCCCCGTCGTCCCCGGCCGCATCGTCACCACCGCGTCGGCCGACGTGGCGCTCAAGGGACAGCGCTTCCTGCTCGAGGCGCTCGCCGTGCTGCGGGAGGAACGACCCGAGACCCACCTCGTGGTGATCGGCCGGCGCAAGGAGGGCGGCGAGTCCGCCCGCACCATCGACCGGCTCGGGCTGCAGGACGCCGTCACCAACGTGTCGGGGGTCGACGACGACGCGATCGTCGACCTGTACGCCTCCGCCGAGGTCGCGTGCGTCCCGTCACTGTACGAAGGGTTCTCGCTCCCCGCGATCGAGGCGCAGGCCTGCGGGGTGCCGCTCGTCGCCACCGACGGCGGCGCGTTGCCCGAGGTGGTCGGCCCGCACGGCGAGACGGCGTTCGTGGTCGCCGCCGGGGACGTCGCCGCACTCGCCGACGGGCTGCGCGCCACCCTCGGACGGGGCGCCGAGCTGCGGGCCGGGGTCGGGGCCGCAGGGCGGCGACGCGTGGTGGAGAACTGGAGCTGGCGGATCATGGCGCAGCGCACCGTCGAGGAGTACCGCCGCACGATCGCCATGACGCCGGACCGGCCGTGCTGACCGTCGACTACGACCGCCTCGGCCTCGAAGCGGGGGATCGGCTGCTCGACATCGGCGCCGGCCTCGGACGTCACGCGTTCGAGGCGTTCCGCCGCGGTGCCGACACGGTGGGGGTCGACCCCCGGCACGACGACCTCACGGCGTGCCGGGCCACGTTCGCCGCGATGGCCGAGGCCGGCGAGGCGCTCCCCGGCGCCGGTGCCGGTGCGGTGCGGGGTTCGGTGACCGCCCTCCCCTTCGCGGCCGGGTCCTTCGACCGGGCCATCGCGTCGGAGGTGCTCGAGCACGTCCCCGACGACGTCGCCGCGCTCGCCGAGCTCGCCCGGGTCGTGCGTCCCGGCGGCACGATCGCCGTCACCGTGCCCGCCTGGCTCGCCGAAGCGGTGTGCTGGCGGCTCTCGGAGGACTACCACGCACCCGCAGCGGTCGGCGGCCACGTGCGCATCTACACGCGGGCCGTGCTCGAGACCCGGTTGCGCAGCGCCGGGTTCCGACCGGTCGGCATCGGCCGGGCCCATGCGCTCCACACGCCGTACTGGTGGCTGCGGTGCGCGGTCGGCATCGGCGACGACGACCACCCGTTCGTGCGCGCCTACCACCGGCTGCTCGTGTGGGACATCGTCCGCCGACCGGTCGCCACCCGGATCGCGGAGACGCTGCTCCGACCGTTCGTGCCGAAGAGCCTCGTGCTCTACGCCGTGAGGGAACCCGCCCGTGTGGCTGCGTGACGTCGAGGACGTCGTGGCGGCCGTCGAACTCGGTCGGACCGTCGACGGGATCGCCGACTGGCAGCTCGACGACGGGATGATCCCGTGGTTCCCCGGCGGTCACGCCGACCCGTGGAACCACACCGAGGCGGCGATGGCGCTGACCGTCGGCGGTCGGATCGAGGACGCCGTGCGGGCGTTCGCCTGGCTCGAGGCCCGGCAACGCCCCGACGGCTCCTGGCACCGCTACTACCTCGCCGACCGGGTCGAGGAGGACAAGGTCGACGCGAACTGCTGCGCCTATCCGGCGACCGGGGTCCGCCACCTCGTCGCCTGCACCGGCGACCGGACGCTCGCCGAACGGTTCTGGCCGATGATCGACCGGGCGATCGCCGTGGTGCTCGGACTGCAGACCCCCCGCGGCGAGGTCCTCTGGGCCCGCCACGGTGACGGCACGCCCTGGCCGTTCGCGCTCCTCACCGGGTCGTCGAGCATCGCCCGCAGCCTCGGGGACGCTCTCGCGCTCGCGGACCTGCTCGGCGAGCCCCGACCGGGTTGGCGCGCCGCGCTCGCACGGCTCACCACGACGATCCGCACCGCCGAGACGGAGGCGTTCGCGCCGAAGCATCGCTGGGCGATGGACTGGTACTACCCGGTCCTCGCGGGCGTCGTCACCGGCGAGGTCGCGCGACGGCGGCTCGAGGAACGCCGGGCGACGTTCGTGCTCGAGGGGCACGGCGTCCGCTGCGTGAGCGACCAACCGTGGGTCACCGCGGCGGAGACCTGCGAGTGCGCGCTGGCGCACCTCGCCGTCGGTGACCGGTCGACGGCCGTCGACCTGTTCCGGTGGGCGGGAGCCCACCGTGACCCGGCGACCGGCCGCTACTGGACGGGGCTCGTGCACCCGGACGCGGTGACGTTCCCGGATCGCGAGCTGTCGACGTACACGTCCGCCGCGGTGGTCCTCGCCGCCGACGCGCTCACGGGAGCGAGCCCCGGTTCCCGACTGCTCGTCGACCCCGTCGTCGACGACGTCACGGCCGTCGGGTGACGGCCAGCGCGCGATCGAGGCGTTCGAGCACGCGCAGGGAACCGCAGACCGAGATCTCCTCGAACGCTCCCGACGCCAGCGCCCGGCACCAGACCTCGTAGGGGGGCCGACCGCCGTCAGCGGGGTCGGGGAACACGTCGTGCACAGCGAGCCGACCGCCGGGTGCCACCTTCGGGGCCCACTGCTCGAAGTCGTCGTGCGCCGGGTCGCTTCCGTGGCCGCCGTCGACGAAGAGGAAGGCGAGCGGGGTCGTCCAGTGACGGGCGACCGTGGTCGACGCCCCGACGACCGCGACGACGGTGTCGCCGAGTCCGGCCGCCTCCACCGTGCGCCGGAACGTCGGCAGCGTGTCGAGGCGCCCGGTCGCCGGGTCGACGAGGTCCGGTTCGTGCCAGGGCCACCCGGGCTGGTTCTCCTCCGACCCGTGGTGGTGGTCGACGCAGAACAGCACCGTGCCCCGTGCCTCCGCAGCCGCGCCGAGGAACAGCGCAGACCGTCCGCAGTAGCTGCCGATCTCGAGAAACGGGCCGGCGACCGTCGCCGGCACCCCGGCGGCGGCAGCGAACAGGGCGCGCCCCTCCTCGGGGGGGAGGAACCCCCGAGCGGCCTCGGCCGCAGCGGCGAGGTCGGCCCGCATCGACGGGGCCGCCTCGCTCACCAGGCGTCGACGTGCATGATCGACTCCGGCGCGGGACGGGTCGCCGGCTTGAAGTCGGTGCCCTTCGTGAACGCAACCGGGGTCAGCAGCACCTGGGTCACCTTGTCGTAGGGGATGCCGACCACGTCGGCGGCCTCCTGCTCGTGCATCAGGTGCAGCGTCGTCCAACAGGTGCCGAGCCCGCGGGCCCGGGCGGCGAGCATGAACGACCACGCGGCCGGGATGATGCTGCCGAGCGTCCCCGCAGCGGTCGAGACGTGGGTGATCCGCCCCTCCACACAGGGGATGACGAGCACCGGGGCACGGCCCATCACATCGGCGAGGTAGTCGGCGGAGGCGCCGACCCGCTCCTGCTGGGCGTCGCGCGCCGCGTCACCCGTGCGGATCGCACCGGCGTACATCGGCGAGGTGCGGTAGGTGTCGAACGCCTTCGCGTAGATCGCGCCGAGCGCTTCCTTCTTCGCCTGATCGGTGACGACCACGAAGTGCCAGCGCTGGGTGTTCGAACCCGTCGGTGCCTGCTGGGCGACGGCGACGCACTCGGTGATGAGGTCGAGCGGCACCGGCCGGTCGAGGTCGAGCCGCTTCCGGACGGCTCGGGTGGTGGTGAGCACCTCGTCGGCGCTGAGGGGGGGCAGATGGTCGGCCATGGGCCGGACCGTAGCGGATCGCAGCGACCGGAGCGGTCGCCCTCAGTGGGCGACGAGTGCGTTGCGCCGCCGGTAGATGATCCGGTCGAGGAGCACGTACTTGACCACCCACACACCGAACCACGCCGAGAGGCTCGCGAGGTTCACCGCGATCCGGACGTCGGTGACCGCGCCGGCGATCTCGACGGCGACCGTCGAGGTGATGGTGCCGAGCACCGTGAGCCCGAGGAACGGGAGCATCTCGCCCGTCACGCTGTGGCTGCCGGTCGCTTCCCACACGAATCGACGGCTCACGAGGTAGGCGGGGCCGAGACCGGCGACCACGGCGATCACGTTCGCCGCGCCTGGTCGTTCGACCCACAGGTGCACGCCGAACAGGAGGATCTGTCCGAACACGACGTTCCACCCGGACACGACGCAGTAGCGGAAGAAGCGTCGGCCGCTCTCGGAGCGCAACAGGAGCCGCAGCGGCGGGAGGGCAGACATGTGGAGATCAAGGCTACCGGCCCGCGACGTCCTGCTCGTGGAGGCCGCTCGCTAGCGGCCCGTGTAGCGGGCGGGGCGCTTCTCGAGGAACGACTTCACTCCCTCGCGGTGGTCCTCGGTGAGGAAGAGGCGGCCGAGCGTCGACGACACCCACTCGCCGAGGTCGTCCCAGTCCGGGTCGAGCGCCTTGCGCATGCCCCGCTTGATGGCCTGCACGGCGAGCGGCGGGTTGGCGGCGATCCTTCCCGCGAGTTCGAGCGCCGTCGGCAGCAGGTCGTCGTGGGGCACGACCCGTCCGACGAGGCCGATGCGTGCTGCCTCCTCGGCGTCGACGATCGCGCCGGTGAACGCCAGCTCGGCCGCCTTCTCCCGGCCGACGACCGCAGCGAGCCGCCCGATCCCCGGCACGTCGGTGCACAACCCACGGAGCACGAACAACTCACCGAACTTCGCCCGCTCCGACGCGACGCGCAGGTCGCACATGAGCGCGAGCTCCATCCCCCAGCCGACCGCGGCGCCGTTCACCGCGGCGACGATCGGCAGGTCGGTGTGCAACAGCGCGTCCGCCGCGGGGGTGAGCCGGGGGACGCGCGGTCCGCTGACCGACACCGGCGGGCGGTCGCCGCCGCCCATCACCTGCTTCACGTCGTCGCCGGAGCAGAACGCCGTCCCGTTCCCGGTGATCACGAGGCAGCGGACCTCGGAGCGGTCGCCGGTGCCGCTCGTGCGGACGGCGTCCTCGAGTTCGGCGTAGGTGGTCCAGGTGAGGGCGTTGCGCGCCTCGGGCCGGTCGATCGTGACGATCGCCACGTTGCCCTCGATCCGGTAGTCGATCTCCTCGTAGCCGCCGCCCGCCATGTCCCGCTCCCCGGTCCGCAACCCGGCCGTCCGGCCGTGCCGCGCATCGTAGGCGCAGCGTCGGTTGTCGGTCCGACGGACGAGCCGCGGTACAGTCGCTCCATCTGCTGCCATGTGAAGGAGGTCACTGATGCCGACCAAGGCCGGTGAGCGCTTGAAGTTCGAGACCGGGACCGCAGAAGTGGTGGTCACCAAGGGTGGCGACGCCACCATCGAGTACGACGCGGCGGGCGCCGGCCAGTTGCAGGTCGGCAAGCGGTACACCGACGAGGCGTCGGGTATAGAGGTGCTCGTCACCAAGGCCGGGGCGGGCTGCCTGACGGTCGGCGGCGCCGAGATGGCGCAGGTCCAGCCGAAGCAGACCAAGTCCGCGGACTGATCACCCGAGCCGTCGTGACGCCACGCCCTGGCATCGTCGAGGCGGCGGCCGACGGCACGGTCCGGACGATCACCCTGCCGGACGGGCCCTTGACCGCAGCGACGGCGTCCGCAGTCGCGGGCGTCGTCGACGCGCTCGTCGAGGACCGGACGGTCCGGGTGGTCGTGCTCCGGGGCGGACCCGACTTCTGCACCGGTGCGGCGGACGACCTCGACCCGGTCGCTCTCGGCGTCGACCCCGCAGCGTCGCTCGCCCGCCTCCGGGTGCCGGTCGTCGCGGCGGTGCGCGGTCGGTGCGCGTCGGTGGGTCTCGAGCTCGTCCTCGCGGCCGACGTCCGGGTCGTCGCACCCGACACCACCTTCGTCCTCGACGACGTCGTCGAGGGCGGTCGGCTGCCCTGTTGGGGCGGCACCCAGCGACTGCCCCGGGCGGTCGGTACCGCCCGGGCGACGGCGATGCTGCTCCTCGGCACGCCGCTCACCGCCGGGGACGCGGTCGCCTGCGGGTTCTGCTCGGCGATCGCCGACGACGTCGACACGGCGACCGGAGAGATCGTCGCCGGGCTCACGACGATCGGCCCGCTCGCGCTCGAGTTCGCGAAGGACGCCGTCCACCGGGGGGCGGAGCTGCCGCTCCGTGACGGGCTACGGCTCGAAGGCGACCTGAACACGCTGCTCGCCACCTCCGCCGACCGGGCGGAAGGGCTTGCGGCGTTCTTCGCCAAGCGCCCCGCCGACTTCGCCGGTCGGTGAGGCGGCCGTGCCGTCGGTGACGACCACCGGGCACCGCGGACCGCCGCTCGAGGGCGCCCGGGTGGCGGTGGCGGGCCATCGACCGTCCCTCGTCGCCGCCCGGTCGCTGTTCGAGACCTTCGGCGCGTCCGCTCCCGACCCGCCGTCCGGCTGCGTCGGCGCCCGGGTGGCCCGGCGCGCGGGTGACCTCGTGGTGCGAGGGCCCGGCGGCGGCGGTCGGCCCGGCGTTCCGGGTGCGGAGCTGGTCGAGGCCCCAGGCCCGATCCCCCCCGCCGATCTGCCCGCCGGTGTCTGCGATGCCGTCACCGGGGCCGTGCTCGTCGGTGCGGCGCTCGCCGGACACCGGGCCGGCGCGGCCGTGCGGGTCGACGCCGCCCGGGTCGCTGCGCACACGCTCGCACCCCGGCTCCTCCACGGTGGGGTCGCACCGACCACCCGGGTCGTCCCGGTCGGCGACGGCGCCGTGCTCGTCGACGGCACGGTGGACGACCACGACGACTTCGACCGGCTCGTCGACCTGCTCAAGGCGGACGGGACGGCGCCGCTCGACGCCGATGAGGTCGCCCGCCGCGCCCAGGAGTGGCGGCTCCCGGTGACCCCGTTCCGACGCTGGCGCGACGCCGTCGACGACGCCGCTCCCGACCCGGTCGGCGGGATCCGCGCCGGCTCGTGGCCGGCGAGCGGCCCGAGGGCGTGGCGCGCCCCGGACCGGTGCCGCGAGGCCCCGCTCGCCGGGATCGACGTCGTCGACCTGACCGTGCTGTGGGGCGGACCGTTCTGTTCGTGGCTCCTCGCCGAGCTCGGCGCGACGGTCACGAAGGTCGAACCGGCGTGTCGCCGCGACGGGATGCGGGCCGGGCCCGGCGACGGCACCGGCGACGGCACCCACTTCTCCCTTCTGCACCGCCGCAAGACCGTCGCCGACTGGGACCTCCGGGTCCCTGCCGACCGGGCCCGCTTCGAGGAGGCCGTCGCCCGCGCCGACGTCGTCCTCGACAACTTCTCGCCACGGGTGGCGGAGAACCTCGGCATCGACCCGGCGGCGTTGCGGCGGCTGCGACCCGACCTCGTGACCGTGTCGATGCCGGCGTTCCCCATCGGGGCACCTGAGCGGGACTGGGTCGCCTATGGCGGCGGGATCCACGCGATCGCCGGGTTCGGCGACCGGGGTGACGGCCGACTGCGTGCCGCACCGTTCGCCTGGCCGGACCCGCTCGCCGGCGCGCTCGCCTTCGCCACGACGGTCGCAGCGGTGGTCGGCCGGGAGCACGGTTGGTCGCCCGCGCACCTCGAGGTCAGCCTGCGTGGCGCGGTCGAACTGCTCGCCGCGCTGCCGACGGCACCGAGGGAGCCGTACGGCGCCGCGGCGACCTCGTGGGACGATTCGTGGTTCGACGCCCCGGTGACCGTGCCGACGGTGGCCCCGTGCTGACCTTCGACGTCGACGACGCCGGGGTCGTGGTCGTCGCCCTCGACCGGCCCGATCGGCTCAACACCGTCACCGTCGCGCTGCGCGACGCGCTCATCGAGGCGTTCCTCGCGGTGCGGGACCTCCCGCATGCCCGGGCGATGGTGCTCCGGGCGAACGGGCGGCACTTCTCCGCCGGGGCGGACCTCACCGAGTTCGGGTCGGCCGACAGCGTCTTCGAGGCGCGGCGCATCCGCTGGGACCGCGACCCGTGGGGTCCGCTGTGGGACCTTCCCGTACCCGTCGTCGTCGCCCTGCACGGCTACTCCCTCGCCGCCGGTCTCGAGATGGCCTTGCTGTGCGACGTCCGACTCGCCGCCCCCGACACCGTCGTCGGCCTGCCGGAGACGAAGCTCGGCATGCTCCCCGCTGCCGGTGGAACGCAGAGCCTCACCAAGGTCGTCGGACCAGCGGCGGCGCTGCCGATCGTGGCGACCGCCCGCAACCTCGATGCCGCCGAGGCGCTCCGCGTCGGCATCGTGCACGCCGTCGTCGACGACGTGGAGTCCGCCGCGCTCGACGTCGCCCGCCGGTGGGCGGCCTGTGACCCCGCAGCGCTCCGGGCGGCGAAGCGGGCGTTGCGCAGCGCCGGCGACCTCCCCCTCGACGCGGGTTTGGTCGTCGAAGCACGCCTCGCGCGTGCGATGCTTCGACGCGACTGAGCAGACGGCCGAGGGGCAGGGGGTTCCCGATGGCGACGACGGCGCTGCACCCGTACCGGGTCATCGACCTGACGACGGACCGCGGATGGCTCGCGGGGAAGATCCTCGCGGACCTCGGTGCCGACGTCGTCAAGGTCGAACCCCCCGGCGGTGATCCGGGTCGTTCCCGGAACCTGTTCCTCGATCGCGGGGTCCGTGACCCCGAGGCGAACGCCACCTGGTCGTTCCAGAACCGGGGCAAGCGCTCGGTCGTGCTCGACCTCGACGACGCCGCCGACCGTGACCGCCTGCTCGAGCTCGTGCGCGGTGCGGAGGTGGTGCTCGAGTCGTTCCCGCCGGGCTGGCTCGAGGCCCGTGGCATCGGACCGGACGTGCTGCTCGCCGCGAACCCGCGGCTCGTCGTCACGTCGATCACCCCGTTCGGTCGGACCGGCCCCTACGCCGAGGCCGGCCTCGACGGCCCCGATCTCGTGGTCGCCGCGATGTGCGGGCTGATGTGGCTGTGCGGCGACCCGGACCGTGCGCCCGTGCGCATCTCGGTGCCGCAGCTCTACCGCCACGCATCCGCAGAGGCGGCCGCCCAGTCGCTGATCGCCCTGCTCCATGCGAACCGGACGGGTGTCGGCCAGCACGTCGACGTGTCGGCGCAGCTCGCCGGCATCCGCACGCTGATGAACGCGCAGGCGTTCCACCTGCTCGAGGGACGCGAGCTCGGGCGGATGGGCGGGCTCGGCGCGTACAGCCACGCCAGGTTCCGCATGGTGACCCCGTGCATCGACGGCCACCTCACGATCCTCCCCCTCGGCGGGCCGATCGGCGGGGCGATGATGCGGTACCTGTTCGACTGGGCCGACCGCGAGGGGGTCGCCGACCCCGAGGTGATCACCACCGACTTCGAGACCGTGAACTTCGCCGCGATCGACGCGCAGGGTCCGGAGATCGCGAAGCGGTTCTTCGACGGGATCTCCGACACGATCGGGCGCCTGTTCGCCCGGCACACGAAGGCGGAGATCTACGAGGTCGCGCTCGAACGGCTGATGCTCATCGCCCCGGTGACGACGATGGCCGACCTGCGCGCCGACGAGCAGCTCGCCGCCCGCGGGTACTTCACCCCGGTCGACCACGACGGCACGACGATCCACCACGCCGGCCGCTGGGTGCTGCCCACCCGGACCCCGCTCGCCGACACCGGACGGGCGCCGCGGGTGGGTGAGCACAGCGAGGAGGTGCTCGCTGCGGAGCGGCGTGTGCCCGCGCCGGTCGGGTCCGAGGTCGCCGACGACGCGTTCGCCGGGCTGCGGGTCCTCGACCTGTCCTGGGTCGGCGTCGGGCCCATGACGGGGGGCTACCTCGCCGCGCACGGGGCGACGGTGATCAAGGTCGAGTCGTCGGTCCGGCCGGACATCCTGCGCCTCACGCCGCCCTTCCTCGGCGGTGAGCCTGGGCTCAACACGAGCCACTTCTGCGCCAACATGAACGCCGGCAAGCTCGGCCTCGGCCTCGACCTCGGTCGGCCCGAGGCCCGGGAGATCGTGCTCCGGCTCGTCGACTGGGCCGACGTGGTGCTCGAGTCCTTCACACCCAAGACGCTGCGGGCGTGGGGGCTCGACTACGCGGCGCTGTCGGCCCGGAACCCGTCCATCGTCATGCTGTCGACCTGCATGCAGGGCCAGACCGGCCCCCGGGCCGACTACCGGGGCTTCGGCAACCTCATGGGTTCGCTGTCGGGCTTCTACCACGTCATCGGCTGGCCCGATCGGGACCCGGTGAGTGTCTACGGCGCCTACACCGACTTCATCTGCCAGCGGTACTGCACCGCCGCGGTCGTCGCCGCCCTCGACCACCGTCGTCGCACGGGTGAGGGGCAGCACCTCGATCTCGCCCAGTTCGAGGCGGCGCTGCAGTTCCTCGGACCGGAACTGCTCGCCTTCGAGCACAGCGGTGAGATCGCCGCCCGACACGGCAACCGCGACGACGACGCCGCACCCCACGGCGTGTACCCGTGTCGGCCCCGCTCCGACGGGCGGGAGTGCTGGGTGGCGGTCGCGGTGACGACGGACGAGCAGTGGCCGGCCCTGCGGACCGCGCTCGGCGACCCGCCGTGGGCGCAGGACCCCGCACTCGCCACCCTCGCCGGCCGCAAGGCGGCCGAGGACCGTCTCGACGAGGCGATCGCCGCATGGACCGGCTCGCTCGACCTCGACGAGGTGCTCGGTCGCCTGCAACCGACGGTCCCGTGCGGGCCCGTGCTCGACGTCCCCGACCTGCACACCGACCCGCAGATCCGGTCGCGGGGCTACTGGGTGCCGCTGCAGCACTCGGTGCAGGGGACCGTTCCCTACGACGGAACGGCGGCGTTGCTCTCCCGGACCCCGGGTGCGCTCACCAAGGCCGGTCCGTGCCTTGGCGAGGACAGTTTCGCGGTGCTCGTCGACGTGCTGGGGATGGATCCGGACGAGGTGGCGATGCTGCTCGCCGAGGGGGTCGTCGAGATCACCGGGTGACGTCCGTCGCAGACGAGAAGAGACGGACGTCACGTCCGCGTTATCGTGCGGACCGTGAACATCGCCATGCTCCTCGACCTCCCCTCGATGATCTGCTTCGACCAGACGGCGGTCATCGACTCCGACGGCACCCCGGTCAGCTACGGCGAGCTGCGGGCCGGCGTCTCGCAGGCCGCGGGACTGCTGCAGTCACTCGGCGTCGGCGCCGGCGACCGGGTCGGCATCCTGGCCACGAACCGGGCTGCCTTCCTCGAAGTGCTCTTCGGCACCGCCGCCCTCGGCGGCACCGTCGTCCCGATGAACTACCGGGCCGGGAAGGACGAGGCGGCGCACCTCATGGCCGACTCCGGCACGAAGGTGCTCGTCGCCGAGTCGCGGTACCGCGACCTCATCGAGTCGACCCGTCCGGCGTCGCTGACGTCGGTGCTGTACTTCGACGGCGACTACCCGGCTGCACGCGACGCCGCCGAGCCGTTCGAGCTCGTCGAGGACGTCGACGACGACGCACTGGCCACCCTGCTGTACACGAGCGGGACGACCTCCCTGCCCAAGGGCGTGATGCTCAAGCACGGGGCCATCAGCGGGTACGTGATGGGCACGAACGAGTGCGCCGACGGCGAGGACCACGGGCGCACCCTGCTCGCCGCCCCGCTGTACCACGTGGCCGGCCTGACCTCGACGATGATCGCCCTGTACTCGGGCCGCGTCGTGGCGATGCTGGGGCAGTTCGAGGCGGGCGACTGGCTGCGCAAGGTCGCCGAGGAGCGCATCACGCACGCGTTCCTCGTGCCGACGATGATGGCTCGCCTGCTCGACGACCCGGCGTTCGCGTCGGCCGACCTGTCGAGCCTCGAGGGCGTCACCTACGGCGCTGCGCCGATGCCGCCGGCGGTCATCCGCCGGGCGATCGATGCGTTCCCCCGGACGGTGGCGTTCTCGCAGGCCTACGGCCAGACGGAGACCACGGCGACCGTCTCGGTGCTCGACCCGGACGACCACCGCCTCTGGGAGGGCACGCCCGAGGAGCAGGAGAGGCGTCTCCGTCGGCTCCGTTCGGTCGGCAAGGTCCTCGACGACGTCGAGGTGATGATCTGCGACGCCGAGGGCAACGAGGTCCCGCGCGACACACCCGGCGAGGTGTGGCTGAAGACGTTCCGTGCCATGGACGGCTACTGGGGCAACCCGGAGAAGACGCGCGTCACCGTCGACACGTCCGGCTGGGTGCACACGGGTGACCTCGGGTACCTCGACGAGGACGACTACCTGTTCCTGTCGGGCCGGTCGGGCGACATGATCATCCGCGGTGGCGAGAACATCGCCCCGGAAGAGGTCGAGGCCGTCCTCTACGAGCACCCCGACGTGGTCGAGGCGGCCGTGGTCGGCGTGCCCGACGAGACGTGGGGCGAGCGGGTCGTCGCTGCGGTCGTGCTGCGCCCGGGTGTCGCCACCGACTCGATCGCTGCACACGCGAGGGAGCACCTGGCGAGCTTCAAGCGGCCGGAGGAGATCCTGCTGTTCGACGAACTGCCCCGCACCTCGACCGGCAAGCTGGTGCGCCGCAACCTGCTCCCGCTCGTGGAGGAGCGCCTCGCCTGAGGTGATCCTCGCCGGAACGGTCCGCACGCTCGACCCCGTCCGCCCACTGGCGGACGGGGTCGTGCTGCGTTCGGGACGGATCGCCGCCCTCGATGTCCCGCACGGTGCACCGGGTGTGACGGCGCTCCCCCCGGGTGCGGTCGTGCTCCCGGCGTTCGAGGACGACCACCTGCACCTGCTCGCGACGGCTGCCGCCCGACGGTCGATCGACCTGTCGGCGGCGTCGTGTCTCGCGGACGTCGCCGATCTGCTGCGGACGGCTCCGGGCGACGGGTGGATCCGCGCCTGGGGGATCGACGAGACCGACCTCGCGGAGGGCAGGCTCCCCACGACCGCCGAGGTCGACGCATGGGTCGGTGGTCGAGCGGCGGTCCTGCACCATCGCACCGGGCACGACCGCGTGGTGTCCTCTGCAGTGCGCGGTCGTACGGCACCGCCGCTCCCGGCGGACGAACTGCGCGACGCCGTCGTCGAGCTCGACGCGGCGTTGCTCGCCGCCGGGGTCGTCGCCGTCACCGACGCGACCCACACCAACGACGCCGCAGCGCTCGACCTGCTCGGCGCCCTGCCGTGGCGGGTGACCGTGCGGGCGATGGTCGGGGCCGACCGGCTCGCCGGGGTCACGCCGGGTGAGCTGCGGGGCCGGGTCACCGTCACCGCAGCGAAGGTGATGCCGCCCACCGTCGGCCTCGACGGGGTCGCCGCGGCGATGCGGGCCTCCCACGACGCCGGGTTCGCGGCCGCTGTCCACGCCGTGGACGTCGACGAGGTCGACGCAGCGTTGCGGGCTTCGGCCCCCGGCGACCGGGTCGAGCACGCCGGGCTGGTGCTCCCCGAGCAGGTGGAGGCGCTCGCCGCCGCCCGCGTCACCGTGGTGACGCAGCCGGCGTTCGTGGTCGACCGGGCGGCGAAGTACCGGGGGGCGCTGAGCGAGGTGGAGCGGTCGTGGCTCTACCGGGTCCGGTCCCTGCTCGACGCCGGCGTCCCGGTGCGGGCGTCGTCCGACGCCCCGGTCGTGTGGCCCGACCCGCTGCGAACCGTCGCTGCGGCGGTCGACCGGGAGCTCGGTGTCGGCGAGCGCGTCGACCTCGCAACCGCGTTCGGGCTGGTGTGCGCCCCGTTGCGGGTCGGCGGACCGGGTGATCTGGTCGTCCTCGACGCCGACCCGTTCGTCGTCGGACCGCGACGCTGTGCGGTACTCGCCACCGTGCGTGCCGGAGTGGTGGTCGCCGGGTCGCTCAGCTGAGCACGGCGAGGATCTCGTCGCCGTAGTTCTCGAGCCGGGTCGGTCCGATCCCCGGGCAGGCGGCGAGCTCGGCGAGCGTGCGCGGCGCCCGGGCGACGATCCCCTCGAGCGTCGTGTCCCGCATGATCACGTAGGCCGGGACCTTGTCACGACGGGCTCGTTCGGCCCGCCAACGCTTCAGCGTGGCGACCACCTCGGGGTCGGCGGGGTCGGGTGCGGTGACGCCGAGGTCGCCCTGCCGGCCGGGACGTGACCGACCACCTGCGGCGGCGGGACCGGGTGACGCGGCGGTGGTCACCACGACCGGATCCGGGTTCCCGGTGTGCGCCATCTCCTCGAGGAACAGGCTCGGCGTGTTCGCCGCCGCGACGACGGTCGTGCGGAGCGCGCTGCGGGTGAGCGCGACGTGGAACACCCGCCGTTCCTCGTCGCGGTCGGCAGCGAGTCGGTGCGGGAACATCCCGCGGTCGACCCCGTGGACGATCACGTGGGGCCACTCACGCCCCTTCACCCGGTGCACGGTCGCGAGGTGCACGCCGTTCGGGTCGGCCACGCCCTGCTCGAGGGCGCGCCGCAGCGTCGCGGGGAAGCTCGCCGGGTCCGGGTCGATGCGGGCGGCGGCGACGAGCGCGGCGAGGTCGTCGCCGTGGGCGGAGCGGTCGACCGTGCCGCGCGAGCGGTCGAGCGTGTCCATGACGTCGCCGAGGCCGATGCGGTCGCGGACCGCGGCGAGGACCTCGGCCGTCGCCGCGGTGGCGGCGAGACGGCCGAGCAGCACGACGTCGTCGGCGAACGCCCGGACCCGCGCCCCGTCCCGTTCGGCGAGCCGGTCGGCGAGCCGGTGCAGGCCGTCGACGTCGCGCTGTTCGGCCATCCACTCCACGACCCGGGCCGAGACCCCGCGGCTCGGACGCCGGGCCGCTTCGGCGACGGCCGTGGACCGGAGACGGTCCGAGGTGGCGAGGTCGAGCCAGGCGAGCGCCGCCCGCACGCCGGACCGGTCGAGGAACGACCGCTCGACCGGTCGGGTGGAGGGGATGCCCGCCGTCGCGAGCTGGAGTTGGATCGGCAGGAGCGTCGCGTTGACCCGGGTGAGGACGGCGATCTCGGCGGGGCGGACCCCCTCGCCGAGCAACGTGGTGACCGTGTCGACGGTGGTGGCGACGGGATCGCCCACCACCGTGACCTGCAGCGCCGCGGGGTCGTCCGCGCGGCCGGGCGCGGCTCGGACGGCCTTGGGGACCCGCACGGCGAGTCGGCTCAGCGTGTTCGTGGCGGCACGCACCACGGCGGGTGCACAGCGGTAGTTCACCTCGAGGGCGTGGTCGCCCGCGCCGGGGAACCACTCCGCGAACCGGACGAGCCAGTCCGGACGGGCGCCGGCGTAGCCGTAGATGGTCTGGTCGTCGTCGCCCACGCCGAAGCAATCGGCGGCGGGGCCGGCGAGGAGCCGGACGAGCAGGAGGTGCGCGGGGGTGAGGTCCTGGAACTCGTCGACGAGCAGGACCCCGCACGCGGCACGGGCGATCCGGCGGGCGTCCGGGTCGGTGAGCAGCCGTTCGACGGCGGCGACGACCTGTTCGTCGAAGTCGAGCAGGCCGTCCGCTTCGAGACGTCGTCGGAAGGCGGGCACGACGTCGACGAGCCCGTCCACGTCGCCGCCGAAGTCGGCCTCGACCTCGGCGGGGTCGCCGAAGCCGAGCCGCACCGCCGTCAACGCCTCGATCCAGCGGGCGAGTGGGTCGCTGTTCGCCCGGCGGGCGACGGTCACGAGCTCGCCGAGCATGCGGCGGACCTCGACCTCGGTGAGGGTGCGCCGTCGGCGTCCGCCGGCCGGGGCGAGGAACGGTCCGTCCCCGTTCACGATGGCGAGGGCGAGGCTGTTGAGGGTGCGCACCTGCAGCGACGGCAGGTCGCGGGTGCGCTCCCGCATCTCCTCCGCCGCCCGTCGGTTGAAGGCCACGAGGCACACCGCCCGCGCAGGGACACCCCAGCCCTGCAGTAGCAGCCTCGCCCGTTCGGTGAGGACCCGGGTCTTGCCCGCACCGGCGGGGGCGATGATCCGCGCGCCGCCGCCCGTGTGGGCGACCGCCGCGAGCTGATCGGGGGCGAGGTCGGCGTGCGGTGCTGCGGGCCGCACCGGGCCGAGCGTGCCGGCGCGCAGCGCCACGGCGGGGACGACGGCGGCGCCGAGCATCGTCGCGTCGTGCGGTGTGAGCGGGCCGCCGTCGAGCAGGAGCGGGGAGCCGTCGGGCGCAGCGACGTCGGCACCGGGTGGCCCCGCCGTGGCCCCGAGGGCGACGGCGAGGTCGAGGAGGGCCCAACGCGCCCCGCCAGGCTCCCGGGCGTCGATCGCGTTCGAGAACACCAAGTGGGTGAGGCGTTCGTCGGGGAGGGTGTAGCCGACGCCGAGCTCCCAGGGCGGGGTGCCCTCCGGGGCCGTGGCCCGTGCGGCGACGTTCGGGTCGAGCGTCGACGGTGCCTCGATGACGAGTCGACGACGACCGTTCCGGGCCTGCTGCAGCAGGGGCAGGGTGTCGCGTCCGGCGACCACCCGGGGGCAGTCGGTCCACGGGGCGGGGGCGGGAGCACCGGGGGCGACGACGACGCTGCGACCGAGTGCGTCCGGGCCGGCGAGCTCCTCCGCCCGCCACGGTCCCCGACGGCGATCGGCCGACGGGCCGTCGCCGGGCTGGTCCGGTCCGCCGGGGGCGGGCGGCGGCGCCGGGGGCGACGCCGGCGCCGGCTCGTGTGCGCAGGCGCGCACCTCGGCCACGGTTCCGTGCACGCCGCCGCAATGTCCGCACCGGATCTCCGCCACGACGGGTTTCCTAGCAGCCGGAGGTGACAGGCCCCCTGACGGGCACGTCGCTAGCATGCCGCCGTGGTCGAACCGGGGTCGGTGATGGAGCGTCTGCTCCGCGGGGTGGAGCACTTCGAGCGCGAGGTGTTCCCCCGGGAGCGCGAGTTCTTCGCCGGTCTCGCCGGCGGTCAGAACCCGGCTGTGCTGTTCATCACCTGTGCGGACTCACGACTGCTGCCGAACCTGTTCACGAACACGGTGCCCGGCGAGCTGTTCATCAGCCGACACGTCGGCAACCTCGTCCCGGCGTACGGCGGCACGATGGGCGGGGTGACGGCGACGATCGAGTACGCGGTGTCGGTGCTCGGCGTGGCGCACGTCATCGTGTGCGGCCACACGGGCTGCGGCGCCGTCCAGGCCATGCTCGATCCGGAGTCGGTGCGGGAGCTCCCGAGCGTCCGGGAGTGGCTGCGCCACGCCGAAGCGGCTCGGCGCACGGTCGTGGAGAACAACCCGGGGGCGTCGACCGCGGAGCA
>Ga0194133_10000553_pt1 | contig 74027 bp, 63 predicted proteins | sample TA2KigOf40mmetaG_FD_155448 | JGI IMG/M metagenome (GOLD analysis project Ga0194133, IMG submission 155448) | Freshwater microbial communities from Lake Tanganyika, Tanzania - TA2015055 Kigoma Offshore 40m | ecosystem: Environmental > Aquatic > Freshwater > Lake | place: Tanzania: Lake... | reverse complement strand
TCGATGAACTCTTCTCTTTGCTCGATCACACAAGTCTCTTTCCAGGCCATCGGGTGCTTCCCCCTCCAGCCAAAAGTGTTACCTATGTGCCCGGTTTATTCCGTTACCCATGTGCCCGGTTCGGACCGGATGAAACTCCGTAGGCAGATCCACGGCGGATAGGCTCGACTTACGAGATCGGGCATGATCGATCAAGATACGTCGCATCATCGCACTAGCCAAACGAAAAAACTGTTGTGGGTCCTGATCCACTGACTTAATACGAAGCAGCGCCTCGTGGACCAATGCTGTTGGCTGTAATGTATGGCCTTGGCGTTCCCGGCTCAGGTGAAGGCGAGCCAGACGCTTCAGTTGGCTATACAACTCGTCGAAGTTTTCGGCGTTGGTCAGCAACCAGTGCAGTATAGCTTGAGTTAGTAATAATTCTTGAGGACGGGCTTGAGGAATTTTCCAGTGTGTGACTCCTCGACCGTAACGAGATGCTCGGGACTCCCCTCGGTGACGATCCTGCCGCCGCCATCCCCACCTTCGGGGCCAAGATCAATCACCCAATCGGCAGCCTTGATGACATCCATGTTGTGTTCGATTAAGAGAATGCTTCCGCCGTTTTCAATCAGACGTTGAAAGCTGGTAAGTAGCTTGCGGATGTCATCAAAGTGCAACCCAGTCGTGGGTTCATCAAAGATGAAGAGGGTCTTGGCACTCGACGACTGAGCCAGATGCGCGGCGAGTTTGACGCGCTGAGCTTCGCCACCCGAAAGTGTTGTTGCAGATTGACCTAGACGAAGGTAGCCAAGCCCAACGTCTTCGAGCACTTGCAGTTTCTGAAGCAAGCGGGGCACATCATGGAAGAGGTGACTGGCTTCCCGAACCGTCAACTGGAGCACCTGATGGATATTGAGGCCCTTGTATTGAACCTCAAGTATTTGTGGCTTAAAACGAGTACCCTTGCAGTCTTCGCAAATCAATTCAACGTCAGCGAGAAACTGCATTTCGACAGTAACCGTGCCGTCGCCTTGACAAGTCTCGCAACGACCACCAGGGATATTAAACGAGAAGTGTCCAGCCTGATAACCGCGCTTTTGCGATTCCGCGGTGGAAGCAAAAAGGTCACGAATCTGATCGAATGCCTTGATGTATGTGACAGGGTTTGAGCGCGGAGTGCGACCAATCGGAGACTGGTCAACCAGGATGACTTCGCTGAGGTGGTAATCACCTTCAACCGACCGGCAAGTCTGGCGTTGCGCTTCCAGCGACGGCGAGTCATCCGAAGCTTCTTCGCTCGCGACTTTCTTTTTTGCGGCTGACTTTGTGTTTGTACCCAGGCTCAAACGGCGCTCCAAAGTCTTGTAGATCACGTCATGAACCAGAGTCGATTTGCCAGACCCCGATACACCGGTCACCGCGACGAGCAAGCCGAGAGGGATGATGACATCGATCCCCTTCAGGTTGTTGGAGCGGGCACCGCGGAAAACGATTTCCTTCTTCGCATTCGGGACGCGACGGACCCTGCGAGGAGCCACGTTCTTTTCGTTGCGCAGATAGTGCCCGGTAAGCGAGTTCGGCGACTTTTTCGACTTGAGCAGATCGCCAAATGGACCTTCGAAGATAATCTCTCCGCCATGTTCTCCCGCGCCAGGCCCCATATCGACAATGTGATCAGCGGATTCCATCACTTCCTGATCATGCTCGACGACGAGAATCGTGTTGCCAAGGTCGCGAAGGTCTTTGAGGATTTTGATCAGCCGGTGGGTATCGCGAGAATGCAATCCAATCGAAGGCTCATCGAGCACATAGCAGGCACCAACCAAGCGTGAGCCAAGACAAGTAGCCAGAGTGATGCGCTGGGCCTCACCGCCACTCAACGTCATCGAAAGGCGATCCAGCGTGAGATAGTCGAGGCCGACGTCATTCAGGAAACGAAGGCGTTGCCGTACTTCAACCAGTAATTTGTCAGCTACAGCTTTCTGCTCGGGTCGCAGTGACACGCCGTCGAAAAACAACATCGCATCGCGGATATTCAACCGCATCACCTCATGGATCATGCGGCCACCGACACGGACGTTGCGAGCCTCTTGCCGCAGTCGCGAGCCACCACAATCATGACAAGTTGTGTAGCCGCGATAGCGAGCCATAAAGACCCGGACATGAACTTTGTATTTCTTCGGCTCGACAACTTTCTGGAAGAACTTCCGAATCCCTTCAGTAACCAGTGCTTGCTCTTCAGCCTTCAGGTCGGCGAAGGGAACATTGTGCCGGACTTTGCCTTTAGAACTCTTCTTGAACTCTTCGTAGTACCACTCGTAAACCGGCTTGGTCCAAGGGTCGATAGCGCCTTCGTTCAAGGCGAGCCCTGGATTAGGGATCACCTTATCCATGTCGTAATCCATTTCACGGCCAAACCCTTGGCAGGTGGGACAAGCCCCGAATGGATTATTAAAACTGAACAACCGCGGCTCAGGATCCTTGAACTCCGTCGAGCAGGTCTTACATTGGAACTTCTCGTTGAAGCGAAGTTGACGTGGCGAGTCGGTCCCAGCCTGTTCAAAGATAACTTCCCCGCCCTCACGGTAAGCGATCTCGACCGCATCCACCAAGCGGGATCGGACCTCGGAGTTGAGCACAAGGCGATCCACGAGAGCAAAGACGGGCTGATTGAAGTTGAGCTCGAGCAATGATTCCGGGCTCGAGAACTCGAAGGTGCGGCCCTCCTGATAAAGGCGGCCAAAGCCCTTGGCGCGAAGATCAAAAAGACGATCGCGAAGCGCATCTGCCTTCAGCTTGGCCTGCGTGATGGGGAACAATGCATACCAGCGGCTACCTTCGGCTTCCTCAAGGACACGGTGGGCGACGTGATCAACGGAATCGCGTATGACCGGAATGTCACAGGCGGGGCACCAGGTTTCTCCCGCACGTGCGTAGAGGAGACGGACAAAGTCATAGATTTCCGTCGAGGTAGCGACAGTGGAGCGAGGGTTGCGCGTCGTGTTCTTTTGTTTGATCGCGACAGGGGGAGCCAGACCGAAGATGTCATCCACATCGGGCTTCTCCATGCGCTCAAGAAACTGGCGCGCATAAGCAGACAGACTCTCAACATAGCGGCGTTGGCCTTCAGCGTAAACGGTATCGAAGACCAGTGAGGATTTTCCAGATCCAGACACACCGGTAACCACCGTCAACACGTTATGTGGGACGTTGAGAGAGATATCCTTGAGGTTGTGAACACGGGCACCCTGGATCTCGATAAAATTGCAACCCACCCGTGGTTTCGCTTTTTCTTTCCGGATAGTTTGAGTATACCAACCGAATGACTTTTGCCCATCGCATGCTGGACTGGTTTGAGAAAAATCAGCGGGATCTGCCGTGGAGAAAAACAAAAGACCCCTACAAAATCTGGCTCTCGGAGATCATGCTCCAACAGACGCGGGTGACAGCAGTGATTCCATATTTTGAGAGATTTATTGCGCGATTTCCGGACTATCAATCGCTGGCAGCAGCCAGCGAATCGGATCTGCTGTCCATGTGGAGCGGACTAGGGTACTACTCGAGGGCGAGAAACATCCAGAAGGCTGCCCAGATGATGGTGGAGCGGGGCGGTTTTCCTTCAACCTACGACGAGATTCGAAAACTTCCAGGAGTCGGAGATTATACGGCGGCAGCGGTTGCCAGCATCGCCTTCGGATTGCCAGTGGTCGGACTCGATGGCAATATCGTTCGAGTGATGGCACGGTGGACCGCCGAAAGTGGAGACGTAAAAGCGGGGGCGACCCGGGAACGACTACGGCAAGCGGCCCAGAATCAACTAGATACGAAGCGAGCCGGAGATTACAAGCAAAGTTTAATGGAGTTGGGAGCGACAATCTGCTTGCCAAAAGCACCCAAATGCCTTTACTGTCCTATCAACGAAGATTGTGATGCCAAGCTTCAGGGGCTTCAGCACACGATTCCCATACAGCTGGCGAAGCAGAAACCGATTCTCGAAGATCGGACGGTGTTGTGGATTTTGAAGGGCGATACTCTGCTGCTTTGGCAGCGCGAAGCAGACAGTCGCCGTTTAGCGGGCTTCTGGGAGTTACCAGAGCCGCAAATGGTGCCTAAGGTAATCCTTCTAGCGGATCTTGGTGTGTTTTCTCACTCCATCGTCAACCATAAATACCGAATAATCTTGAAGAGGGGGAAACTGCAAGGAGTCGCGACGAGTCCTTGCCAGTGGGTCCATTTGGATCAACTCGGGGATCTCCCGGTAAGCACGGTAGTTCGGAAGTGCCTCAAATTGATAAGAAGGGGATAATGACAGCATGAATCGTAACCAGTGGATATTGAGTGGAAAGTTTGCAGCGGTACTGAGCGTGCCGTTGGCTTTGTGGGCTTACAGTTCAGGAGCACCGCAGCGCAGCACGGGGGCGCCGGGGGACAATCCTGGGGGATGCATCCAAAGCGGATGCCATGTGGGGACCAGAACCAATGATTCGCCGAACCTGGAAATTCTCTGGGAAGGTGGAGCGAATTACCAGCCCGGAGTAAAGCAGAAATTTACAGTCCGCATTACAGATACTGCTCGTCGATACGGCTTTCAGGCTACGGCAAGACTTGAGAGCAGCTTGATCAATGGGCAGGCTGGCAGTTTCAGGCCATTGAGCAATGCAACCTATGTGATCTGCGACAACGGGCAGGATCGCCCGACGATCGGATGCCCTGCTTCGGCCCCGGTGGAGTTTATCGGTCACTCGGTGGCGAGCACCAGCAACACATTTGAATTTGAGTGGACGCCGCCAGCGACGCAGGCTGCGGGAGCCGTAGTAATTTATATCGCGGCGAATGCCAGCAACGGCCCGGCACCGGGTGGGGCGAAAGTTCATTTGAAGAGCATCCGGCTGCAACCTGGAGCAGGTGGCGGCGGCGTGAGGCCAACCATCAGCCAGGGTGGCGTAGTGCAAGTGGGCAACTTCGGCGCGGGGACAAGGGTCTCTCCAGGCACTTACATGGAAATCTTTGGCCGGGATTTATCATTAACGTCGCGAAGCTGGGCGGGCGGTGATTTTAACGGCGGCCTCGCACCGACAAACCTCGACAACGTGCAGGTAACCGTAGATGGTAAGCCTGCATTTGTGAACTTTGTCAGCCCGACACAGGTGAACGTAGTGGTTCCGGATGGAATTGCCGAGGCTCCGATCCAGGTAGTGGTCCGCAATGGTGGAGGTGCCAGCGACCCGATCACCGTAACCGGAACTCGCCGGTCGCCGGGGATCCTTGCGACGCCGGGCTTCAATGTCGGCGGACGTCAGTATGTGGTCGCGCAATATGCTGATGGGTCTTTCGCCGGAAGGCCAGGACTGATCAGCGGCGTAAACTTCAGGGCACCGAGACCAGGCGATCGGCTGGTGATTTATGGAGTCGGGTTTGGCGCAACAACACCAGCAGTTGCTGCTGGCAGGATTGTGACCCAAACAACAGATCTGGGCAGCAGCTTTAGAGTGCAGATCGGTTCTGCGCAGGCCACGGCTGAATTCAAGGGCCTGGCTCCGAATTTTGTCGGCTTGTATCAATTCAACCTGGTTGTGCCCAATGTGCAGGCGGGTGACCAAGAAATCTTTATGGAAGTTGACGGTGTGCGCACGCAGACCGGAGTCTTTCTAACGACGGCGAATTAGCATTACAGTTAAGCAGTAGCAAATCAAACGACGGGGAGATCAACGATGTTGAATCGAATCCTATGGTGTGCACTTTTGATGGTGGCACCGACAGTGATGTATGCCCGTAGTGCAGGTTCGCCAGTGCGGCGTACTGGCGCTGCGATCGATGGAGGCATGAATTGTTCGGCCTGCCACCGGGCCAACGGAGCAGCGAATTCAGATTCGCGTGGATTTGTCCGCATCAGCGCGGTGAATTACACACCGGGCCGGAAGCAGAATGTCCGCGTGGATGTGTTTCACCCGCTGGCAACGCGCTGGGGCTTTCAGCTTACAGCTCGGCTGGCCAGCGATGAAAACCGCAAGGCTGGTGTGATGACACCGACCACGGCGATTCAAGTTAACTGCGACCCGAGCGGCAGCGCTCCTTGCGGAACGGATCGAGAGTTTGCCACGCACGTTGTTGCATCGACCGGTGGCGGGGCCAATGGACTCCGCTCGTATGTCGTGGAATGGACAGCACCAGAAGCCGGCTCAGGAGATGTCGTATTGTATGCGGCTGGAAATGGGGCCGACAATGGCGGCACGAATGCGGGCGACTACATCTACACAACCAGCTTGCGGTTGTCGCAGGCTCCCGCACTAGCTCGACCGACAGTATCCAGCGATAGCGGTGTTGCGGCACAAGCGTTTGGAGCCGGGCGGACGATCTCGCCAGGAAGCTGGATCGAAATCTTCGGCTCGAACCTGACGAATGTAACTCGTGAATGGGCCGGCGCAGACTTTAGCGGCGCCAATGCGCCAAAGAGCCTTGAAGGCGTAACCGTCACCGTCGGCGGACGAGAAGCGTTTGTTCGCTTTGTGAGCCCAGGGCAGGTGAACGTGCAGGTTCCGGATGGGATCGGCACAGGGCCTGTGAACGTAGTGGTCACCAACGAAGCTGGCGCCAGCGGGAACGTGGCGATGACGGCAGCGGCGAGATCGCCCGGAGTTTTGGCTCCGGCGAGCTTCCGCGTAAATGGCCGGCAGTTGGCGGTGGCAATTCTGCCCGATAACACTACTTTTGTGGCGCGTGCCGGTGAGATCAGCGGCGTAACAACACGGCCTGCAAGAGTAGGGGAGACGGTCACAATCTACATGATTGGCGGCGGCGCAACCAACCCGGCAGTTCCGGCTGGCACGGTGGCTAGCGGCACCCCAGGGCTCAGCAACCCGTCGGTGCGATTTGGCGAAGCACCAGCGACAGTGAGCTATGCAGGCTTGGCACCGGGTGCGGTGGGCCTGTACCAGTTGAACGTTGTGGTTCCGAACGTAGCGGCGGGCGATGCCCGACTGTCGATCTCGATCGATGGCGTGGCTGTCACGCAGGAACTGACGACAGTCGTCGGCAACTGAGAATAATGGCGGCTTCAGCGCACTAATCGATTAGTGCAAAGAAGCTGCTTGCAAATCATCCTGATTGCAAATCTTTGGGCGGTGATAGGGGAACCTGTCGCCACCCAATCTTTGTTGACGCGACCAGAGTACAGCGAAGCAAGTATTACCAGCGCTGCCGGGGGTGAGGCAGGGCGGATTGCTCCGAACTCGATCATCAGCCTTTACGGCAAGAACCTCTCACAAATCGTATGGGCGATTTCTCCGCAGGATTTGTCGCGGGGAATCCTGCCGACAGCGACTCCCTTCGATGCCGTGTACCTGCAAATACAGGACCGGCGCATCCCGTTGTTTTATGTGTCGCCAACACAGATCAATGCTCTGATTCCGCCGGATGTGCTCCCCGGGATGCGGAGGATCCAATTGTCGAGGGACCTGCTGGCCGGGCCGGTGGTGACCATTGCGGTCGCCCCGGAGGCTCCCGAATTGTTCCGCATGCCCGAAGGTTTTGTAGCCGCCACGCATGCCGATGGGCGAGTTGTCACGGTGGAACATCCGGCAGAGGCCGATGAAGTGATCGTGGCTTATGGAACAGGGTTCGGGCCACTACGATTCGTCGAACAGGGGGTCCTGGTGCCCACGCGAGCCAGCGAAGTGGTGCGAGCGCGAGAATTCCGGGTTCGATTGAATGGGGAAGAGCTGCCAGGAGAAGCGCTCTTGTATGTCGGAGTGACTCCAGGGTTTGCGGGTCTTTATCAGGTAAATCTCCGGATGCCTCGAGTCCTGGAAGAACATCCGAGGATTGAAATGGGGGTAGGCGGTAACTGGAGCACGGGCCAATTGAGGGTAGCGGCGAGAAAAAGCGCAACTCCGTAGCTGTCACCGGCGTTTCACCTGTAGAGGCTAAGATGAGAATTATGCGTAGCGCCTGGATTGCATTATTTGCGGTTGGACTTTGGGCTCAGGAGCCAGCGGCACCTGTTGCTGCCAAGAACTATACGCTGGATCCGGGGACGAGGATTCCGTTGACGATGCTGAACAGCGTCAGCACAAAGCATGCTGTAGAAGGAGACCGCGTTTATCTGGAGACGCTCTTTCCGGTTTTGGTAAACGGCAAAATTGTGATTCCGCCGGGCTCCAGTGTGGCGGGTACGGTGACAAGCCTCAAGCGGCCAGGCAGGGTGAAGGGTAAAGGCGAATTGTATGTGCGGTTCGACACGCTGATTCTGCCGAACGGCGTGACGCGGGACTTCAAATCTCGTCTGGGTTCGATTGACGGGCGCGACAATCAGGGCTTCGACCGGGAAGAAGGCCGCATCAAAGGTGAGGGCAACAAGGGTGGCGATGCCCAGTCGGTAGGCGTCGGGACTATGAGTGGCGCAACGCTGGGGGGCATCATTGGAGCTGCAGGAAGCAATGCAGGGAGTGGGCTGGCGATGGGAGCGGGAGCGGGAGCCGCCGCGGCATTGATGGGCGTGTTGTTGACGCGCGGGCCGGATGTAGTGCTGGCTAAGGGTTCGACAGTGGAAATGTTGCTCGACCGGCAGATCGTCTTTGCCGAAGAGGAAATTGAATTTCATGGATTGAACAATCAGCGGCGAAGCAGCGACGGTGGGGGGCCGGTAAACAACAAGAAATCAAACACGGGCGGTTTTGGACGCAGACTACCGATTCCATAATAGAATCCTTGCGTGCCCTACTTACTCGCACTCGATGAAGGAACGACGAGCGCACGTGCCGCCGTCTATGACAAACAAGCGCAACGAACTGCGCTCGAATCGGTAAGCTTTAACCTCAACTACCCGCATCCGGGATGGGTGGAAGTCGATGCCGATGTGATTTGGGGAGCGCAGTTGTCTGCAACGCGGCGGGTGCTCGATGTTTCAAAAGTGAACCCCTCGGAAGTGATGGCGGTGGGGATCACAAACCAGCGTGAGACGGCCGTAGTGTGGGAGAAGGCGACCGGCAGACCGGTGGGGCCAGCGATCGTTTGGCAATGCCGAAGGACAGCTTCGTTTTGCGAGGAATTGGCCCAGGGTCCTTACGGGAAGTTGATCACGGAGCGGACCGGCTTGGTAATCGACGCGTACTTCTCAGGTTCGAAGATCCGTTGGCTGCTGGATCAGACCGCTGATGGAGCAGCGCGGGCCGCGAACGGGGAATTGCTGTTCGGCACGATCGACACCTGGCTGATCTGGAAGTTGACCAACGGGGCAGTACACGTGACTGACACCACCAACGCATCGCGGACGATGTTGATGGATCTAGAGCGGGGCGATTGGGATGAGCAGTTGTTAAGGCTGATCGGTGTACCGCGAGCCATGATGCCGAAGATTGTCGGATCGCAGGAAGTGGTTGGCGTCACGGCCGGCGAACTCTTCGGGGCAGAGATCCCGATTGCCGGGATTGCAGGAGACCAACAGGCAGCGCTGTTTGGACAGGCATGTTTTCACCCTGGATTGACGAAGAACACCTATGGGACGGGCTGCTTCGCGCTGATGCAGACAGGTGGGCAACGGCCGGTGTCGGCAAACCGGTTGCTAGCAACGCGGGCAGCCTGTGAGGCCACCGACGCAAGGTATGCGCTCGAAGGTAGCGTGTTTGTGGGTGGGGCGGCGATGCAGTTCCTACGTGACAATTTGGGTTTGTTTGGCGATGTGACGTTGACGGGAGAGATTGCAAGATCCGTGCCCGATACCGGTGGCGTGTATTTGGTGCCAGCATTTACCGGGATGGGTGCGCCGTATTGGGACTCGGACGCGCGCGGGCTGATTACAGGACTGACTCGATCGACTTCCAGAGCGCAATTGATCCGGGCAGGGCTTGAAAGCATTGCTTACCAAAGCTATGACCTCTTTGAAGCCATGCAGGCCGATACGGGACAGGCGTTGAAGGAACTGCGCGTGGATGGCGGTGCGGCGGCGAATTCATTCCTCATGCAATTTCAGGCCGATCTGGTGGGATGCCCGGTGGTGCGGCCTGTGGACATCGAGAGCACAGCGCTAGGAGCCGCGTATCTGGCAGCGCTGGGGATCGGCCACTTCAAAGCAACCTCAGAACTTGAAGGGTTCTGGCGGATCGACAAGCGATTTGAGCCAACACTGCGACCATCCGAACGGGAAACACTATTGGACGGCTGGCGAACAGCGGTGAGCCGGGCGCGGCTGGGCAAGGGCTGAGCCGCCCTCACCTTACCGAGCGCGCCCCACCTCCACCGCTAGACTCCACAGCGTCCCTCCCGCCGTCACATAAAGCTTCTTGCCATCCTTTCCTCCAAACGCCACATTCGTTACCTCATCCACTGGGATCTCGACAAACCGTTCCAGCTTCCCCTCCGGCGTCAACACGAACACCCCGCCGCGGTACTTCTCGGGTAATTCATACTGATTCCGCCCCTTCAGTCCTCCGGCCACATACAGCCGTCCCGTCGCATCCTCCTTCAAACCGTCTGGCCCTCGGCTCGTCTCCCAGTCAAACAGTAACTTTCGACTTTGCCGGTCCACTGAGCCATCCCTTCGAAGGTCAAACCGCCACAACTTCCGCGCACCTCCCTTCGTATTATTGTTGTTATCCGCTACATACAGATAGCGATCCCCAGCACTCACCAGTAACCCGTTCGGCCGCTCTACCTCTCCATCAATCACGCGCACCACCTTCCCTGGCCCATCAATCCGATACACGCCCTCACCCATCTCCATCCCCTCTCGCTTCCCATACCGTGGATCGCTGAAGTAGATCCTCCCTCGCGAATCGATCGTCAGATCATTTGGCGAGTTGAATCGCTTCCCCTCATAGCGGTCTGCCAGCACCGTCACACTCCCATCTTTCTCGGTCCGCGTCACCCGCCTACGTGCCGCCTCGCACACTACCAGCCGCCCGTCCCGGTCCCACAACAACCCGTTAGCACCCCCGGCATCCTCACGGAAAACCGTCACCTTCCCATCCAGCCCCAGATTCCAGATCTTCCCGTCACCCGTAAAGAACAGACCCTTTTCTGGATGCCACGCCGGCCCCTCACCGGCTCCTCGGTCCAACACCTTCACTGGGTCGGCCCCCCATGCCAGCATCGCCACCATCACCATCCACGCTTTCTTCATGGTCTTCATCATATTCGGGTTCTCCCGGAGGAATGCACTGGATACTGAAGACAACCCCCACCCTTGCCCTCAGCCCTCAGTTAATATAACCTAACGTCAGAATGGCATCGTCCAGTCAAAACGCTCATCCCCGCCGCCGCTTCCTGCAGGCAGGCCTTGCTTCCATCGCTCTTCCGGCCCTCGAAGCCTTCGCAGCCCCTACTCGCAACGTTGCCCCCGTGCGAACTTTCGTCTCGGTCGGAGCCTACCTAGGCTGGCATGCCCCCGCTTTCTACCCCAAGCAGACCGGCTTTGGCTACAACATGCCGCCGCTGCTAGAACCGCTCGCCTCTCATCGCGACCACTTCACCATCTTCTCTGGCCTGGATCACCGCGCCCCCAATGGCCATGCAGCCTGGAACAACTTTCTCTGCGGCAAAGTCCCCGGTTCCTACTCCCTCGATCAGGTCATCGCCGACCGCATCGGCCAGCAGTCTCGCTTCCCTTCTATCCATCTCATCGCCGGTGCCAGCGAACACACCGAAGGCCGCCAGATCAGCTACACCAAAGAAGGTGTTCCCCTTCCTGAAATCGAGCGCCCCAGTGTTCTCTACAAGCGACTCTTCATGTCCCAGGCCGATCGCGCCCGCGTCGCCTATATTCTCTCCAGCGGTAAGAGTGTTCTCGACGACGTAGTCGACGACGCCAAACGCCTTAATGCCTCGCTCCCCGCTTCCGATCAGGCCAAGCTCGGCGAATACTTCGAATCCGTTCGCACCGTCGAACGCCGCATGTCGCGACAGATCGAAACCATCGACGTACCGATTCCCCAGCCCAACTACAAGCTCCCCGAAACCGACCCCATCACCCCCAATCTCATGATGGAAGCCGAAGAGGTCCTCTATGACCTCATGGCTCTCGCGATCCAAACCGAATCGACACGCGTCATTACCTTCGGCCTCTACGGGCTCGGCCAGGTCTTCTCCATCGACGGCCAGGCGCTTTCCGCTGGCTACCACGCGCTCTCGCATCACGGCAACGACCCCGGCATGGTTCGAGATCTCGTCAAGCTCGAACGCTCCCACATGTCCAAACTCGCCGGGTTCCTCGATCAACTCCGCACCAAGAAAGACGCGCAGGATCGCCCCCTCCTTGACTCAACCATCGTCCACGTCGGCACCGGCATGGGCGACGCCTCCCGCCACAGCAACTTGAACCTGCCGACCATCGTCGCGGGCGGCGGCTTCTCGTCCCACGGCAAACACATCGCCATCGATCGCGACGCCCCCAACGCCCCGCTCCTTGGCGATCTCTACATCACACTGATGCAACGAATGGGCATGGAAATCGGCACCTTCTCCAACGCCTCCCGCAATCTGAACCACCTCGTTTCCTAGCTGGATATGATTTACACCTTCGTCTTCACTCTCGCGGCCCTCGCAGTCGCAGCCGAGCCATTGCCCCCAGCCGCTTCGCAAACCCTCCGCAACAATTGCCTCGCCTGCCACTCTACAGCCGCCAGTAAAGGCGGTGTGGACCTCCAGAGCACACCTCTCGACGCTTCTACTCCAGCCAGCCGCGTCCTCATGGAACGCGCCCTTCGTGTGATCGACGAACGCCGCATGCCGCCCCCTCCCCTTCCTCGTCCCAGCAACGCTGCCCTTGCCCCGCTCACCGCACACTTTCATACCCAACTCGCCCGCCAAACCCCGATCGGCGGCCAAGTGCCGCGCCGCCTCAATGCCGCCGAATACGAAGCCACCATTCGCGACCTCTTTGGCCTTCCCAAGTTCCGCCTCCCGATGGGCTTCCCCCCGGATGTCCCCTCCCATGGTTTCGATAACCTCGCCGCTGGTCTCAGCCTTTCCGCGCCCCTCATGGAGGCCTACGCCACCACTGCTGCTGATGTCGCCGACGCTATTTTCCCGCCTCCGGCTCGGCCGGCCAAACAGCGCCGCTGGGATGTCACCCCAGACAACCTTGTCATCAGCTTCTCTGCATCCACAATCCGTAATGGCATCCTCCGCATGGCCTCTCGCGCTGAAGACGTCATGCGCAGTTGTACCTGGCCTGCCCGAGTCGAAATCATGGACTCAGGCCGTTACCGCCTCACCATCACCGCCTCCCGATTTCAGCCCCGCCCCAACCAGACCATGACCCTTGAAGTCTGGGCACGCGAAATCGACGCCACCGACCGCTCCAAGATCCAGGCCTTCCGCCGCCTACACACCATGGCAGTCACTGGTGATACGCCTCAAACCTTCACCTTCGAAGCAGACCTCTACGAAGGCCAAACTCCGCTGATCCGCTGGGCCGACGCCGAACTCGATCACACCTCTGAACAACTCCCTGCCCTCTACCGCGAACGCTTCGCCCGCAACCCACGCCTTCTCGCCGCTTACCTGAACGCCCTCTACTACCCCAATGGCACGCCGCAGTCTCCCGGCCGTCTTCGGGGCCGCAACGGCTACGACCTGATCAACCGCCTCATGCTCGACCCCAACCTCGACATGACCCACGCCACCCTCAACTCCGACCGTACCCGCCGTATGCTCGAGATGATCGGCACCACGGGCGGCCTCAACAACCTCCACGACACGCTGGCCAACGAATACTTCGACCACGGCCCTTCCCTGCAAATCCATGGCCTCACCGTTGAAGGCCCCTTCGCCCCTGTCCCTGGCCCCAAGGACAAACAGCGCCTAAAGATCCAGAAATCCCTCGCCGGCATTTCGGCGAGCGAAGTCCCCGCGCAAGAATACGCCCGCAGAGTGGTGGATCGCTTCCTCCCCCAGGCATTCCGCCGCCCGGTCGACGAAGCCACCCGCACAAATTATCTCAACATCGCCACCCGCCACTGGCAGGAGGGCCACACTTTCGCCGAAGGCATGCACCTACTGCTGCGCACGATCCTTATCTCTCCCCGCTTCCTCTATCGCGACACCCAACCCGGCACGCTCGACGCATACGATCTCGCCTCCCGGCTCTCGTACTTCCTGCGCCTCTCCCCGCCCGACGCTCAACTCCTCGAAGCCGCACGCTCTGGCCGCCTCCTCACCCCCGCTGGCCTGCGTGCCGAAGCGCAACGGCTTCTTCCCACGCAACCCACTACCCCGTTTGTTCGCAACTTCACCAGCCAGTGGCTCGACACCCGCAAACTCGCCTCCTTGATGCCGGACCCTGCCTTCCGCTTCCCTGATCCCGACCTCGCCCTCGCCTGTCAGGAAGTGGAGCACTTCTTCACCGAAATGCTCGCCGCCAATCGCCCCCTCACAGACTTCATCAACCCTGACTTCACCTTCACGACGCCCGCCTTTGCAGCCCGCAACTATGGCCTCAATGCTCCAGCCAATACTAAAGCCGAGGCGCCATACACTCTTCCCCGTCTCGCCCTCCCTCGGGATGGCCGCTACGGTGGCCTCCTCGGCATGGCCTCAACCCTCCTGGTTACGGCCAATGGTGTCGATACCCAACCGGTCCTCCGTGGCGTTTGGGTTCTCGACAAAGTCCTCGGCATGCCCCCTCCCGCTCCGCCTAGCGATGTCCCTGCGCTCACGCCCGATATCGCTGGCGCTACCACGCCTCGCGAACTGCTCTCCGCGCACACCAAAGAGCCTCGCTGTGCCTCCTGCCATACGCGCATTGACCCCTTCGGCTTCGTTCTTGAAAACTACGACCCTGTCGGCCGTTGGCGCAAGACCTGGCCGAAATCGAACAAGCCCATCGCCTCCGCTGTTACCCTCCATGACGGCACAAAGGTCAGCGACGCCCTCGAGCTCAAGCAATGGCTCGTCCGCAATATCGATTTGATCGCCGCCAATTACGGCGAAAAACTGCTGACCTACGCCACCGGCCGCGTCCCCAACTACGCCGAACGCCAGGAGATTCGCGCCCTTGTCGCCGACATCCGCCGCACCGGCGGCGGCACGCGCGATCTCACGTTTGCCCTCATCAACAGTCAAACCTTCCGCACCAGGTAACCGTATGCTCCGCCGCTCCTTCTTGGCCTCGATCCCCTCCCTCACCGCCGCCTTCGCCGCGCCCTCCTTGCCGCTCAAAATTACCCGCGTCGAAGCCTTTGTCATCCGCACCCCCAACACCGCCGCCACCAACGCGGACCTCATGCAGATGCCCGCCCCCGGTGCCCTTACTGGCGGCCCCGGTCTCTACAACCGCCTCGATTTCGCAACTCCCTCACGCTCCCAGCAGTATTCGCAGGCCGTCCTCGTCAAAGTCACCACCGGCGATCTCTACGGTTGGGGCGAATGTCACGCCCCTGCTGCCCCGCGCGTCCACCAGACGATCATCACCGACATGCTCACGCCCGTCCTGATCGGCCAGGACGCCCGCGACGTCGAAGCACTCTGGGACCGCATGTACTCGACCCAGCGCCTTCGCGGTTACTCCACCGGCTTCTACACCGAGGCCATCGCCGGCATCGACATCGCCCTCTGGGACATCCTCGGCAAGTACACAAACCAGCCACTCTACCGTCTGCTGGGCGGCAAATATCGCGACCGCATCCCCACCTATCTCGGCATCGGTGGCGGCACGCCCGAGCAAGTCGCCGCTGCGGCCACCAAAGCGATGGACGAAGGTTTTGCCGCCGTGAAGATGGGCCTGGGCAAGGGCGCTGGCACCCGCGACATGAATCGCGTCGCCGCCGCCGCTGCTGCCGTAAAAGGCAAAGGCCAGCTCCTGCTCGATTCCTTAGGCGCTTTCAAACTCCATGAAGCGATCCAACTCGGCCGCGAGCTCGATCGCATGGGTTCCATCGGCTGGTGGGAAGACGCCCTGATGCCGGAGGACACCGTCAGTTATCCCAAACTCGCCGATGCCATGGATACGGCCATCGTCGCTGGCGAAACCCTCTCGAATCGCTTCCAGTTCCGTGACCTCTTTGCGTCGAAGGCAGTTGATATCGTCAATCCCGATATCTGCCGCGCTGGTGGAGTTACAGAATGTCGCAAGATCGCCATCCTTGCGGACGTCAACAGTGTCCTCTGGTCCCCCCACGTCAGCATGGGCACTGCGCCCTACATGTCGGCCTCAATTCATCTGGCGGTGGCCACACCCAACTGCGTCATCATGGAAGGCGGCAACAAACACGTTGGCGCTTTCGGCAACGCCCTGCTCGAATCCCCGCTTGAGTATTTCCCCGGCTACGCCAAGCCCTCAGAGCGCCCCGGCCTCGGTGTGGAGTTCAACCAAGCTCAACTTCAGCGCCTTATCGTCGCCTGAGAACGATTAAAATTGCTGCATTCTGCACCACGTGGCGGTGAATGCAAAGCTACCTGCGGAATCCTATCTGAGTCTTAATGAAATAAAGTCACCGTTGCTGCTAAAAAATACATCTGCTATAAGCTATTGCACGTACTTTCAGTTTGAGAGGATTTTTATGCGTCCATTTTTGATAGCGGCTCTGTGCGCCGCTGTGTCCCTGGTTCCTTCTGCATTGGCGCAGAGCGTGGAATCGATTCCATTTCGATTGAACATGAGTCCGGCGAATGAGGTGCCGGCCGTGGAAGGGCTCAATGCCACCGGGTTTGCAACCGTTTGGGCGCATGTCGTACGCAATGCAGCCGGAAGAGTAATGAGCGGCACTGTCGATTTCACCTTGCGCTACCAGTTTCCGGGGGAGGTCACCTTTACCGGCCTGCACATCCATCGCGGGAATGCCGGGACCAACGGTCCTGTGGTGATCGATACAAGAATCACGGCGGCGAGTCCGATCGTGGAAGCCAGCGGACGGGGCGAAATTGCCAGGACCGCCGAGATTGCGGCTGGCTCGGCAAGCGTGGAAGTGCTGGAAGATCTGATTCGCAACCCTGGCGGGTACTATCTAAACCTCCACACGACGGCGAACCCAGGCGGTGCGGTGAGGGCGCAGATGGCCCGTGCGCAGCGAAGAGTTTATGGGACGGTACTTTCTCCGGAGAACGAAGTGCCGGCAGTGACCTCACAAGCACAAGGCTTCGGGTTCATGACGATTCTCGCGGCATTGAGCGATGCGGGTCAAGTCCAGAGCAGCGAAGTGACTTTTGAGGTGAGCTACACCGGCTTCGCGGCAGGAACACAATTCACCGGGATGCACATACACGTTGGAAACAACGGCGCGAACGGGCCGGTGACCATCGACACCGGATTGACGCGTGCCCAGAATGTGATGGCAGGGATGGGCGGAGCCGGCGGCCTGAAATTTGTGGCCGACGTCAACGTGGGCTCGGCGGCAGCTGCCAACACGGTGCTCGGAATTTGGAACGACCCCGGAACGGCTTACCTGAACGTGCACACTGTAGCCAATCCCGGTGGCGAGATTCGGGCGCAACTACGAGGCACCGAACGCGTCGCGTTCACGATGACAGGGATGAGCCCGGCCAACGAAGTGCCAGCCATCACGAACCTGAATGCCAGCGGGGAAGGCGTGTTTGAGGCGAACCTGTTGCGACGTGCGGATGGCACGGCCATGGCAGCGCTGGCGGTCTTTAATGTGAACTATCGGTTCCCCGGCGAAACAACTTTTACGGGCCTCCATATCCACACGGGTCCCGCAGGTGCGAACGGCCCGGTGACGATCGATAGCGGCATTCGTGCCGGTGCAACGGTCATGAGCGCCGGCGGTTCCGGGAACCTCTACCGGACTGCGGTGGTGACTACCGATGCGCAGATCGCTTCGATGAATCAGATCCTGAGCAACCCCGACAACCAATACTTGAATCTGCACACAATGGCGAACCCGGGAGGAGCAGTCAGAGCGCAACTAGCGCCGTTGAACCAAGCGCTTCCCTCGATCGAAGCGGTGTTGAGCGCGGTATCGGATCAGAATCTGCGCCGTGTCGCTCCAGGCGGATTGATGACGATCTTTGGCCAGCAGCTGGCCGAACTGGCGGGCAACCTGGATGGCTGGCAGGCGCCACGCATCCCATCTGGATTGAATGGCACCAGTGTGAATGTGGGAGGAAGACCGGCGGCAATCCTGAATGTGGATCCTTCGTTTGTGTTGGCGCAGGTGCCAGTGGATGCCACCAACGGCGAGGCTGAAGTTATTGTGCGAAACACCAACGGTGCGAGCGCGCCAGTTCGCGTGACCGTGTCCGCCGTTGCACCAGCCGTGTTCTTCGACCTCATGACCACGGCGGGCAATCGCGCGGTGGCCTACAGTGCGATGAATGGTTCGCAGGTGACGATGGACAACGCAGCTGCCGGCGGCACGATGGTGGGTGTGTTCAGCACGGGCCTTGGACTCAGCACTCCGGCGCAGCAAACGGGGGCGGTGGCCTTTGGGCCAGCGCAAGCGTTTGCAGGCGTGAGAGTGACTGTGGGCGGACGCGATGCGACGGGTGTGATGGCGACGCTGATCCCAGGTTATGTCGGGTTCAGCCAGATCGTGTTTATGGTTCCAACAGGCCTGAGTGGCGCTCAGGCGCTGGTGGTGGAATCACAGGGAGTACGGTCGAACTCAACGCTGCTGTATGTAAGGTAGTTGGTTCTCATCGATTGAACTCAAAGGCCGGGAGCGCGCTTGCTCAGGGCGATCCCGGCCTTTCGAGTTAGCGATTCCGAGCGATCCAGTACGACTGTGGGAGACTCGACTGAGGAGACTGGAATGTCCAATCGAGGGAATCGAAAGCCGCAGGTATGCGTAATTGGGAGCGAGGAACCCGGGTCGAAAGCGTATGAACTTGCCGGGGAAGCTGGAGAAACATTAGCTCGATTGGGCATGACAGTGGTGAGCGGGTGTGGCAGCCCGGCGACTCGATTTGCGGCGGAACGCGCGTTGGCGATGGGAGGTCTGGTTGTGAGCATCATCCCACCTGATGAGATGCCAGAGAGCGATTGGCCCGCGACCGTTGTGATCCCCTGTGGCGTCGGCGACGCGAGAAATCTGCTGATGGCACTGGCTGGGGACGCTTGCATCGTCATCGGAGGTAGGGCTGGAACGATTTCAGAAGTCTGCCTGGCATGGTTGCACAAGCGGCCTTTACTGCCATTGGTGGGTTGTGGAGGCTGGTCTGAAGCACTCCCGGAGCACCCGCCCGATGAGCGAAACCTATCCCGGATACTTCCCTGGGCAAGTGCAAAAGAACTGGAAGAACAACTGGCCGAATTGGGCTTGGTAGCCCCAAAAGGGTGAACCCGATTCTGATGTTGAGCCAAATGGGGTTGAGATTTCTGGGAGCTGTGCAGTTCTTGACCGTGTTTCCAATCAGCCGCTCGACGGTGCCGGTGCATGAATCCGCAGGTTTCTTTCCTTTAGTAGGGATGATGATCGGGCTGGTGTCAGCCTTGCCAATGGCTTGGTTGCGGTTGCCGCTGGGAATCGAGGCGGGTCTGGTATTGGTGGCGCAGCTTGTAGCAACGGGGATGCTCCATGAAGATGGGCTCGCGGATATTGCCGATGGCGTGCGCAAGGGGCGAACGCGGGAGAAGATGTTCGAGATCATCAAAGACAGCAGGATTGGCAGCTATGGGGCGTCGGCATTGATGATTGGACTGCTGATGCGCTGGCAGGGGCTTGTAATCGTTGGGGCGAAGGAACCGTGGGAGGTGATGAAGCTAGTAGCGGTGAGCGAGGGGTTGTCACGATGCGCGTTGATCTGGCTCGGATGGATCGCGCCAGCAGCGCGTCCTGGAATGGGAGCTTATCTGAGCGAAGGCCGGGGATGGTGGGCAATCGGGATGTCGATCGTGTGGGCAGTGGGCCTGTGCGCACTGACGGGTTGGGTGATGGGAGCGTGGATGGCGGGTGGCATGATCCTGCTCACTTGGATGGCGCGACAGTATTTTGTGACGCGGCTCGGCGGCGTGGTGGGGGATTGTTTTGGTGCATTACAGCAGGTTTGCGTCATCTATTGCCTGGTGGTGATGACGTGCTTCTAGTGCGGCACGGAGAGCCGGTGAAGCAGGGTGTGTTCTTGGGATCACTCGACTTGAAGTTGAGCAAGGCCGGGCGCGAAATGGCGGCGAGGTTGGAGGTGGGGGTGAATTGGCCGGTGTATGCAAGTCCATTGCAGAGAGCGGTTGAAACCACGGAGGCGGCGGGATTGACTTATGAGGTGATCGAGGAATTTCGCGAGATTGACTATGGGCCTTGGGAGGGGTTGACTTGGGCGGAGATCGAAGCGAAGTGGCCCGAGGAAGCTCGACTGAAGATGGAGGACTGGTTAGGTTACTGCGTGGATGGAGCTGAAAGTTGGGAAGCCTTTCGAGGGCGTGTGTCGCGGGGACTGGCGCGATGCCATCAGCCGTGTGTAATTGTGGCGCATCTCGCTGTGAACAGCGTGTTGCGAGAGTTATTAACTGGAGAGCCAGCGATAGGGTTCCGGCAGGGATACTGTGAGATCGTGAAATTGTGACGTTAATTGATCAGATTGCTGCGCGTTGGAATACGCGCACGAAGCCGCAGGGGAGCTTGGGGCGACTGGAGAACCTGGCGCAGGAGTTTTGTTTGATGCGGGGGGAAGTATTGCCACGGCTGGAGCGGCTTGGGTTGTATCTTTACGCTGCAGATCATGGGGTGACCGCGGAAGGTATCAGTTTGTATCCCAAGGAAGTAACGCGGCAAATGGTGGCAAACTTCGAAGCGGGTGGGGCGGCAGTGAATGTGTTGGCACGTGCGCACGACGTTGTAGTGAATGTGGTGGATGCGGGAGTGGGCGAGGGGACCAAGAACTTCGCACGCGAAGCCGCGATGAGCGAAGCGGAATGTGCTGCGCAAATTGAGGCAGGGCGTGAAGACGCGCGGCAGGCGATTCGCAAATTTGACATGGTGGGCGTGGGAGAGATGGGGATTGGGAATACAACGTCTGCAGCGGCATTGCTCGCGGCACTTTGTGGGCGAAGTGGTGCGGAGGTTGCAGGGCGCGGAACAGGCCTCGATGCATCCGGAGTCAAGCACAAGGCGGACGTGATCGATGCGGCACTCGAGTTGCACCAATTGCAGGGAAAGTCTGCCTTTGAAGTGTTGCGCTCAGTCGGAGGGTTCGAAATTGCGAGAATGTCGGGGATGCTGATGGAAGCGGGCAAGCTGAGGCTACCGGTGATGCTAGATGGCTTCATCACCGGGTCGGCGGCGCTAGTGGCAATGAAAATGGAACCTCAGGCGCGCGAGGTCATGTTCTTTTCTCATCGATCGGCAGAACGGGGACATGGAGCGATGCTCGAAGAGCTCGATGGAGACCCGATACTAGAACTAGGGATGCGGTTGGGCGAGGGGAGTGGCGCAGTGCTGGGGATGCACATGGTGCGCTGCGCGATGAAGATGTATAGCGAGATGGCAAGTTTTGAAGATGCCCAGGTAAGCCGGAGCGAGTAATGAAACTGATCTTCTTTTTTTTGATGTGTGGATTTGCGTTTGCACAGGAGGCACGGCTTGAGGCGCTACGCAATCTGGGCAAGGCGTTCTATGAAAATCCAACGACGCAAAAAGAAGCGGTGGTGACGCTGAAGCAGGCGCTGGATCTCGCACCAAAGTCGGCGCGGGAGCGCCTGAATTATGGCCTCGCCCTACTGCGGGCTGGGCAGGCACAAGAAGGGATCGCGCAACTGCTAACGGTGCAGAAAGAGAAGCCGGAGCTGCCACATACGTGGTTCACGGTAGGCATTGAGCTGAAGAAGCAGGGCGAGACGCAGAAGGCACTGGAGCAGATGCAGGGGGCGGTGAAGCTCGATGCGAAAGAGCCGATTCTGCATTACAACGTTGGGGTATTGCTGAAGCAGTTGGGCGATGCAGCGGGAGCAACGGCCGCGTTTGAGCGGGCGATGAAGCTAGACGTGAATCTGGCGGCGGCGCGGTTTCAATTGTTCAACATGTACCGGCAGGCTGGGCGGGCAAACGATGCGAAGGTGCAACTTGAGGTTTTTCAAGGGCTAAAGAAACTAACCGAGGGAGCTGCAGTACCCGAGGATGTAGATTGGTGCCAGTATTCAGAAATTTATGATCCAAAGCCAGCAGCACCGCTTCGCGACAAGACGATATTGCGGTGGCAGGAGCGTAAGCTGGCCGATGCGTGGAAGGGTGCAATTGCGCTAGGCAATCAGGCGCTGTATTGGGATGCGCAGGGCTTGAGTATCGGAGGCAAACGGATCGCAAGCGTGAGCGGCGCGAGGAATGTGTCGGCGGGAGATTTCAACAACGACGGACTGGTGGATTTGTGTGTTGTGGGTGAAGAAATGCCAGTGCTCGTGCAGAATACGGGCACGGGATGGAGGCAGTTGCCACTGCCGGCACGCGGCAAATTCAACAAGTGTGTGTTTATAGATTTTGATCACGACTATGATCTTGACTTGCTGGTGTTCGGCGAGAAGAGTCTGCTGTTGCGCAATCAGGGCGAAGCGGGTTTTGCCGACAAGAGCGAGCTGTTCCCGTTTGGAACTGGTGAGATAGTCGATGCCGTGGTGACTCGGGTGGTGCCGGATACACGCGGGTTCGATGTAATTGTGAGCTTTGCTGCGGGCACTGGTGCCTTGTACCGGGATTTATTGCTAGGCAAATATGCACGGGAAGACCTGGCCGTGATTCCGGCTGGCGCGAAGAATCTGGTGGTTGGGGATGTGGATCAGGATAGCGTGCTCGATGTCGTGTTCAGCGATGGCGATCGCGTGATGGTGACGGCTGGATTGGCAAAAGCTACAAGAGTGGCGGGTCTGATGGGGCAAGCCGTGATTGCAGACCTTCGCAATGATGGGCGTTATGAGCTGGTAGCTGGAGCTGCGGCGCTCGACCTGAACAACGATGGCAAGACAGATCTGGTGCAGTTGCGGCCTTCGGGTTGGATCGAGAACTTAAACGTGACGCCCTTGCTGAACAAGGTGTTGAAGGTGACGCTCGAAGGGGTGAAGAACATCAAGTCGGCACCCGGAGCAGAGATTGAAGTACGGGCGGGCGGCTTGTATCAAAAGAAGCTCTACGAGGGCTTTGCGTTGAACTTTGGAGTGGGCAAAGCGACGCAGGTGGAGGTGGTGCGGATCACCTGGCCGAACGGGTTGATTCAAAACGAGATGAAGCAGGCAGTCGCGACGCCGGGGCGCTATAAAGAGGCGCAGCGATTGTCGGGGTCGTGCCCAATTGTGTGGACGTTTAACGGCGAAGGCTTCGAGTACATCACAGATGTCCTGGGCGTAGCGCCGCTGGGTGCGAGCGCAGGTGATGGGACGTTCTTTGCGACCGATCATGATGAGTACATCTCGATTGCGGGCGAACAACTCAAGCCAAATGCCGCAGGGCGACTGGAGGTGAGGCTGACTGAAGAATTGAGCGAAGCGGCTTATTTCGATCAGGTGCGGCTGCTCGCGGTGGATCATCCTGCCGACACGCGAGTGTACTCAAATGAGAAGTGGAAGGCGCCGCCGTTTCCTGAGTTTCAGCTGTATGGGGTGAAGAATGCGGTCCACGCACGAAAGGCCGTCGATCATCTGGGCAATGATGTGACAGCACTGCTGGCTGCAAAGGACCGAACCTATCCGAACTTCTATAAGAGGTCGACGGCGGGTGTGGCAGAGCGCCATACGCTGACATTGGACTTCGGAAATGTAGCGGCGAAGAACAACGCGATCCTGGTGTTGTCAGGATGGGTGGATTGGGCGGATGGCTCAACGTTTCTCGCCGCAGCGCAAGAAGGCAAGCCGCTCTCGCCACCCTCATTGCAGGTGAAAAACAAGCGCGGGGAATGGGTGACGGTGATCGAGGACATGGGCATGCCGTCGGGAAAGCCGAAGGCGATGGTTGTCGATTTGACGAACACGTTCTTGAGCACCAGCCGCGAGGTGCGGATCGTGACGAACCTTTGTGTGTATTGGGATGAGATCTTCTTGAGCGAAGGAAGTGCGCGACCTGAGCACGTGTTGACGGCGCTCAATGCCAGCGCGGCCAGCTTGCAGTTCCGCGGATTTTCACCCTCAGTGATTCACCCAGAGCGAAAGCAGCCGGAAGAATTTTCGTATCCGAATCCAGAACCCACTTCTCTGTGGAACCCGACACCAGGAAACTACACACGGTACGGCGATGTGAAGGAATTGACGCTTGCGATCGATGACAAATTGGCCGTGATGGGCTCCGGAGACGAGTTGCGGCTTGAGTTCGATACCGCAGGTTTGCCTGCATTGCCTTCTGGCTGGCGAAGAGATTATCTGCTGCATGTGGATGGCTGGGCCAAAGACCGCGATGCAAACACTGCGTACTCGCAGAGTGTAGGTCCGTTGCCGTTTCACCGGATGAGTGGATATTCATATAAGCTGGAGTCAGAAAGCTCTCCAGCGGGGGATGCAGAAAAGCGATTCAATACGCGGCCCGCGCTGAGACTATTGAGGCCTTTGTCGATCTTGAGGTAGTATGATTCAACGTTTGGTGTGGGGCGCTTTTGCCCTGCTACTGCTGAATAGCGCTTATTTGGCCGCTTTCGCGCAGGCAAATCTGTTTTACATGGCGAATGTGCTTTTGCACATTGTCGGTGGGGCGATCGTAGTAGGAACACTCGTGTGGATGCTGCGGCGCGAGAAACCCATAGCGGCAGGGTTGTTGGCAGTAGCCCTGATGGTTGGGATGTATCTGGCGATTGTTGGAAATACGTCAGATCAAGCATGGGTGTTGGCGGGCCATATCGCAGTAGGAGTGGTTGGCGCTGCCTGGGTGAGCAAACAGCATCGCGTAGCCGTTGCCGGCTTGTCGATGTTGCCGCTGGCGACTTATTTCTACGATCGGGCGTATTACGCGCCGAGCCAAAAGCTGACGAACCGGCAACTGGTGATCCCGGCATCGATGCACGAAGAGGGCCGAGAGAAAGGGCCGTTCTGGCCATCGCCCGCCGATACGGATGTGAAGAAGACCATCCCTTCGAACTTCTTCATGGATTCGAAACTCTGCGGGGAGTGCCATAAGGACATCTACGAGCAGTGGAACAGCTCGATGCACCACTTCTCGAGCTTCAATAATCAGTACTACCGGCGCTCGATTGAGTACATGCAGGATGTGCAGAAATCCACGCAGCCTTCCAAGTGGTGCGCGGGATGCCACGATCATGCGGTGTTCTTCAACGGCAAGTGGGAGCAACCGATCAAGGATCAGGTCTACACACCTGAAGCACAGAATGGGCTGGGCTGCTTGTCGTGCCATTCAATTGTTCACGTGAAGGGAAGCGTCGGCAATGGGAACTTCGTCATTGAGTACCCGCCAATGCATGAGCTGGCATCGAGCCGGAACCGCTACGTGAGAATGCTCGATAACTTCTTGACCTACGCAGACCCAGAACCGCACCGAAAGACCTTCATCAAGCCGTTCATGAGGGAACAATCGGCCGAGTATTGCTCGACCTGCCACAAGGTGCATCTGGATCAGCCGGTGAACGATTACCGCTGGTTGCGGGGATTCAACGACTACGACAACTGGCAGGCATCGGCGGTATCGGGACAAGGAGCGCGGAGCTTCTACTATCCGGCCAAGCCAAGCACCTGCAATGACTGTCACATGCCGATGGTTGCCTCCAACGACCCCGGCAACCGGAATGGTCGCGTGCATTCGCATCGATTCGCAACGGCCAATACAGCCGTCCCCAGCGTGAATGGGGACAAGAAACAACTTGAGGAAACCGTGAACTTCTTGAAGAGCGGCTTTGTGACCGTCGATCTGTTCGCGATTACTCCCGTCGAAGAGATGAAAGGGCAAGCGCCCATGTTGCGGCGGGCTGGAGATACGCAAAGCCTGAACTCAACCATGGCGGTGGGTGAAGAGGCCGAAACGGCCGGGCAGTTCTTCATCCGTGAAGTATCGAAAGTGGCAGCGCCAATCGATACGGCCAAGGTAACAGTGGAGCCAGGATCGACTGTGCGAGTGGATGCTGTCGTAAGGACGCGTCGCGTTGGGCACTTTTTCCCTGGTGGCACGGTGGATGCGTACGATCTCTGGCTCGAATTGCAGGGCAAGGATGCCGATGGCAAGGTGTTCTTCTGGTCTGGCAAAGCCGAGGATGACGGCAAGGGCCCGGTGGACAAAGGAGCGCATTTTTATCGCAGCTACATGGTCGATGCCGAAGGCAATCACATCAACAAGCGGAACGCGTGGCAGGCACGAAGCGCCCTGTATGTGCGATTGATTCCGCCAGGTGCGGCTGACACGGTACATTACCGAGTTCAGATTCCGAAGACTGCGAAGGCTCCGTTCCGTTTCGAGGCGAAGCTGAATTACCGAAAGTTCGCGCACAGCTACAACGAGTTCTCTTATGAGAAGCGGCCCGATGTTTCGGGGCCGGTGAAGGATCGGGTGCCGGTGATTCCGATTGTGACGATGGCGACGGCAAAAGCCGAAGTGGGGGCTGGCGCAACCAATTGGAAGCCCGCAGTTACAAAGAAGGATCGGGAACGCTGGAACGACTGGGGCATCGGGTTGCTGCTACAAGGCGACCTGAAAGGTGCCGAGTATGCCTTTCAGCGAGTGACGGAGGCCGAGCCCGAGTATGCTGACGGCTGGCTGAATGTGGCGAGGGCGCTGATTCAGGAAGGCGAGACGGAGAAGGCCAAAGGGTATTTGGCAAAGGCCATGGAAAGGAATCCGAAACTCGCGAGAGTTCACTTCTTCAAGGCGATGACGGAGAAATCGGATGGCGATTACGATGCGGCGATCGCTTCGTTGCACAAGGTGGAAGAACAGTATCCGCGAGACCGCGTGATGTTGAACCAGATGGGGCGCATCCTGTTTTTGAAGCGGGATTACGCGACGGCGGTGAAGTATCTCGAGCGCGTGCTCGAAGTGGATAGCGAGGACGTGCAGGCGCATTACAACCTGATGCTGTCGTATCGCGGACTCGGAGCGACAGACAAAGCTGCCTATTCTGAGAAGTTGTTCCGGCGATTTAAGGTGGATGAGTCAGCGCAGGCGGTAACGGCCAAGCCGCGCATGTTGAGCCCTGAGGACAACAACGAGCGGCAGCCGATTCACGATCATGAAAGTGGCAAGATTCGATGAAGAGTTTGGTGGTGTTGTGTTTGGCGTTGCCGCTGGCGGCGGAGTCGTTTCGCGAGGCAAGTGTTGAGGCGGGAGTGAAATTTACCCACAACTCCGGACGGGCTGGGAAGAAGTGGCTGCCTGAGACGATGGGCAGCGGCGTGGTCTGGTTCGACGCCGATGGGGATGGTTGGACAGACCTGCTTTTATTGAACTCGCGGGACTGGTCTCCTCGGGGACGCAAGCCGCTGAGCGCGCTCTACAAGAACAACCGCAATGGCACGTTCACGAACGTGACCCTCGGCAGCGGTCTCGATGTCGAGAAGTACGCAATGGGCGGAGCCGCCGCAGATTATGACAACGACGGGCGAGAAGATTTGTACATCAGTTCGCTCGACGGCGACAAGTTGCTGCACAACGAGGGGAACTTCAAGTTCAAGGATGTGACAGCGACAGCGGGGATCAACAACAAGGCCTTCGGCACGAGCGCGGCATGGCTCGACTACGACAAAGATGGCAAGGCCGACGTGTTTGTAGGGAACTATGTGAGATGGGAGGCCAAGAGGGATTTGTTCTGCTCTCTCGATGGATCAACCAAGAGCTATTGCACACCGGAATCGTACAAGGGGCAGAGCGTGAAGCTGTACCGGAATCTCGGCAGCGGCAAGTTTGAAGACGCAACGCAGAAGGCAGGCCTCGGAGATCCAACGTCAAAAACGCTGGGAGTGGCCGTGTTCGACTACAACGGCGACGGATGGCCGGACATCTTCAGCGCCAACGACACACAGCCGAACAAGCTGTACCGCAACAACAAGAACGGAACCTTTAGCGAGGAAGCCGTGGCGGCAGGAATTGCATTTGGTGAGGATGGCGTCGCGCGCGGCGCAATGGGCGTCGATGCGGCAGATTATGACCGCTCAGGCCGGCCGCATTTGTTGGTGGGAAATTTCTCGAATCAGATGCTGGGGCTTTATCACAACGAGGGGCGAGGATTGTTTGTCGATGAAGCACCCCGCAGAACCATCGGCAAGGCCAGCTTGTTGAGCCTGGCCTTTGGCGTGTTCTTTTTCGATTTCGATAACGACGGGTGGCTCGATATCTTCGCGGCGAACGGACACATCGACGAAGAGATCAACCGGGTGCAACCCAAGGTATCGTTCCGGCAGGCACCGCTGTTGTTTCGCAACACGGGCAAGGGCGGATTTGAAGATGTATCGCGCAGCCGCGGGGCAGATCTGATGAAGCGGATAGTGGCGCGCGGGGCGGCTTATGCGGATTACGATCGTGACGGCGATCTCGACATCGTGATCAACAACAATCACGGGCCGGTGTCGTTCTTCAAGAATGAAGGCGGCAACAGGCTCAGCTGGCTTGAGCTGAAGCTGGAAGGTGTAACGTCGAATCGGTCTGCGCTGGGCGCTGTGGTGCGCGTGGATACTGGCGCGGCAAAGCAATGGCAGATGGTCCGATCCGGCTCGAGTTATCTGAGTCAGTCCGATTTGGCTCTGCACTTTGGATTGAACCAGGAAGCGGCGGCGAAATTGATCGAAGTCGAATGGCCAAACGGCAAGAAGCAACGGTTTCAGAATGTCGCTGGGCGGAAGCGCTATGTGATTCGAGAAGACTCTGAGAAACTGATAGAGAAATGAACGAACTGAAGCTGCCCATTGCGGCAATCACCGATGAATTTTCGCCCACCGATCTGGAGGCGGCTCTGGAGCCGATGGCTTCGATTGGAATGACCGGCGCGGAATTGCGCGTCGTGTTCGGCAAGAACATCATGGACTTGAGCGACGAGGAAGTGCTGCGGGCGCGGGATCTTTGCGCGGCCAAGGGAGTTTCGATTCTCGGAATTGCTTCGCCGATCTTGAAGTGCGTGCTGCCCAATGGCCCGGCTGTGGATACGCGTTTCCAACAGGACATTTTTAATTCGAAGCACACCTTTGACGATCAGCCGAGATTGCTCGACCGGGCGTTCCGGCTTTGTGAATTGACGGGTGCCAAGATCATCCGCGTGTTCAGCTACTGGCGCACCGTGGAGCCAGAGGCCTGCTTTGAAGCAGTCGTCAGTGCGTTGACGGACCTGGCCGACAAGGCCGCCAAGCAAAACGTGATTATCGGCATTGAAAACGAACATGCCTGCCATATCGGGACTGCGGAAGAATCGAAGGCAATTCTGGAGCGCGTGGTGCATCCGAATCTCAAGCTGGTATGGGATCCGGCAAATGCACTGGTAGCTGGCGAAGAGCCGTTTCCTCATGGCTACGGGCTGCTGCCGAAAGACCGCATCGCGCATGTACACGTGAAGGATTGCCACATGGAAGGTCACAAGCCGGTGTGGGGCCCGGTCGGCTCGCGACACGTGGATTGGAAGGGGCAAGTTGCAGCGCTGGTGGCAGATGGGTATCGGGGTTCCCTGAGCCTTGAGACGCATTGGCCGGGGCCGGATGGCAACAAAATGCTTGGTTCTACGATCTGCGGCTGGAACCTGCGCGGGCTGTCGGCTATATAAGCACCACTGCAAGGTGGTGTTTTTTGGTACACAGGAGGCAGGAGACATCTTGCCTCATGAATTACACGAAGGCGGAACATGCGATCTGGCAGCGGCTCTACGAGCGGATGCTGCCGCGATGGAAGTCTGGGGCGACGCCCGTTTTTCTGGATGGGCTTGCGGCGCTGAATCTGGAGCCAGGCAGGGCGCCGTCGCTCTCTGACATCAATCAGCGGTTGGCACCACTCACGGGATTTCAAGCGATTGCGGTCGATGGATACATGCCGGCGGTGGACTTCTTTGCACATTTACGCCGGCGGCAGTTCCCAACGGTAACGAAGGTGCGGCGAGAAGATCAGATGGATTATCTGCCCGAGCCGGACCTGTTTCACGATGTGGCTGGCCACGTGCCAATGCATACCAATCGCGTGTTCGCCGATACGCTGGCGAGCTTCGGTGCCCTCGCCGAACAGATGCATGACGACGAGCGTGTGTCTGGCGCTTTGGCCCGGTTCTTCTGGTACACAATCGAATTCGGATTGATGGATTGCGGCGGTACGCTGAAGGCCTATGGCAGCGGCGTGATGTCGAGCCTGGGCGAACTGGATCACGCATTGCATTCGAGCGCGGTGGAGCGGAGACCGTTCGACTTGAAGGAAGTCATTGCGACGCCGTTTGAGATCGACCGCTATCAGAACCGTCTGTACGTAGTAGACAGCTTCGAGCAGTTGTATGACGCTGTGAAGCAGTTGCGTTCGTCGGTGATGGCTCAGTTGCCAGAGTTCACAGGAAGCTGAGATGTCAGTTCTCTGCCCTTGGTTTCTGGCAGGAAGAACACCAGGGCGGCGCCAGCGAGGAAGTAGCAGGCATTGAGTACCAGTGCGAGATCGAGGCCGCTCTTATCAGCGACAGCACCAACCGTCAGCGGAGCAAGAGCGCTTAATCCGCGACCGAAATTGTAAACAAAGCCCTGACCTGCTCCGCGAACCGCAGTCGGATAAAGCTCGGCGAGCATCGTGCCGAACAAAGCGAAGAAGCCGGTGCCAAAGAAGCCAAGCAGGGGACCGGCGATCAGCAAAACCGTCGGGGCATTATCGCCCGCCCAGCGTGGGGCACTGCCGTAGGCAAAAGTCATGATTGCGGCGGCAACGACGTATATGGCGAATGCAGTCCGGCGGCCGAGACGATCGGCCAGCAGGCCGAAGCAGTTGTAACCGGCGAAGGCACCCACCTGCATCGCAATGATCCAGCCGCTGGTCTTCACGATGCCAAAACCCGCACCACCAGCAGATTTGGGGGCGGCTAGGAACCCGGGCAGCCAGGTGAACACGCCCCAATAGGCGAACAGCACCGTGGTGGCGAGGGCCGTGGCGACAAGCGTGATGCGCAGCCGGGGGCCGCGGAAGATCTCAAAGAAGCTACCAGCGGGCTCGGTGCGGTTCACCCAAACCGGAGGCTCGGGTACGTTGCGACGGATCCAGACGGTAAGCAGAGCAGGCAGCACACCAATCCAGAACATGGCGCGCCAGCCGTAAGAGGGCAACACAGTGGCGGCGACAATCGCGGCGAGAATATATCCGATCGCCCAACCGCTCTGCATGAGCGAGATGGCGCGGGCGCGTTTTTCACTCGGCCAATATTCAGCGACCAACACCGCCCCGGCACTCCATTCGGCACCCAACCCGAGTCCAACCAGCGAGCGCCAGAAGAGCAATTCGGTGAGGCTCGAAGAAGTAGCGCTGCCGCCAGAGGCGAACGAGTAAAGCAGGATGGTGGCAATCAGAGTACGCTGGCGACCGAATCGGTCAGCGGCGAGGCCGCTTAGGATGCCGCCGAAGGCAGAAGCCACAAGCGTATAGGTGAAAACGAGCCCAGCCTGCTCATTAGTGAGGCCAAATTCCGCGCGAATGCTCTGCAAAGCGAAGGAATAGAGAAGGACGTCCATGGCGTCGAGCATGAAGCCGAGCATGGCGGCCCATAGCGCGAGCCAGCGGAAACGGATTTCTTCGGGGGAATCGGACACGATCTAGATGAGTATACAGGTAACGATTTGCGCAACTTGTGCGCCTTCAGCTTTAGGGGAACGTCTAGTAACATAGAATTGTCCGAACGCTCCAATCAAACGAGGCTCCAATGTCCGCCATTTTGAACCCAGTCCCGAATCCACAAGACCCGGCAAAAAAGCCGGTTTTGGTGCCTGCGCCTGAAGAATCCAGCCCGAATCGTGGGTGGATGGTGTGGGTCGGGCTGTTGGTGTTGCTGGTGGCGAGCGTGGCGGCATGGCGATATTACGCGGCAGAACAACAGGCGGAGCGCCTGGCTGCAATCCCGGCAGTGCGCACCGTAAAGGCGCGGGTGGCCCCGCTACACCACACAGTGCGAGTCACCGGTGTGACGACGGCGCGGAACTTTGCCAACATCACGGTGCCCAAGCTGACCGGGCCCGAAGGAAACCGGCCGATGACGATTTTGAAAATGGTCGCAAGCGGTTCGATGGTGAAAAAAGGGCAGGTTGTCCTTGAGATCGATGGACAGTCTTTGCAGGATCACGTGGACGATGTGCACGCGACCGTGATGCAAGCTTTGGGCGACATCGAAAAGCGTAAGGCAGAGCAGGCACTCGACATGGAGAACCTGATGCAGAATGTCCGCGTGGCCAAGTCGGAACTCGACAAGGTGCGGCTCGACGCGAAAGCAAAGGAACTCCGCACGGCCCTCGACCAAGAAGTATTGCAGCTTGCGGTTGAAGAAGCAGAAGCCAAGTACAACGAGTTGCTGAAGGACATCGATCTGAAGAAACAGTCGCAGGCTTCTGAGATGAAAATTTTGCGGTTCACCATGGAGCGTCACGCCCGCCACCGGGATCGCCACAAAGCAGACTTGAAGAAGTTTGTGGTGTCGGCGGCGATGGACGGCCTGGCGGTAGTTCAACCGATGTTCCGCGGTGGCGAAAACGACACCATCAAGATGGGCGACATCGTCACGCCGGGTCAAGTCGCGATGAAAATTGTCGACCCGAAGAGCATGCAGCTGGAAGGCTCGATCAATCAGACGGAAGTAAGCCAGTTCCGGATTGGCGAAACCGCAACGATTACTGTGGATGCTTTCCCTGGGATGACGATGAAGGGGCACTTATACTCTGTCGGCGCACTGGCTGTAGCCGGGGGCCGTCAACAGAGCTTCATTCGCACGATCCCCGTGCGAGTGGCCATCGATGGTTTTGATCCGAAGCTGATTCCCGATCTATCAGCGGCAGCTGAAGTGCTAACGGCAACCAGTGTAGAGAAAGCAGTCATGGTGCCGCGTGGCGCGATTCACGAAGAAGACGGCAAAACTTTCGTGTTTGCCAAGCAAGGTGCAAACTTTGTGAAGCGAGAAGTAAAAACGGGCTCGATGAATCAGACTCAGGTTGTCATCGAAACCGGTATTAGCGCTGGGGACGAAGTTGCACTGAATTACTCTCAACCGAAAACGGAAGTGGCTTCGCGCTAAGCGTGAACACCCCGCCGCCGCGCGGGAGCGTGCGCCGCTCGCGGCCTAATGCGGTCTCTACAAGCAGAGTTCCGGTAGTGCGGGACGTGTAGCGAATCGTGTATTCGCCTTGGGCGAGTTCAACCCCTTCCAGCCTCACATTGAGGTCGACGATGCGATTCACAGGATACGCAGCGGCCCGTTCGATGCGCCAATTGCCCGCAGGGAGATGGAGGTGCGCGCCATCTGCCAATGGCCAGGGAATTCCATTCACCAACGCCGGGCCTTGCCAGCGCACCATGGCGGGAGCTGCCAAAGTCACCTCGACGCCATCGTTCGATTGCCGCCAGGCCGTGAGCCGAGCAGCAGCAAGCCCAAGCAGCGGGAGATCGACGGGGCGCAGCGAATATTCAAAATAGAGAGCGACCTGATCGAATGCAGCCGCGGCCTCATGCACGAGCTGTGCCAGTTCAGCGCCGGTTTGGCGGCGGGTGGGGTAAACATCCTGATAGCGGTCGACGATATTGATATCGATCGAGAGGCGGGCATGTTCTGAAGTAAGAGACTCGTAGCGCTTTCGGATCTCGCGGTATCGGGCCGGGCCGAGATGCCAGACGGTAGCGGGGTCTTCGACAAGAAAGCCGGTTTCCTGCCCTTCTGTCGATCGGAGAATCCGCGCGGCATCTGCACCAAGAGCATCGCGCATGCGGGTGTCGAAACGATCGTCAATGTGGGTGACGACGATGTCGAAACCGGGGCGCTCGCGGCGAATGACTTCAAGCTTGGCGAGCCAGTCGGATTGCAAGCGCGCGGCAAGATTGGCGCGATATTCAAGCAGAGTCGCGAGGCCGTCCCTCTTGAGGTCATCAAGTGGATCGCGGCCATGGAGTTGCTTGTATTCAGCGCGAACGGAATCATGAAAGGGCGTGAAGCGAGCCGGGTTCAGGTGGCCTTCGAGCGATTCAAAATAGAGTTCGCCGAGGTTGACACCGTCCCAATCGAATCGGCGCAAGAGGGCGAGAATGTTGTCTTCGGCCAGCTGGGAGCACTTAGGATCAACGAGTGTCATCAGGCGCCGCCAATCGAGGCTGGCCTCCATACCGCTGGCCGTCCGTTCGCGACATTGGGGATACTGCTGCCAGAAGTGCTCGCTGACGTGCGGCAGCTCCACCCATGCGTAGACCACAATCAGATTTTCATGGCAGAGATCAATGAGATTTTTGAGCCAGGCGGCGCGCTCAGGGCTAGCATCGTCAAACTGCCAACTGGTGACATGAATACCACCGAGACCCGCGGCCTTCCACTGAGTCACAAGATGCCGCAGGTCGGCCCGTTGGCGAAAACCCGCGTCGAAAAAGGCCCAAAGGCCCTGTGCACGAACGGGGGCATCGAGGCCAGCCGCAAGCAGAGCCTGAGGCAGAAAAGGGTAACGCTCGTAACCAGACTGGCCAATGGGCGTCGCAGTCCAAATCGCTCCAGAGCGTGTGGCGAGCACGGGGGAGTTGGACCAACGGTCACGAGCGCGGACCGTCCAGGCGGCATCAACAGTGGCCTGATCGATCAAGAGCGGAGACTGCCAGACGATAGGCAGTTCGGGGCTAGCCGTATCGCGGATCTGACGAATTTCGACTTGTTGGCCGGAAGGTGTGATGCCCAAACTAGCCGCAAGCGCGGAATGGCCTTCGAGCACGACGAGCTTTCCCGGTGTGACTGCAGTGGCGCCAACAAGTACCTTTGCATCGGCAGAATCGGTTGCAACCAGGCCAAGCGAAGTGAGCACGCTATCCCAACCAGGCTTGTTTGCAGTGTTTGAATAAGTCTGCGCGTGAAGCGATAAACAAACAAAGCTAACGAGTAAACGCATACCAGACTCCTGCCCGAAAATCGGTGAACTTGCGTGCACGTGAAGGGTCGCCCTTCAGCATGTGGCGACCGTAGATGAAATCGGCAAAGAGATAAAGCGACCTGGGCAGGCCAGGCGCCTGCCAGCGGACGCCAGGGCCGATTTCAAAATAGTTCGCCCAGTCCATACGCTGCACATCAGTGGTGAGATTGAGATTGATGTAGAACTGCAGAGCCGAACCATCGGGGTGATAGCCAACCCGATTCTGGCTGTAGAAAAGTGTGTTGTTGTTGAAGCGGCTCAGATAGACAGCGTCGGCAGTCGTTACAGCAAACCACCCGCCTTCACTCGAAAAGTTTGCAGCACCAAAGCCACGCGCAAAGTTGACGCCACCCCTGAAGTCAGACCGGATCGTGGCAGTGCCATTTCGTTGGGCAAAGTACTGCCAGGAACCACCAGCCTCTCCCCAGGCCATCAGGTTGTGCGACCGGGGAGTAGCAACACCCACCGCCGTGACCACAGCATTTTCGCTGAGTCCACCAGGAGTGACCTGGCCTGCAGGTCCGCGCAAGAGACCACTATTGAAATTCATGTCGCCAATAAAGCGAGTGGACAGATAAGGACGCAGCTTGGTGAAAGGCAAGCGGAACTCAGCCTTGATCTGGGAATAAGCAAATCCTTCGCGCCAACGGGATGAATAGAACGGCAGCATCCAGACTGTCGTGCGTACGGGCGCCAGCGATGGACTAAGGCTGCGATACGCCTGATCGGCTTCAGCCGCGATCTTGGAATCAGTGCTTCGGCGCGCAGTGTCAAAGCACCGCACCGCATCGCGATCCAGCTTGAGCATGTTGTAGGTCCAACCGAGGCGAAGCGTGGTGGCGGCGTCGTCGGGATTCGATTCATGCAGCTGTTCGAGATACTTGAGCGCATCTTTGAGATAACCTCTCTCGAAGCTCTTGTCGGCAAGTTCTTTCACCGCGGTAAGGCCGTTATCAACTGGTGGCGCAGCTGGACGATTGACGCGCAGAAAGGCCAATTGAGCAATCGCGAGAGCATCATCGGGAGCCAACTTCAGAAGCGCCTCAAACACAGCAACGGCTTCGCGCTCGCGATTCATTTTCAGCAACAGAAAGCCGAGCTCCCGGCGAAGTGCAACATTGAGAGGATCCATCTGAATGGCCAGCTCGAATTCATACACGTAGGGATATCGTGCTGGAAGAAACTCGCGTGCTTCTTCAGCAACCATTGCCGGCGTTCCGCGAGATGCGGCAATGATGGCAGCACTTGCATAATCAGGACGGACCGCCTCAAGTTCAACCCGGGCAATGTCGAGCAGAAAGCGACGCTTGTCGGGCTTGAGACCAAACGCAATACGGTATTCGGCAGCTGCTTCAACCCAGGCGTTGCGCTCTTCCAGCAATCGAGCAAGCTCCTCATGGACGCTGTAGCTATCGGGCGATTTGGCCGCGGCTTCCCGCCAGCGTTCGATCGAAAGTTTTAATTCGGAGTCGAGACGAGCAAAGGTGCTAGCGGCTTGCGACCGGATCGATTCATCTTTCGCAAGTTTTAAACGAATAAACAGCTCAAAGGCTTCAGGTCGCTTGCCGGTTTCAAAGGCGAGATAGGCGTACTCGAGCATGAGCCTCTCGTCATCGGGCTTTTGGGCAAGGACACGCTTCAGCTCATCGCGCCCAGATTCCGTCTCGCCGAGCTTCAGTAGTAGATACGCATAATCGAGGCGGACCTCAAGCTGACGGGGATCGGCCGCAAGAGAAGCCTCAAAGGATTGTCGCGCCTCTAACAGGCGCCCAGCGTTCAAATGCGCGTAGGCGGCATTGGCGACATCTCCCTCTTTTGATTGGCCATACAAACAAATGGCGAAACAGAATGCCGCAACTATGGCAATACGAATCATGACCGTGCAGAGAGGTAGTGGGCAATGAGAGCAAATGTTCGCAATCTTTTTGCGTCATCCTGATTCAATGAGCTTGCGACCTTTTTGGCTCGAGAGATATTTTGCGCGTTATGAATTTCAGACTCCGTTCCTGCTAGGCAGTTCCGATTGCGAGGCGATGCGGCTCGATGAACTGCTGCAACTGGCAACTGCAGAAGATCTGAAAGCCTGGCAATCGCTGAGGCTGGGCTACACGGAATCGGCGGGCTTGCCTGAGTTGAGGGAATTCATCGCAAAAGAGTATGCGGGTGTCGATGAGCATCAGGTCATGACGGCGGCACCGGAAGAAGTGATCTACCTCATCATGCGCACGCTGCTCAAGCCAGGCGACCGTGTGGTGACGACCTATCCGGGCTACCAGTCTCTCTATGAAATTGCGGCGGGAGCGGGCTGTGAGATGTTGCGTTGGATGCCGCGTGAGACGGCGAACGGATGGAAGTTCGAGACAAGGGAACTCGAGAGTTTGCTCAAAGGCGGAGCGAAGGCAGTGGTACTGAACTTCCCGCACAATCCGACGGGCGCACGATCAACGGCAGCCGAGTGGGCGGAGATAGTGAGGATGGTTGAGGATTGCGGGGCCTGGTTGATCTCCGACGAGATGTACCGAGGCCTCGAGGAAGCTGGCGACGAGTTGGCCCCCGCCGTGAACCTGACGGAAAGGGCGATATCGATCGCAGGCTTATCAAAGGCCTACGGATTAGCTGGATTGCGCTGTGGATGGATGGTTTGCCGTGATGGCGAGGTAATCAATGCGGCAAAAGCATATAAGGACTACACAACCATTTGCTCCAGTGCCCCGAGCGAGCGCCTTGCATTGATTGCGATAAAGAACGCGGAGACCTTGCGTGAACGTTGCCGAAAGATCCTTCGCAACAACCGGACGCGACTGACAGAGTTTGCGGGCAGGCATGAAAAGCACCTTGCGATGCGTTGGCCGGATGCTGGACCAGTCTGTTTTCCGCGATGGTTGCGAGGCAGTGCGAGCAATTTTTGCGAACGAGCTGCCGCCGAAGCTGGCGTGATGTTATTGCCCTCAACAGTCTACGAAGCCGGAGACGCGCACGTTCGGATCGGCTTTGGACGATTGAGTTTCAACGATGCACTCGGGCGGCTCGAAGAGTATTTGTCCACCATAGAATAGGGTTGTGCAAACGATCGACTATCTGGACATCGACTCGCAGTTGAGCGAAGAAGAGAAGCTGGTGCGGAGCAGTGCGCGCCGATTCGTAACAGAACAGATTCAGCCTTTGATCCGTGAAGCTTACACGGCAGGTACATTCCCGCGTCAGGTGATTCCACAACTCGGCGAAATGGGCTTTCTCGGAGCGAACCTCGACGGGTATGGATGCCCCGGAATGTCGAATATCGACTACGGGTTGATCTTAAAGGAATTGGAGCGATGCGATTCTGGCGTGCGCAGTTTCGCCAGTGTGCAAGGAGCTCTGGTGATGTTTCCGATTCATCGCTTCGGCACTGAAGAACAAAAACAGAAGTGGTTGCCTGAACTGGCGGCTGGCAAACTGGTGGGTTCGTTCGGATTAACAGAGCCAGAGTTCGGGTCGAATCCTTCAGGCATGCTGACACGGGCCGAAAGGGACGGCGATGGATGGGTGCTGAACGGGAAGAAGACGTGGATTACAAACGGCGGCATTGCCGACGTGAGCGTAGTATGGGCGAGAACCGCAGAGGCTGTGCAAGGCTTTCTCGTCGAGCGTGGGATGAAAGGCTTTTCGACAAGCGACCTCCATGGCAAGTTATCGATGCGCGCCTCGGTGACCTCAAGCCTGATGTTTACGGATTGCCGGGTGCCTGACTCACACGTGCTGCCCGCCGCAAAGGGATTAAAGAGTGCCCTGCAGTGTTTGACGCAAGCCCGCTATGGCATCGGCTGGGGCGTCATCGGAGCAGCAGAGGATTGCTATGAGGCAGCCCGGCAATACACGATTACGCGGAAGCAGTTTGATCACAAACCGATCGCGTCGCATCAATTGGTACAAGAAAAACTGGCTGACATGATCACGGAGATCGCCAAGGCGCAACTCATGGCGCTGCATTGTGGGCGACTAAAAGACCAACAGCGCCTGAAGCCCGAGCAGGTCTCGATGCTGAAGCGGAACAACGTGGCGATGGCGCTCGATTGCGCACGCGTGAGCCGCGATTTACTTGGCGCGAACGGCATCATGGAAGAGTATCCCGTCATGCGTCACATGGCGAATCTCGAAAGTGTGAAAACCTACGAGGGTACCGATCACATCCATGCACTCGTGATCGGCGAAGCCGTCACCGGAATTGCAGCGTATAGCTAAACGAGAGCGGCCTTGAGTGCCTTCTTCATACTAGATTCAAAGCTCTCGAGAGAGACAGCGACGAGCTTTCGCAACTCGGGATCTTCAAAGTCCTTTCGGGCGGCATTGCCCTGGTACTTCAGCAACGCGTCGAGCTTCGATTGCCCGAGGGCATCGAGCATTCCGCGGATCGCCCGATAGTAGCCCTTCTGTCCTGGGATTTTGCGACAACCGGTGACAAGCGCAGCGAGGGTTTCGCCGCGGGTTTCATCGTCAACCCCAGGGTGCTTTGCGATCAGTTTGCCCCAGTCATCAAAGAAAGGCCCGAGAGGAAGCAATAGATCCGGAGACTGGCGCAATCCACGGATCGAACGCAGCGGATAGTGGCGATGTCCCTCAGCCGACATCACTTTCTTGTAAACGCGGGCGGCCTGCGCGAATACGCCACCGAACGGGCGTGTATTCTCATGAGCCAGCCGGCCGTAATCTTTGCGAACCGAATCGTACATCTCATGCTTGGACCAATAGGACAGTCCCTGATCGACATCACCAACGTTATGAGTGATCGAGGATGTAATTCGAAGGGCGTCGATCTCAAGGCCCTTGGTTTCGATCGCGGTAACGAACTCGATCGTCTCGCGGCGCAGCTCTTCGTCGATAGCGGTTCGCGCACGCTCGACGTACTCCTTGTCATCGTTTTTGAGAAAAGCCTGCAACGCCCCCATCAGCACGCTGAGTTGTTCGCCATTGTGACCCGACACCGGGCCGAGGCCAGCGACTTCGGTATAGCGCCGGGAAACCCCATTGAGGGGCCAGTGCATCGCCTTCAATGCGAACTCAAACATACGGCGGTGAGACTGTGGATCTTTGTTGTCACGCCAGAGCAAACCACGAATTTTGGAATCGACGTCCGTCGGGATAAATGTGGCCACGGTGGCGTGGTGCGCCGATAAACAAAGTGCGAAATAGTCTTCGATGTGCGCTGTTTGATCCTCGGGCAAAGTGTAGCCCTGACGGACCGAGCGCAGGATCGCCAGAAAGTCGCGATCAATCAGGCGAACCGAAGGCATGGGCTCCGGCTCGAGAAACAGAAATGGGGCGGTGTTTTCAACCCATTCGACTAGGGTTGCAGGACTGATGTAATCGAGCATTAAGGGTGCAATGGCCAGCGGGGTTGGCGCTTTTCACGAAAGGCTTTGATGCCTTCTTCAAAATCAAGACTGGAGAAATTGACTGCGCGTTCGCGCAGCGCCAGCGCCATCGCATCAGTGTCATTCAGATGACGCGACTCATGAACGAAGCGCATCCCTCTCTGGATTGTCCCTGTCGGGGCAGAGGCAAGAGCGTAAGCGATGGCTTCGCCTCGTTCTTCAAGTTCAAAAGGTGGCACTACTTCCTGCACCAGTCCCCAGGCCAGCGCCTCAGGGGTATTGAAGATCTTACTTGAGAGTGTGAGCTCCATGGCGCGGCGTGGACCTAGTGCATATTCAATCGAACGGTAAATGGCATAAGGCCACATCCCGATGCGGATTTCGGTCAACCCGAAGCTGGTGCCATGAGAAGCAATCGCAACGTGAGCATTGGCGACCAGGCCAAGACCACCCCCAAGGGCAGGCCCCTGCACGGCGCAGACGATTGGTTTCGTGAGGCGGGAGCCTAATGAAAAAAGACGGCCATGAACGGCGGTGACTTCAACGGCATTCGAGCTCATCGCCTCGTCAAGATCCATGCCTGAGCAAAAGACCTGACCCACAGCACGAAGATAAATCGCACCTACCGATTCGTCAGCCTCGGCGATCTCACAATGAGCGACCAGGGCTTCGCACATCTCTTGATTGAGGGCGTTGCGTTTGTCCTGGCGGTTCAGAGTGATTTCAAGTACTCGTCCGCGCCGATCCACATCGAGGAAGGAGGTCATTCTATCCTCCTAGCATCTCACTGTAGCCGTAGAAAAAGAACAGGCCTGGAAGTTGGCGTTGTCTCGTCCCTTGCAACACCAGCTCCAGACCTATTTGGAGGAAGAACCTCCGTATGGATAAGCGGCAAAAACGGAAAAAAAGAGACATAAAATTTCAAAAAAAATGAACGGACGCGAGGACAAGGTGAGCGGAGATAATGAAAAGGTGATTCGTTCATTACTTTTTGATTTGGGAAACGTTCTGGTCCCCTTCGAGATTCAGCGCGGCTATCAGGCACTCTCGGCAAACTCGGGATTGCCAGAAGAAATTGTAGCGGAGAGAATCAGAGATTCAGGCCTCTATTCGGTTTATGAATCCGGCGGGATTGAGACCGAAGCATTTTTGAACCGATTTTCGGAACTACTTGATTTGAAGTGTGATTTGGCGCAGTTCCGAGAGATGTGGAACTCGATTTTCCTGCCGGAGACGGCGACTAGCGAAGAGCTGATTATAGAGTTGAAACGCAAGTACCGGTTGGTGCTTTTGTCCAACACGAACGAGTTGCATTTCGGTTGGTTGCGGGAGCGCTATCCGATCTTGAACCACTTTGATGCTTACACGCTATCGTACGCCGAAAAGGCCATGAAGCCGGATGACCGGATCTATGCGGCGGCAGTTGCAAACGCGAAATGTGAGCCAGGGGAGTGTTTCTTTACCGACGACATCGAGCGGTATGTGGAAGGCGCAAGGGCGTATGGGATCGACGCTGAGCAGTTCGTGGGAGAGGCGCGACTGAGAGAACACTTGAAGGCGCGGGGAATCCTGAGCTAACCGAAGTTCAACCTGAAAAGAAAAATGCCTCCCGCCCAAAGGACGGGAGGCATTCGATTTAAGAACCAGCCAGTTTAGAAGAAATACTTCAAGCCGAACTGGATCGTGCGAGGATTCTGAACCTGCCCACCGACCTGGCCGATCGCACCCACGTTAGTGAGATTGAAGCCCGGAGGTGCCCAGGAGACGTGATTCAGCGCGTTGAAGAACTCCGTGCGGAATTCCAGAACTTGACGCTCGGTCACATTGAAGCGCTTGCCGATGGCGAAGTCCAGGTTGAAGAAGCCCGGACCCTGTTCAGTACCGATACCGCCGTTCCCGAAGAGGCCTTGGCCTGGATTGCCATAGGAGCAAGTGCCGTTGTTGGCACCCGGCGTCAGACAGAAGAATGCCTGGCGCTGGGCGAGATCGGTCGGCAGACCATAGTAATTATCAACGTTGCGAGCGCTGTCGTTGATCGTCAATGGCCGATAGTAGTTAGCGCGGACGTTGCCACGAACAGCCTGGTTAGTGCTGTCCTGGGCGCGAACCGTAACGGGCAACCCAGTGCGGGTAGCCATGTTGAAATTCAGCCCCCAGCCACCGAGCAGTGCTTCAGCGAACTTGTTGCCAACGAAGTTGAACTTCTGGTTGCGGCCCATCGGCAGTTGATAGAGACCACCGATGGTGAAGTTGTGACGGATATCGAAGAACGAACGGCCGCGATTGGAGCGACGGTCGTAAGCGTTTTGCCAGTAGGCACCTTCGCCCTGCGTGAAGCCCGACCCGTAGTAGCCGAGGTTATCGGTGAGGGTCTTGCCATAGGTGTAGGCAGCAACGAAGTCGAGGCCCGAAGCCAGACGACGGCGGCCCGTGACTTGCAACGAGTGATAATCCATCGTGGCCGAAGATTCCGTACGCGCGATGTTGCCGAGGTTCGGCAGCGAGTTACGCAGAGGACGACGATCATTGATGTTTGCCCAGGTTGAGAATGCGCCAGTACCGGGCAATGGCTGATTAGCTTCCACCGGAGCAACCAGATGTGTACCCTTCTGAGCAACGTAGCCGGCCGAAACAGAGGTGGAGTTATCAACCTGATATTCGACCGTGAGGTTGTACTGGGAAGTGGTCTGCGGACGCAGGTTCAAATCCCAGGCGCGGCCTTGGAGCTGAGGAGCGGTAACTCCAGGAGGACGGGGCCCGTCCAGAGTCACGTTTGTCGTAACGACATCGGAGAAGCCATTGCGAATCGTGCTCGGAATACGTGTGTCATAAGTGATGTCAGACTCAACGAAGAACGGCGGGTTCAGAGGCAGACGAAGGTTGGCACCGGTGCCTTCCATGAAGCTCTGGTAAGCGTAACCACCGCGAACCACAACCTTGTTGCTGAACATGCCCGGAGTCCAGGCGAAGCCGATGCGGGGCATGAACTGGAACGGGTATCCCTTGTAAAGGGCTCGGCCGAATTCGCCGCCTGGCTTAACGAGCTTGCCCGCGAACGTATCGACGTTCACTTGGCGATCAGCAACTTCATAGATCGGCTGCATGTATTCCCAGCGCAGGCCAAGGTTGAGGGTGAAGTTCCTGGCAACCTTATAGTCGTCCTGGACAAAGAAAGCAGAACGCCAGGAGCGATGGCCCCAGGCACCAGTCAAGGCGCCACGGCCCTTAGAGGCAAGAGCGTCCAGCAGGAAGTCAGCAAAATCCAGACCAGAGTAGGTGCCGTTGTAGCGGAAGACGCCCAACACGCCGTTATTTCCAGAGTAGTAGCGGTTCTGTTGATACCGCATGAACTGCCCACCCATTTTCAGGAGGTGCTTGCCCTTCTGCCATGTCAGGTTGTTGTAGTAAATGAACTTGTTGTCGTAAGTGTTCGACAGAGTTGCGAGCGAACCGATGCCGGTGAGCCCGCCGCCGATATTGACTGCGCTCAAACCAGCAATGGCCTGTCCGCCAGGGATGCCGAGCTTCTGGTTACCGTCGGTACCAAGTTGTCCCGACCAATCCACAGTGCGATCGATGATGCCGATGCGGGAGTATGCAACACGGGCTTCGTTCACAATGGACGGGGTGAGGGTGCGATTCCAGTTCAAAACGAAGGATTGAGTGGGGCCATCCTGTCCGCCAGTCATCGAGGTGGGAAGAGCTGCTGCACTTCCGAACTGCTGGTAGTATCCGCGCGAGTAGCGTCCAGAGATTTGATCCTTATCGCTGGGGCGCCAATCAATCTTCACGTCGCCTTGATCGTTATTGATGGTGTTGCGGCTGCTGGAACCGTAATTGTTGGTGACGCCCAAGGGGCCGACACCAACCTGGTTGGCCAGGGGATAAAGAGTGTTGTTCGCAAACAGGTTGCGAGCCACCGGGTTAAACCGGGACAACGGAATCTGCTTGTTCGGGAACTGCTGGCCATTCGTCGGGTCGATGATCGTATTGGGGAAGGCGCTCAGGTCGCCATTGCGCCATGCGGCGGGGGCGACAGATGCATTGGCCGGACCGCCAGTACGAGTCTTCGTGCCTTCGTAGTCGACGAAGAAGAAGAGCTTGTCCTTCTTGATAGGGCCACCGAAGGTGCCACCAAAGATGTTCTGGCGCAGATCGGCGCGGCGAGCCGTGGCTGCGCTGCGGTTGCGGAAGAACCCGTTGGCATCAAGGACATTGTTGCGGAAAAATTCGAAAACATTGCCACGGAACTGATTGGTGCCGCTCTTCAGGTTCATGACGACGGCTGCGCCGCCGGCATTGCCGAATTCGCCGGCCGCATTGCCGGTGATGACTTTCACCTCCTCAAGGGCATCGACGTTCGGCGAGTAGCCAACGCGATTGTCGATCGAGTCGTTCACGTCCACACCGTCGAGCATGAAGTTGTTCGTCTGCTCACGGTTGCCGTTCACGTAGGGACGCGCACCGAAGCGGCTGTTCATGCCCTCAGGATTGGGGCTGACAGCACCAGGAATCAGCAGCGTCAAGGCCACGAAGTTGCGGCTCTTCAGGGGAAGAGAGGTCAGCTTTTCGCTGGATAAGCTCGCGCCCGTTTGGGTGGATTCCGTTTGCAGCACCGGTGCAACGCCGGTCACCTCGACAGATTGGCTCACATCGCCGATTTCCATCTTCACATCGATACGAGCGATTTGATTGACTTCGATGCGGAACGGCCCAAGGCTTGCCTTCTTGAAGCCCGTGATTTCGGCAGACAGCTTATACTCGCCGATCGGAAGAAAGAGAATGTTGTAAATGCCGGCGTCGTTGGTTTTGGCCGGGTAGCTAATATTAGTTCCCGTGTTGACTGCGGTCACCTTGGCATTCGGAAGAACAGAACCGGACGGATCGGTGATGGTGCCGGTGAAGCTTCCAGTGATGGTTTGTGCTGATGCCACTGGGATCAGCGAGGTCAGAACGAGAAGAGCAAAGGTGAATAAACCTTTTCTTTTTAAACTCATAAGACTCCTTTCAATAGCACTAGTATAAGATTTTCTTTTGATTGTTACAATCTTGCTTTCCGTTCAGGACTATGCGTCAAACGGAAAAGTATGATTTCAAGAGCGCCAAGTTGATGATTTCCGGGACAACCCGGCTAAACCAGTGCTTGCTTGAGTTTGTCCGCGAATGGAGACGCCGACGGCTTGGCAGAAGGCTGCGGGGTGGGTTTGGGCGCAGGAGGCGCTTGGGGCTCCGGCTCCGGGTTAAGAAAGCGATCCTTTTTCAGAATCGACCTTTCCATGGCTGGCAGGAATGCCGTCCATTCCCCGGCGACGCTGCGATCCCGCTTGACGTGCTGGCGCATCGCTTCCATCTTCGAATCGAGGTTGTCGAGATGATGCAGAAGTAGCGCCTCAAGAAACATCGGTGTCTTCGGGCTCCCGTAGAGCAATTCGCCGTGATGGCTCAGAATCATATGCTCGACCAGAAGGCGCAGGCGTGGCGGAAAGCCGTCGATGGTGCGAGCCTTGTCGTCGATCATGCGGATGGCGATGGTGATGTGGCCGAGCAACTGTCCTTCGGTGGAATAGGAGAAGCTGCGGTCGTAGCTCAGTTCGTGGATCTTACCGATATCGTGCAGCACGACACCGGTAAGTAACAAGTCGAGATCCACTTCAGGATAATGCGCTGCCGTGAGGCGGGCCAGGTGAGCCAGGCTCAGCACGTGTTCCAGCAAACCACCCAGCCAGGCATGATGGATCGACTTGGCGGCCGGAGCGATGCGAAACTTCCTGGCGGTTTCGGCATCGGCAAACAGAGCTTGCAACAGAGCTTTGAGATGCGGATTGCTCAAGCCCTCGATCAGCGTCTCAAGCTCGGCCCACATGGTGTCGAGTCCCCGAGCCGAAACCGGGAAGAAGTCGCCGAGATCCACTTCGCGATCTTCCACCTTCTGGATGCGATGCACGGTCAACTGGGGCTTGTTCTGGAAGATCTGCACGCGCCCGCGAACTTTAACGAAGTCGTCGCGCTCGAACCCGTCGAGTACTTCTTCGACGTTGTCCCACATCTTTGCATCAATGTCTCCGCTGCGATCGCCGAGAGTTAAAGACAAATAGGGCTCGCCAGATTTCTTCTGGCGTACGTCCTTGGCCTGGACGAGAAACAGCGCGGTGATATCGGAGTTGGCCTGCAACTCGCTAACGAAAGGGCTCTTCATGGACGCGGAACCGCATGCCCGCCCGAAAGCAGGCACACCTCTCTATTTTACGGATTGGGACTTGGATGTGGCGCTGGTCTTGGTGCCAGGAATTGGCACCACCCAGAGGGCGCGTTTCATTCGGCGACGGCTGGCGACTTCTTCTTTGGAAACCGTTTCGGGCTTAAGCTGAGCCGGGTCGGTCCATGCCGTGTTCTTGCCGGGGGCCGCACCAGAATCAAGGAAGCCTTCCTTGATTTCGAGGAATGCATCCATGCGCAGCTTCGTCAGATACTCACGCATCTGGGGCTGGAACTTGGGCATGTACAGCTTTTCCATGATCTCGTTTTCGACCTGTTCGAGCTGCGCCTGGCCAGCCTGGTGGAAGTCCTCGACACGCAGAATCAACCAACCGTTCGGCAATTGAATCGGGTCGGTGACGAAATTCTTTTGCCCCTTGAAGACCATCGCTTCGATTTGCGCATTCAGCATGCCCTTCTTCATCCAGCCAAGATCGCCTTCTTCGTTGCGGGATTGGGCGTCGCTGAATTCACGCACGAGTACGCTGAACTTTTCGTTCTTCCTCAAGCGGGCAACAATGTCCTTGGCTTTCTTTTCGAGCCCAGCCACCTCGGCCGGAGCCTTGCCTTCGCTCGACAGAAGCAGTTCCCGCAGATAGATTTCCTCTTCGCGGACGAACTCCGTCTTGTGCTCTTCAAAGTACTTGGCGACTTCTTCCTTCTTGATGTTGATCTTGCCGCCGACTTCCTGGCGAACCACACGCTGCGTGATCATGTTGGTGCGCATTTCGTTCTTCCAGTCCTCAAATGTCTGGCCAGTCTGTTCGGTGACCATCTTGGCGAGGTCTTCCTGGTTGGCAAGCTTTGTACGAACCATCAAGTCTGCAATGTACTTGCTGATTTCGCTGTCGACACTGATGTTCAGCTCTTTGCCCTTGCTGGCGAGCAGGATACTGTCGATTTTGTCCCGCAGAATATTTTTGTCGGCGGTAGCCAAGGTCATATCGATTTCGGCCGCACTGACTTTGCGGGCCTTCATTTCATCGATCATCTGTTTGCGGGCGCGCGACAGATCGGCCGTAGTGATGATGTCACCGTTGACCTTGGCAACGATCTGTTGCACTGTAACCACTTCTGCCGCAAAAACGGCACACGACAACAACAATAGGAATGCAGGAATTCGCATGGAATGTAACGTCTTCATTGTACTCACCCTTAGAGGCGAGTGCCACCTGCACGTCTGCTGCCAACCTTCGCCACAGGTTCGCCATGCACTCCAACAGGCGCACTGGCATGCACCAAAAGCAGTTGAGCGACACCGATATAGCGCTCAAGAAATGCGCCCTCGCAGTAGCCAAGGTAATAATCCCACATGCGTTCAAAGCGCTTGTCAAAGCCAAGCCGCCTCACATCCTCAATCCGTTCGTGGAATTGCCGACGCCACTCGCGCAGCGTCCAGGCATAGTGAACCCCGAAGTCACTGAGATCCATCAGGCGGTAATGACCTGTCCTCGCCAGGCTCTTTTGAATCTCGACAATACTCGACAGCTCGCCGCCCGGGAAGATGTATTTCTGAATCCAGTCCGGACTCTTTTGATAAGAGGGGAACTGCCGGTCGTTCATCGTAATGGTCTGCAGAAGAATCGTGCCACCCGGCTGAATGAGCCGGTTGAAGGCATTGAAATAGTCGTCATAATGATCAAGCCCTACGGCCTCGAACATCTCGATCGAAACGCCCTTGGTGAAAGAACCCTTCAGGTGGCGATAATCTTCAAGAAGAATCGTAATGCGGTCTTCCAGCCCTGCGTTGCGAACGCGCTGTTGCGCGAGTTCGAACTGCCGCTGGCTGATGGTGGTCGTCGTGATGCGGCACCCATAGCGGCTGGCCGCGTGGATGGCAAAGGCGCCCCACCCTGTGCCGATTTCCAGCAAATGATCGTCTTCCGTCAAACGCAACACGCGGCAGATGCGCTCGAGTTTGTTCCATTGGGCCTGCTCAAGCGTGTCATCTTCACGCTCCCAAAGGGCCGAGGAGTACATCATGCTCTCGTCGAGAAACAATGCGAAGAATTCGTTAGAGAGATCGTAGTGGGCCTCGATGTTGGCACGGCTATTCTCGACCGTATTCCGCCGGCTCAAATGTTCCAGCCGGGCAAGCGCACGCTTGGCGAAACTAAACAGGGCATTCGAGCTGTCAAGCAAGCTCACATTGCGCACAGCCAGCCGCACAAGACTCGTCAAATCCGGGCTACTCCACGCGCCATCCATGTAGGCTTCGCCCAGCCCAATTTCGCCACCAAACAGAGCAGCGCGGTAAAAGCTGGGCGAATGAATCTCGATCATGGCTTCCAGGCCGTCGGCAGATTCTTCGCCGTAAACACTCAGACGATTGTTCTCAACGAGCGTCAGCCGCCCGCCCCGCAATTGCCGAAGAACTTTTTCGAATAACTTCCGTTCCATCGTGATTTAGTCCCGTTATGGTTTTGAAGGGTGCGGCACAAAGGGCACCCGCTTCAGATAAATTCGCAACGCTTCCCAATGGATCGCCGCGATGACCTTGAGGGTCATTAGAGGATACGTCACCAGAGCCCGATGCAGATTGGATGCGGTCCAAGGAATCCAGCTCATCGAGAGAGTCGCATCGAAAAATCGATTGCCCTGTCGGAAAGAATCGATATGAGCCACCAGTGTCGCCGCGGGGGCGCTCAGTCGAAACCCATATTCGTTGTCCATCGTGTTGAAGGGCGACACGTGCAATTGCTTGGTGACTCCGTCGGCGCGCAACCCATCGATCCAATAGTTGTGTTGCTCACCGAAGGTACTGTGAACTTCAGCCATTACATATGCAGGCTCGGTACCCTCCGGCTCGTAGCAATAGTAAAGAGAGATCGGATTGAAGCAATAGCCGGCGTAGCGCAGATGGGTGAGCAGATACATTGGCCCGCTGGGTAAAGTAATGCCCTGAGCCGCTGCATCCGCGGTCAGGCGCTGGCGCAACGAAAGGCCTGGGTCACCAAAATGGTCCTCTTCTCGAAAAGCAACCAGCGCCGGCTTGCCATAGCCACTCAGCGGGGAGACCCTCATCAATTCGGCCAGCCGGTCGATATCAAGAAACGCCATGAAGACGGAATACTCGAACTCATGCTCGACAGGATGGAAGCGACGGTGGCGAACCTTCCCCCGATACAAGCCAGGCGCTAAAGAATCTCGCATGGAACTCCCAAGGCTTGAGCCACGCGCAAGGAGCTCTTGTAGCCATCCTCGTGAAATCCGTTGAACCAGTAGGCGCCACAAAAATGAACACCGTTTGCGCCGCTGATTTCAGACCAACGAGATTGTGCGCGAACCGCTTCGAGAGTGTAGAGAGGATGCTGGTAATTCATGCGACGCAGGATTTTCGACGGATCGATTCGTTCCGTAGAGTTTAGCGTGACCAGATAGCGCTCGGGGGTATCGATGTTCTGAAGTCGGTTCATATCGTAGGTCAGCGTGGCCGGGGCGACCCGCTCTGGTGGGATGCGGTAATTCCAACTGGCCCAGGCAGCCTTGCGGCGCGGCAGAATGCTCGTGTCGGTATGCAACACCGCTTCATTGGAAGTCACGCGAAAGCTCTCGAGAATTTCTCGTTCAAGAGGGCTTGAGTCTCGCAGCAGCGCCAAGGCTTGCGGAGCATGGGCTGCAATGACTGCGGCATCAAAGCGCAATCCCTCTTCCCCATCCTGCTTCACTTCAACGCCGCCCTGAACGCGGGTCACGCTCACCACTGGTTTGCCGGCATGGATGTTGCCATCAAGCGGCGCGGTGAGCTTTGGAATGTAAACACTCGAGCCCCCTCGCAGCACCCGCCACTGCGGATGGCCAGAAATCCCAAGCAGGCCGTGATTATCGAAAAAACGGATCAGAGTCGCGGCGGGGAATTCCAGGACCTTGCGTGGCGAAGTAGACCAGATGGCAGCAACGGTCGGGTAGAGGTAGTAATCGCGGAACGCCGCCGAGTAACCGCGTTCTTCAATGAACACACCGAGCATCATGCTCTCGGCCTTGCCCTGGCGAAGCAACTGAAGCGCCTCGCGATTGAAGCGCAGAATATCGCGAAGGAGTTGCCAATGCGTTGGAGAAGCCAATCGCAGTGGGTTCGCGAAAAACCCGCTCGCCCCGCGGCTGGAGTATTCGAAGCCCTCATGATCGGTGACGCCCCAGCTCATGTCGCTGTTCTCACACTCCACGCCAATTTCAGCGAACAGCCGAATCAGATTTGGGTAAGTGCGGTCGTTGTGAACAATAAAGCCCGAATCGATTGGCCTTGGGCCCTGGCTCGTCTGAATAGAATGCGTGTGCGTGTGCCCACCAAGACGCGTGTCTTTTTCAAAAAGATGCATTTCATGCCGCCGGCTCAAGAGCCAGGCGGCGGTAAGACCGGAAATTCCACTCCCTACGACGGCAACGCGCATCTATCCACTTATGAGAAGCCTACTGATCGCGTTGTTTGGCGCGATTTTTGTCTCCATGATCTTTGTCACGGTCCGCACCAGTCTTGAGATGCCCATTTGGGAGGCTTTCGCCACCTTTGGGGACAACCCCTGGTCTCCCGCTACGTTGTGGGATGCATATTTCGGCTTCCTGACCTTTTATGTTTGGGTGAGCTACAAAGAACCCAAATGGCTTGGGCGCATCGTCTGGTTTGTTCTCATCATGACCCTGGGTAATATCGCAATGAGTCTTTACGTATTGATCCAGTTGTTTTCCTTAGAGCCAGACCAGGAACCTTGGACGATACTGGTTCAAAGGCGCGCAAATGAATCCGTTTAGCACTATTCCTTATTGGAAGGAGTTTCTCAACCTGACAACGCAATCCCTGCTGGTAGTCTGCGCATGGATGTTCATCTTGTGGCTAATTCATTTGCCGCTGAAAAACGCAGCGATCGTCGACGCGGGCTGGGCGATCGGGATTACATTGTGCGCTGGTTTTTATGCGCTCAACGGTTCGGGGGCGTTCTCACGGCGATGGCTGCTCGCCATTATGGTGCTCGTCTGGGGCGGCCGCCTCGCGCTGCACCTGTTGCTAAATCGCGTGATCGGGCATCCTGAAGAAGGCCGCTATGTCGAGCTGCGGCGCAAATGGGCTCCCAATATTGAGCTGAAGTTTCTGTTGTTTTTCGAGATGCAGGCAATCAGTTGCGTCGTATTGGCTTTGCCGTTCCTGCTGGCCTGCTTGAACTTTGATGCTGAATTCAATCTGTTCGACAAGCTTGCGATGATCACATGGCTGATTGGCGTCTCTGGCGTGACGATTGCCGACATGCAGCTCAACCGGTTCAAGCAGATGCCCGCAAACCAGGGGCAGGTTTGCCGGGAGGGCCTCTGGGCCTGGTCGAGGCACCCCAACTACTTTTTCGAGTGGCTGGTTTGGCTGAGCTACGGCCTTTACGCGTTAACTTCCCCCTGGGGATTTCTCGGCATGATCTCGCCAGCCCTCATGCTGCATTTTGTGCTTAACGTGACCGGTATTCCGCCGACCGAAGAACAGGCTTTGCGCAGCAAGGGCGATGCTTATCGCAAGTATCAGCAAGAAGTGAGCGCATTTATCCCCATGCCCCCCAAGAAAGCAGTTGAGGTCTGATGGCAGCATTTTACGAATCGTGGCTCGACCGGAATCTGATTCCAGACTGGCTCATTCGCACAGGCATTCGACGCCTTCTCCAGCAGCGACTGATTGAAGAAGCTGGGCGGGATGCAGCCGCCTGGCGAAGGGAGATCCGCACTAGCCCGCTTGCATTCCACACCACAGACGCCAACGCACAGCACTATGAAGTACCCACGGAGTTCTTTCTCAAAGCGCTAGGGCCTCGTCGCAAGTACTCATGCGCCTGGTATGAGACTGGCAGTGAAACGCTCACCGAGGCCGAAGAGGCGATGCTCTCGATCACCTGCAAACGGGCGCGATTGAACGATGGCGAGAGCATCCTCGAACTGGGTTGTGGTTGGGGCTCTTTGTCGCTTTGGATGGCGGAGAAATTTCCCTCATCGACCATCCTCGCCGTCTCGAATTCCAAAACGCAGAAGGCATTTATCGACAGCGAAGCAAAGCGAATGTGCTTCGCCAATCTTGAAGTGGTCACCGCCGACATGGTCCATTTCACGCCCGGTCGTCAGTTCGATCGCATCGTGAGCGTTGAGATGTTCGAGCACATGCGGAATTATGAAGAGTTGCTGCGACGAGTGGCCAGCTGGTTGAATCCGGGGAGCAGCCTGTTTGTGCATATCTTCACGCATCGCCAATTCGCTTATCCTTTCGAGACCGGCCAGGAAAACGACTGGATGGCGCAATACTTCTTCTCAGGCGGGCAGATGCCATCGCACGCATTGCTGGGCGAGTTTGATCGCGACCTGAAACTGGCTGAATCGTGGCAGATCAATGGGCGGCACTATGCTCAGACCTGCGAGGACTGGCTGGTTCGCATGGATGCCAACGAGGCCAGCATCAGGCAGTTGTTCAGCAAGTGTTATGGCCCCGCCGAGGAAACCCGTTGGATCGTGCGATGGCGCGTGTTTTTTATGGCCTGCGCAGAACTATTTGCCTACAAGAAAGGCTCGGAATGGGGAGTATCCCATTACCTTTTTGAAAAACCATGAACCGTAGAAATCTGTTGCTTACACTTCCGGCGCTCGGCGCCTGCGGACGCCGCGGATCGACTGGCACGATCGAAGGACGCTGGGAAGGCAGGCTCACCAATGGAGCCTCCTCAATGAATGTCAACTTCGACTTTGCCGCCAAGGCTGGCAACGCATTCGAATTCCGCTTCAGTTGCAGAGACCTGTTTTTGGCGACTCATGCAGTACAGACCTGGAAGCTCGAAGGCGGCCTGTTCCAGTTCACCTTGCCGCTCGTCGAAGGTCCGCGCCAATACCAGGGCGGATACGGCGGCCCGACTTTCGATGTCGAGTTCAAGCCGGCCGAAGAGAAAATTCACTTGCGGCGTCTGGGGCGGATCCCCACGCAGCCCTATCGCGAAGACGGTCCAGTCGACCTGACGCCGACACAACGCAGTGTTCGCGCCAAGGTCCAGGTTTTCAGTAAGAACGAAGCCCTGGCCCACTTCAACGCCGATCTGCTCGCAAGGCTGGGTATCGCCACCTCTTCCAAACCCCAACCGGGAGCAGGCTGGATCCTCACCGAGGACATGCCGATTCCTGTCTTGCCCAAGGAGGGAGCCCCTGAGTTTGTGATGTTGCTATCTCCCTCACACGAACGGATAACCTCAATCGCAGCCCTGCAATGTCCCATCTTTGTGCTGCTCGGTGAGGCGGATGGCCGCAATTCCAATCTCGAACGCGGCACGCGCCAGATCGCCTTCGACCTGCGCGAAGCACTCACAAAACAGAAGCGCAAAGACTACCAGATCTCGGTCATCCCCAAGGCAGACCAGACCTTCCGCGTCCAAGGCTACGGTCGTGAGTATCCTCGATTGACACCGGGACACATCGACCACTTCAGAAGGTTTCTCGCCCGGTTTGAGCCAAGCGGCGCGAATCTTTCCGATCCAGCCAAAAATTAACTCATACTCTCGCGAAATTCGACCTTCAAGGATTGAAATCCTATGAATCGTCTTTCATCACTGCCCAAGGCGGGTTGTGCCTTGATTTTCTGTGCAGCGCTTGGATGGGGTGCCACAAAAATTGTGGACCTCAAGCGTGATGTTCGCACCGCTAACAACGTTGTGACTGGGCAAGTAGATCGCATCTACAGCTATTACGCCCCGGATGGAGAGATCTACAGCGACATCACTCTCAGAGTGACTGCAGTTCTCAAACAGGACCTGGAAACTCCCTCGCAGATCACCTTCACGATCCCAGGCGGAATCGTCGGCGACGAGGGCGTGTTGTTCACAAGCGCACCTCACTTTGAAGCGAGCGAAGCCGCACTGGTTTTTCTTAGCACCAATGAAAAGGGGGGCTTCGACGCCACCGCGAAGTACGAGCTGGATGGTCGCTACCTGGGCGAAGTTCGCATGACCGCGAAGGAGCTTCTCTTTAAGATCCGCGAGGAACTCGAAGAAATCGGCGAGCCCGTTCGAGAGGCAGAATGGTCGCGCGCAAACGACTTTCTCTCGAATTCGCGAAAAAAATCGAGCGAACCAGAAGTCCAACTCAATGCTGGTGATGCCACTTGTTTCAACTTGATGGGCCCGAAATGGCGGACCAATAACCTGACCTACAAGCTGGATTCTACTTTGAGTTCGACATTCCGCACTGCGGTGATTGCCGCCGCGAACACGATCAGCAGCTCGGGTGTACCGATCCGGTTTACAAACAATTCCTTCAGCACTAATGTCATCAGCTACGGGCCAGTAACAGGTCAGGGAGTACTCGCACAGGCAAGGGTTTCCTTTCAGCCCGCCACGCAAACCATAGTCGGCTTCACAATTACCTTCAATCGTATGTTCCAGTGGAGCAGCTCGGGAGAGGCAGACAAGTTCGACATTGAGGGCGTCGGCCTGCACGAGCTTGGCCACACAGTCGGGCTCGACCACCCCGACCCAGCGATGTGTAACGATCAAACCATGTGGTTCAGCACAGGGCCAGCCAACACCTCCACGCGTACCTTTGAGGTAGGGGACCTTGCTGGCCTGCAAGCTCTGTACGGAGCGACCCCGCAACAAGCTGCCCCGCCTCCGCCACCTCCACCACCTCCTCCGCTCCCACCTCCATCGGGCCCTGCCCCAGCCCAACCCACTCTGACAGGTCTTGTGGTTTCGGGAACTCGCACCACAAACAGCTTGCTGACGTTGAATGTGACCGGCGGCACCTTTGAAGCAGAGCGGCTGCAGATGGTGATTCGTGGAGGTGGGTGCCCATCGTCCGGCTCTGTCATCGCAACCTCATCGCTGCGCAATCGAACCGCCACCACAGCCACCGGATCCTTCACACCTCGATCTGGCGGACTGTTCCTCGTCACAATGCGGAATACCGCAATTGGCGCAGAATCGGATTCATCGCTTACCTTTAGCGTTGCGATCGGGTCAACGCGCTAGATCAGGTGGCCAAGCTTCTCGCGCTTAACATCCAGGTAGTCCTTTGAGTGAACACTGCCAACCGCAATGGTCGGGACCCGCTCGACTACCTGGATTCCAGCATTTTCAAGCGCGGCAATCTTGTCCGGATTGTTCGACATCAGCCGCACGGCTGTTACCCCAAAGTGACGACAGATAGCTGCGGGCAGGCGGTAATCGCGTGCGTCTACCTCAAGCCCTAGTGCCTCATTTGCCTCCACGGTATCGGCTCCCTGGTCTTGCAGTTGATAGGCTCGAAGCTTGTTGATGATACCGATGCCACGGCCTTCCTGCAGCTCATAGATCACCAGGCCCCGGCCATCACCGCCGACCACCGCCAAAGCCATCTCCAGCTGCTTTCGGCAATCACAGCGCAAGCTGTGAAAGACATCCCCGGTCAGGCATTGCGAGTGGATCCGCAGGATGGGAGCGGGCTGTCCAGTGAGGTCTCCCATCACCACCGCAACGGCTTCCTCCCGTACTCCACCCTGCACCCATTCAAATCCATGGATGCGAAACCGGCCGAACTCTGAGGGGAAATCTGCTTCCGCAGCGTGAACTAGCTCCATAATGGTGGGGACAATTCCATTATGGTCGAACCGGCCTTCATCCTGCTGCTTTTCAATTTAGGCGTCGCCGCTAGCCTCGCCTCAATCCTGTCGCGCATCCCCGCATTTCAGCGCATGTTGCTGCGCGAAGAACGCACGGTGACACAGCGGCTCGAGATGGCGCTCGCCTTCGGCTCCATCTTCGGTGCGGGTGCGGCGGCCAGGGTTTTTACCGGCTCCTATCAGGCGGCCGACCTCACGATTGCGGGTGCCTATCTTGCCGGCCTGATGGGTGGCTACGTCACGGGCATGGTGAGCGGAATTCTGATGAGCCTGCCGGCAATGTTCGCCAATGAGCTACTAGCCATGCCGCTCTATGCGGGCATCGGCGTGCTCGGTGGGCTGATTCGAGATTGCGCACCCGGCACCGAAGAGATCTGGCGATACTCGCCCGTGTTCGACATTCTCGGCTCGTGGCGCATGCTTCGCAAGCCAGCCATGATTCCGCGGCTCGGCTACCGCATTCTGATCACGATCGGGTTGCTCTTCGCCGAAGGCCTACGGTTGTTGGGGCAATCGATGTTCCGCTCGCGCGCAATCTTCAGCCCCATCCAACTCGACACCGAACCTCTCCTGCCCTGGATCAGTGCACTATTCGGAACCTCCGTGCTTTGCGCATTTCTGCCGCTCAAGATCTGGAACACAACGCGGATGGAAAGCAAACTGTCCCTCCAGCAACGATTGATTGCCGAGGCGCGTCTCGCCGCGCTCACCAGCCAGATCAACCCCCACTTTTTGTTCAATACCCTCAATAGCGTCTCCTCGTTGATCCGCCTTGACCCAGACCGGGCTCGCGCCATGGTCTACAAGCTGTCCAACGTGCTGCGTCGCGCGATGAAAAACACCGACACGTTTTCGCCCCTCCGCGACGAACTTGCCTTTATCGACGATTACCTTTCCATCGAGATGGTGCGATTTGGTGAGAAGCTGCGGTTTCTGCGCGAGATCGCCCCAGACACTTTGAACGTGCCCGTCCCCGCCATGGTGCTACAGCCGTTGATCGAAAACTCAATCAAACATGGCTTGGCCGGCAAACTCGAGGGTGGCACCATTTGGCTGCGATCACGCATGCTGGAAAGCGGCCGACTGCTGCTCGTCGTCGAAGATGACGGCGAGGGAATTCCCGAAGAGAAGATGGAAGATCTGTTCGGAGCATCAAGCGGCATCGGCGTCTCGAACGTCAAAGAGCGGCTTGAGGTGCTCTTTGGAGAGCACTACCGTATGAGCGTCGACAGCCGGCTCGGACAAGGCACTCGAACCGAAATCGAAATCCCAGCAAGCAAACCCACGCAAGCTCAAGTAGACTATCAAGTGATTTGAATCAATTAGAAGGACTTCTCGAAAACTGGCGAACCGAGCGCCTACCGGTTACAATTGCCAATCGAACCCGTCGCGTCTATGACCTGCTGGCACGCGTCTATCCGATCTCCAGCTATCTGTTTCACGCCCGTGCACATCGCCTGGCGCTCGAACTTGCAGCGATCGAAAACGGAGAGAAGGTGCTTGAAATCGCTACCGGCTCCGGCGAAATGTTCTCAAGAATTGCCGGGGGCAACGCCAAGGGCCTGAACGTCGGGCTGGATTTGTCACCTTCGATGGCGGCTCGTACCTTGGGGCGACTCCGGCAGGAACATCCAGAGGTGAATTGCACGATTGAGGCTGCCGATTCACGCCTGATGCCGTTTCGCGATCAATCTTTCGATCATGTAGTTTGCTGTTATCTGCTGGAATTACTCGCCTCGAATGACATCGTACGCACCCTGCACGAAGTGCAGAGAGTATTGAAGCCGGACGGCAAGTTCACGCTGATCATGATTGGCCAGAACCACGAGTCTTTCAATCAGGCCTACCGGATCGCCTCAAAGGTAGTTCCGGCATTTCTCGGTCAGCAGATGGATCGCCGCGGGCCTGAGATTCTTGAAGCCTGCGGCTTTGAGATTGAGCAGACCCGCACGGTCACTCAAACCCTTTACCCTTCACGAATCGTCGTCAGCCGCCATAGCTAGCGAGGCGCCATGCGGAGCGCCCCATCAAGGCGCACTACTTCCCCATTCAGCATGCGGTTCTGAATCATGTGCAGAGCCAGGCTCGCGTACTCAGCCGGATCACCCAGGCGAGCCGGAAACGGAACCGTCGCTGCCAGCTGCTTCATCGCCTCTTCGGGCAAGCCCGCAAGAAGTGGCGTATGGAACAACCCAGGCGCAATCGAGAGCACGCGAATTCCGAAGCGGGCAAACTCACGAGCCAATGGCAATGTCATGGCTGCCACAGCACCCTTGGAAGCAGAATAAGCCGCTTGGCCAATCTGCCCATCAAAGGCTGCCACTGAACTGGTGAGAACGATCACGCCGCGCTCACCATCCGGTCCGGGCTCGTTCTTCGCCATCATCGCCGCCGCCAGTCGCACGACATTGAAGGTACCCGAGACATTCACCTTCATAACCTTATCGAATCGTTGTAGATCGAGTGGGCCTTCTTTACCAAGCGCTCGTTCCGCCGTGGCGATTCCGGCGCAATGGATGACGATATCGACACGCTCGGCTTCATCAAGCGCAGCCAGCACATCGGCTTCGTCGCAAACGTCAGTACGGCAAAACTGAATCAGAGCCCCGAGCTCGTGGGCCAGCGCCTCACCTTTGACCTCGTTGAGATCCGCAATTGTCACGGCAGCCTGCGCCGCAACCAACGCCCGGACACAAGCCTCGCCGAGTCCCGATGCGCCTCCCGTCACAAGAGCGTTGCACCCGGCCAGTGTCATCTAGTGGCCCTCAGCCTCGAGAAACCGTTCTGCTTCGATCGCAGCCATGCAACCCGCGCCAGAGGCGGTGATTGCCTGTCGGTATTGACGGTCCTGAACGTCGCCGGCGTGGAAGACAGCGGGGATGTTCGTCCGCGCGCCGCCGTGGCTCAGCAGATAGCCTTCCTCGTCCATATCCAGTTGCCCCACAAAAGGCTTCGTGTTCGGAATGTGTCCAATCGCCACAAAGAATCCGTCGACCTCTTCACGCCAGGTCTCGCCGGTCTTCACGTTGCGCATGTTCGCTGCACAAACCACACCCGTCTCGTTGGCCAGCACTTCGTCAACAACGGTGTTCAGCACTACCTTGACCTTCGGGTTTGCAGCCACACGATCGATCATGATCTTCGAGGCACGAAATTCTTCGCGACGATGCACCAGCATCACGTCAGAGAAGCGCGTCAGAAAGTTCGCTTCTTCCATCGCGCTATCGCCGCCGCCCACCACCATAATCTTCTTGCCCCGATAAAAGAACCCATCGCAGGTGGCACAGGAGCTAACTCCTTTGCCGATCAGATGCTGTTCTCCGGGAATCCCCAGCCAGCGCGCACTCGCGCCCGTCGCCACAATCAAAGTGGAAGTCTCAATCCATTCGCCGTCAACACTCAGTCGGAAAGGGCGCTTCGACAAGTCCGCTTCAACAACCGTGCCGAACCGGTATTCTGCACCAAACCGCTCAGCCTGGATCTTCATGTTCTCCACAAGTTGCGGGCCCATGATCCCTTCCGGGAAGCCAGGGTAATTTTCCACCTCTGAGGTGATCGACAATTGCCCGCCCGGTTCCTTGCCCATCAAGACCAACGGCTTCAGGCCAGCCCTCGCGGTATAAATCGCTGCGGTGTTGCCCGCGCAGCCCGAGCCAAGAATCACGACTTTATGCACTAGTCAACAGTTTACAACCGCCGACGCCCGCGCCAAAGCATTCCCATCAGTCCAGCGCCAAGCATCGCCCAAGTTGATGGCTCAGGCACTGCCCCATCGAGCAGGTCGTTACCGCACGCCGACCCCGTGAAATAGGGAGTCAATGACCCATCATTCACACCCACCAGAAATTGATACCAGTCAGATCCCTCAAGCGCAGGGCCATTCAAATTGAAGGTCACGGTGTATTCCGCCATCGGGCAAACCGTCTCGGTGCATTCCCCATTGAAGTAGATTTGAGTTGACCCGGATTGCAATGCCTGTACCGTAGATCCGCTTGTCATCCGCACGGTCCGTCCCGTGCCAAAGAGGGAAGGATTCGTGCCTGGCGTCAAGAACTGATTTGAAGTGATCGTTTGAACACCGCCAGTGATTTGATACAAATCCCCATCGTCAAACAAGCCATTCCCCATCGGATTGCCATTCACGTTGCCAGGGCCGCCGTGATCGACCAGCGGAATTCCGTAGCGAATCACCCCGTTCTTCTTGAAGAACAAATCCGCCGCATGCAGTGCCGAAACCACTCCGCCAGTATTGAAATTGTAAGGAGCAATTGTCGAAAGATTGCCAATTGCCGGCGACGGCCCCCCGTAGTTGAACTTGAGCACCGCAGTGAAGGCGCCCGTGAAACCATTGGCATCACGAATCGCGTCCACCTTCACGCCTTGAATCATGAAGTTTTCCCGTTTGCCTACCAGGTACGGATCCAGACCTGAATACCAGGCGCTGTTGTTGTACTCAAGGGGTACGGCCATCAGACTCTGGACAAGCAAAATACAAAAGACGAGATAAATGCGCATGAAGAAAAAACGGACCATGTAATTGTTCTACCCGAGATTTGCAGTGGGCGGAACACAAGCCGCAACTAAGAAAAGTGATTTTGTACTATGCGTACTACCGCAGCGCGATGTAGGCAAGCCAACTGCATACATAGGCGAGCACTCCCATGTACAAAAACTGCAGAATCGGCCACTTCCAACTGGCAGTTTCGCGCCGCACAACCGCGATCGTCGAAATGCACTGGAGCGCAAACGCAAAGAAGATCAGCAATGCCACAGCCGATGCCATGTTCAGATCCTGCTGCAGTGCACGCTGCAACCCGAGGTCGTCCTGATCGCCTTGAATTCCGTAAATCGTACCGAGCGTTCCCACGATCACTTCACGCGCCGCCAGCGAGCTAATCAGCCCGACGCCAGTCTTCCAGTTGAATCCCATCGGCGCAATCGCAGGTTCAATCAGCTTGCCCAATTGTCCTGCGTAGCTTTGCTCCATCGCTGGGGCAACGCCGTTCTGCAGAGGCAGATGGGCCAGCGTCCACAACAGCACCATCGTGAAGAGAATCGTCGTCGAGGCGCGCTTCAAGAAAACCTTGGCACGATCGAGCAAGCGATAAAGGATCGAACTCAGCCGCGGCGCGCGATAAGGGGGAAGCTCAATCAGGAACGGCGTCTTCTCCGATTTGAAAATCGTGCTCTTCAACAGCCGTGCTGTCGTTGCCGCTGCCACAAAGCCCAACACATACAGCCCCAACATCATTGCGGCACGCGTGCCAAACAGCGGGCCGAGTAGCGGACGGTCAGGAATGAAAGCCGCAATCAGCATCGTGTAAACAGGCAGCCGCGCAGAGCAGGTCATCAGCGGCGTCACAAGAATGGTTGCAATGCGGTCGCGTTTGTTTTCGATAGTGCGCGTCGACAGGATTGCCGGGATCGCACAAGCATAGCCGCTCAACAGCGGGATGAAGCTCTTACCCTGCAAGCCTACCTTTGCCATAGTTCGATCTGCGATCACGGCGGCTCGCGCCAGATACCCGCTATCCTCAAGCGCCGCAATGAACGCGAACAAGATCAGAATCTGCGGCAGAAATACGATCACGCTGCCCACGCCGCCCCAAACGCCCTCAACCAGCAGATCGCGATACCACGATTCCGGCATCAGAGTTGCAATCCACTGCCCGCTGGTCTGGATCGAAACCTGCACCATTTCCATCAATGGCTTGGCGAACGTGAAGATGCTTTGAAAAACCGCCAACACGACGAGCAGAAAACTGAGCGGCCCCCAAACCGGGTGCAGCACGATACGGTCGAGCCGGTAAGTCCATTCCGGCGGCGCCGGTTGATTGAAGCCCGAACCAGCCGCCAGCTCACCACTCCAGCGGCGGCAACTCGGCATGTTATTCAGAACCGGCAATTCAATCCGTTCCGGTTGCGGAATCGTCTTGGCCAGAAACTGCCTGACGGCCTCCACGCCGCTCCCGTGCACTGCGCTCGCCAGCACCACCGGGGCACCCAGCTTCAAGGCCAAAGCCTCCGCGTCCACGGCACCACCACGGCGCTCCAGATCGTCCGACATGTTCAGAATCACCAGTGTCGGAATCCCAAGACTCAACACCGGGGCTGCCAGCATCAGGTGCCTCGCCAGGCTCGTCGAATCAAGAATCAGCAGGATCGCATCAGGCTTTTCGAGATCCGGCATCTTGCCGTGGAGGACGTCGTGCGTCACTTGTTCGTCCTCTGAGCGCGGTTCAAGCGAGTAAACGCCCGGCAGATCGATCAAGGTCACTTCACGAGTCAAATCCACCCGCGCCGTCCCGATATGTCGCTCCACGGTCACGCCAGGATAATTCGCCACTTTCTGGCGCAACCCCGTCAAACGGTTGAAAAATGTCGATTTACCCGTATTCGGCGGACCAATCAGCGCAACTAGCTTGTGTCCTGCCGGGTTTATGATGGGAGAGACGGTGGCCGAACTGGGGTGACAGGATTCCATGCTCTTACCGGGGCACATCCAGCACTGTGATATTCAGGGTGGTTTCTCGTCTCAGGGCGATTTCGGTGCCATCCACGCGGTACACAGTTGGGTCACCGGCAGGTGCCACATGGGCCGCTTCGACGATACATCCCGGAATCATGCCCATTTGCATCAAGCGCAGGCTCATATCGTCCGATAGATGCAAGTGGCCAAGGAGCGCCTGTTCGCCAATTCGCAGTTGAGCCAGAGATTTTGCGGGGAGACTCACTTGTTAGTTAAATCAAAGTATATCTTGAATACCATTGCCAAAGCGCCGTTTTACTGCGGTCTGGCCGTTCTGGCGCTTGTAGCTCAGATGCAGGCGCAAGTTCTGGATAATAATTTCCTGAATGGCCGTTACGGCTTCCGCCAGCTTCTCATCGCCACCAATAGCGCTGGCCAGCCAATCGAGGCGCGTAGCTTCGTCGGGGTGATCAGTTTCGATGGCCGCGGGTCATTTTCCTTTCAGGGCACCCGAAATTCCGGCAACAATCCCCCCGCCCCCTTTTCGGGTGCTGGCTCCTACAGCGTTGCGGCAAGCGGGCTTTGCACGATGACAAGCCCCCTCGACCTCAACGCCAACCTCAACGCCCGCCTCGCCACCGGCCTGCTGCTTGGAAGCACCACGGATTCGGCCGGCAACAGTTTCGATATCTTCGCCGCAGTGCCTCTGCCACAGCAGACGGTTTCAAACGCTGCCGTCACAGGCGCTTATGCTGGCGTTTCCATCGAAGTTCCCGGTGGCTTGTTTTCGAGCATCAAAAACAGCTTCTTCCGCTTCACCTCCAACGGCCAGGGCAGCCTGGGTCAGGTAAACACCTCGGGCCAGACGGTCACCAACGGCAAACGCGTGCTGCAACAATCCATCGGGCCGAGCACCTACAGCATTTCGGGCGACGGCTCCGGCCAAATGATCTTCCCCATCACGGCTCCGTTTCCCTCGTCCACGCAATTGCTGCTCGGTGATAAACAGATCTTGGTTTCCGCCAATGGCGACTTTGTTCTGGGTGGTTCTGTCTCCCAGGGCGCTCACGACTTTTTGTTTGCCATTCGGTCCGCAGCCGCTGGTGCAACCCCGCGCAACTTCACTGGCCTCTACTTCTCATCCGGCCTCAAGATCGATCAGTCCCGCCCATCCACTTACAGCGGAGCCATCAATGGGCTCGGCACAGGCAAGTCCGTCTGGACCCGCCGTGTCCGCCTGCCAGAAGGCAACGTCGATTCCACCGCCGTCAATGACTACACACTCGGCACCGACGGCGTCGGTTCCATGATGAGCAACCGCTTCGTCATCGGCGCCAACAACAACGCTTTTGTTGGAGCGGGAGTTTCCTTCGTCGATTCTGACAACTACGAGATCTTCTTTGGGGCAAAAGCGCGTGACCTCAGCGGCACTGGTGTGTTCCTCAATCCCGCCGGAGTGCTCAACGGGGCGAGCTTTGCTCCCGTGGGCAACCCAATCGCGCCGGGCCAGTTCATCGGCCTGTTTGGCACCGGCATGGGCCCAACCACCCCCGTTGTCGCCTCCTCAGTTCCCTTCCCCACTACGCTTGGCGGCGTCAGTGTCACCGTACAAGGTCGGCCTGCACCACTCTACTTTGTCAGCGCCAATCAGATCAGTGCACTGGTCCCCTTTGCCACCTCCGGTACAACGGCCGACATCATCGTCCGGCAAGACAATCAGGAATCGAACCGCGTCACGGTACCAGTCAGCCGCATGTCTCCCGGCATCTACTCGAATACACAAAACGGCATCGGCCCCGGCGCGATCCTCAAGGCGGATTTCTCCGTCGTCACCCCCGCCAATGCGACTCGCCGCGGCGACACAGTACTGGTCTATTTGACAGGCCTGGGCGCACTGAATCCTGCGCTTGCCGATGGCGCGGCCGCCCCTTCAACATCACTCACCCGCATCACCGATTCTCTGAACGTCTACGTCGGCGGCCAGCGCGCTACCGTAAGCTTTTCCGGTGCTGCCCCAGGCTTCGCCGGCCTCTACCAGCTCAACATCGTCATCCCAGCCAACGCCCCGATCGGCTCCGCCGTGCCACTCGCCATCGAAACGGCGAGCAGCTTCCACGACATGGTCGACATCGCCATCCAGCCCTAAGACAGAAAAGTAAAAAGACAGAAAAGTAAAAAGACAGAAAAACAAGAAGCAACCCCATTCCGGGGTTGCCTTTCATCCATTGAAGATTCGTTTCGCTTAGCTGAAGCTGGCCAGCCCGGCGGCTTCGTCGTCGAACACTTCAAACACCGTGTACAGCTTGGTGATCTGCAACAAGTCCTGCACGCGCTTGGTCAAGCCGAGCAGCTTCAGGCGGCCACCGGCATTTGATACCGTCGTAAAGCCGCTCACCAGTTCGCCGATGCCAGAGCTATCGATGTAGCTCACTTCGGACAGGTTCAGAAGCACCTTCTTGTCGCCCTTGGTTACCAGGTCTTTGATCGTGTCGCGGAATGCGCTGGATCCTTCGCCCAGGGTGATGCGGCCTGCCGCATCGATTACTGTCACATCACCAACCTGACGGTTGGTCATTGTTACGCTCACAGTGTTTCCTCCTTCGGAATCAAATTGAAAATCTAAACTTCGCCCAACCGCTTCACCATCCGGACGAGGGTGCCTTGGGGAACGCGCGCCGCGTGTTCACATTCGTCCATGAAGGCTCGCATCAACAACAATCCGCGCCCAGACTGCTTCAGCAGGTTCTCCTGAGCGAGCGGATCCGGTACATCAGTGTCCTTAAATCCATCCCCTTCATCCCCGATCGTCACCGCAAGAGTTCCAGGCATCGCTTCCAGCTTCAGGTAAACCTTCTTGCGCGCATTGTATTTGTTCCCATGCGCCACCGCGTTCACCATACATTCGCGCACAGCCATCGAGATCGAATTCTGGTCGTCTTCGCCGAAACCAAACTTCCGAGCCAGATCAAGCGCGTTCTGGTCCGCAAGGTCCACGCTGTCTAGCGTCGACTCAAGCTGGTATTCCTGGATTTCCTGTTCGAATGAAGCGCTCATGCGTTCCGCCTGTACTCTCGACCGGAAAAAGATTGAATGCTTAGCTTGTCAGGCAAAGTGAGTGGCTGTCAAGTGGGGTTCGGCGGAGTTTTCTGGGGCTAAGGTCCCAGAACCCTTCCCACAGGGCTAATGAACCGACGCACCCTTCTATAAGGCAAACCGAGCATTCTGGGATTTTCCGGTAACACCGATCCCTCTACCAGAATCCAAAAAGTTCGTCCCAAATGAGAAAACTCACACCGTTGTTCCTGATTGCGGTCGCTTTGACCGCCCAGACCCCCGTCCCCGGAAAGCTCCTTGTTGGCTTCAGGAGTTCAATCAACGACTCCCAGGCTTCCGCCATCATTCAATCGAATGGCGCGCGCGGCTCAAAGAAACTTGGCAATCTGGCTGTCCATCTTGTCGATTCGCCACCCACAGCCAACGCCAACGCCTTCGCAAACGCTTTCCGTAACCGTCCAGAAGTCGAATTTGTCGAACCCGACATGTATATCCCCCCGGTCCAGATCACGCCGAACGATCCTTCCGATTCGCAGCAGTGGCACTTGCCCAGAATCCAGGCCCCCACGGCATGGCAAACCACCAAGGGCTCAACAGCGATTCGCGTCGCCATCCTCGATACCGGCGTCGATGCTTCCCACAGCGATCTCAGCTCTCGCATGGTCCCCGGTTATAACTTCTTCGACAACAACACCAACACCACCGACGTCCAGGGCCACGGCACTAAAGTAGCGGGCACAGCCAGCGCCACCGGCAACAATGGCATTGGCGTGACCGGCGTCGCCTGGGATACCCTGATCATGCCGATCCGGGTTGGAGATTTCAACGGCAGGGCCACCTACTCCGCTCTCGCGAGCGGCCTAAACTGGTCTGCCAATAACGGCGCCCGCGTCGCCAATATGAGCTACGACGTCACCGGCAGTGCCACAGTCGCTTCCGCCGCTCAATGCTTCTAGGGCAAAGGTGGCGTAGTGGTGAGTTCGGCTGGCAATTCCGGCACTTTCAGCTCGCTGCCCGCAAATCAATACATTGTCACCGTGAGCGCCACCGACCCCAACGACGTGATCTACTCCTGGTCCACCACAGGCGATTGCGTCACCCTTTCGGCGCCCGGCTGCGTTGTCACCACCTTCAATGGCAATGGTTACGGCAGCGCTTGCGGCACATCGTTTTCTTCCCCCGTGGTTGCGGGCGTCACCGCCCTCATCCTCTCGGCCAACCCCAATCTCACACCCACTCAGGTGGTCTCGATCTTGCGCTCCACCGCCGATGACCTTGGTCCCGCCGGCCTCGATACGACCTTTGGCTACGGCCGTGTCAACGCGGCCCGCGCTGTGCAGCAGGCCATCTCAACAACCGCCAACTCCACTCCCCCTCCTCCGCCACCCCAGCGCAGGACTTAACCGCACCCCAGATCTCCATCCTCTCGCCGGCGCAGAACTCAATGGTCAGCGGCAATGTTGCCGTCACCTTCCGCGCCACGGATAATGTCGCCGTAACCCGAGTCAATCTATTGGTCAACGGTGTGGTGGTCGGTTCTTCCACTTCCGCTCCCTTCACAATCCGCTGGAATACCCAAAAGATCAGCCGCGAATCCTATATATCGCAGGGACAGGCGTTCGACGCAGCAGGCAACTCCGCCGGCTCTGCCACAGTAATGGTGATGCGTTAAAGAAAAGCAAAAGGCCCTTCTTTGTGTTTCCACAAAAAAGGGCCTCTTTGGTTTGATCTACTTCTTAGCGGCGTCGAAGCAATCCGGCGAGGATAATCGAGCCACCGAGCAAAGCAAACGAGGAAGGTTCTGGCACCGGGTTTTCGCTCGTAGGCGTACCATTCGGGTTACGCACATCAAAGGATCCGAGATCCCCATCTTTGCGCCAGTCGTCAATGTATTCGTTGTTGTCGACTGTTGTACCGTTATCCAATTAATTCTTTAAGAAAAGATTCTTGATGTGAATCACATTATTGATGGATCCACCGCTCGTCAAGTTGACGCGAAAAACGAAACTCAGAAAATCTCCCTTGTCAAAGAGAAATGGAGCGGTGTTGGAAGCGCAAAATCGGGCGGTGCCAGGGGTCGGAGCGGGATCGCATCAGACTTTCAGACTTCCAAACACCACCCCACTACTCCTTACCCGGCCAGGAAGGAGAACCTCAGCCAAATTTCAGCGATAATCGTCACAACGTGACTCCCCAGGTTTCCCTCGACGACCTCCGCCAGTTCCCTGCCTTCGCCGAGCTCCCCGCCGATCAATTGCAATGGCTTCTCGACCGCTGCGAATACCGCGAATACCACTCCGGCGAATTCCTCGGCCACGCGGGCGATCCCGCCAACCACATGTTCATGATTCTCGAAGGCGATTTCATTGTCCGCAACGATGCGACCGGTGAAGCTGTCTTCCAGGCCCGCAAAGGTGCCATCAGCGGCGCGCTCCCCTTCTCGCGCATCACCCACTACCCGAACCCGGTCCGCGCCAACAGTTTCATTCGCATGGCTGCAATCCATCGCGACCACTTCCCCGCCATGTACCTCGCCGTTCCCGACGTCATCCCCAAGCTGGTCGCCATCCTTACCGACCGGGTTCGCGAAACCGCCCGCGCCACCACGCAAACCGACAAACTCGCCGCCATCGGCAAGCTCTCCGCCGACCTCGCCCATGATCTCAATAACCCCGCCGCCGCGACCCGCCAGGCCAGCACCAGCGCCAGGCAAATTTTCGATTGCTACCGCGACACCCTCGACCAACTCGCCAACCGGTGCGCCAACAGCGAAGTCTACGAGCAGGTGCGCAACCTCGAAGCCAAAGCCTCCGTCGCCGTACTCGATCCCAAACCCATCGACTCGCTCACCCGCAGCGATCTCGAGGAATCCATCGTCGCCTGGCTCGAATCGATCGGGATCGCAGAGCCTTGGCACATTGCTTCCGCCTTCGTCAACGCCGGCTTCAATGTCGATAGTCTCAATCGCGCCACCGCCACCTTTTCCCCCGAAATCCGCGAGTTGGCCCTCCACCGCGTTGCCGCCGCCATCGAACACGAACAGGTCCTGGCCCAACTCCAGAACGCCACCTCCCGCATCAGCGACCTCGTCTCCGCCATGAAGAATTACTCCTTCATGGACCGCTCCTCCACCGCCGAAATCGACCTCAATCAGAACCTCGAAAGCACGCTCACCCTCTTCAGCTTCCGCTTCAAATCCGGCACCCATCTCGTCCGCAACTACAGCCCCGATCTGCCCAGAATCTGCGGCCACGGCGGCCAGCTCAATCAGGTCTGGACCAACCTCGTCGACAACGCTCTCGACTCGCTCGAAGCCATCAAAACCCCGCAGGCCACCCTCACCGTCACCACCAGACTCGAAATCGAAACGGTCCTCGTCGAGATCACAGACAACGGCCACGGCATCCCCGCCAACATCCTCGCCAGAATCTTCGACCCCTTCTTCACCACCAAGCCCCAGGGCGAAGGCACCGGCCTCGGCCTCGACACCGTCTATCGCATCATCCGCCAGCACTGTGGCGACATCCGCGTCACCTCCGAGCCGGGCAACACCGTCTTCTCGATTCGCTTGCCCTTGCCCAAGCCCAAATGATCCACCTCGAGCAAGTCTGCTTCCGCCGCGGCCCCTCGGTCATTCTCGATCACGTCACCCTCGCCTTTGAGAACAACCGCCGCACCGCCTTGATCGGCCGCAGTGGCAGCGGCAAGAGCACCCTCCTTCGCCTCATCAACCGCCTTCTTGAACCAACCTCAGGCCAGATCCGATTCGGCCAACAACCCATCGACTCCGTCCACCCGCTGGAACTCCGCCGATCCATCGGCTTCGTCTCCCAACACCTCGGGCTCTTCCCTCACTGGACGGCCCGCCAACAAATCGCCCGCTTCCACCAGCACTCCCAGGGCGTCGAAGAGCTCGCCGCCTCCTTCGGCCTTGCCCCCCAACACCTCGACCGTTACCCACACCAACTTTCCGGCGGCCAGCAACAGCGCGTCGCCATCGCCCGTGCCCTCGCCTCCAACCCTCCCATCCTCCTGCTCGACGAACCATTCTCCGCTCTCGATCCCATCCTCCGCCGCGACCTCCAGGACCTCATCCTCACCCTCGACAAGACCATCGTCTTCGTCACACACGACCTCCGCGAGGCCCTCCGCATCGGCGAACAACTCGTCTTCCTCCGCAATGGCAAAATCGCCTTCAACGGGCCCGCACCAACCCTCGCCGCCTCCGAAGACCCCGAGATCCGCGCCTACCTCGAGACCCTCCGATGATGCACTTCGACCTCATCCTCGAACACATCCTGCTCGTCACGGTTGCCGTGCTCGCCGCAGCGGCGCTCGCCATCCCCGCCGCCATCGCAAGCCACCGCCACCCCAGCCTCGGCCGCTGGGTCCTCAAGCTCGCCGACGTCATCCAAACCATCCCCAGCCTCGCCCTCTTCGGCCTGCTACTACCCCTGCCACTCATCGGCGGCATCGGTTCGAAGCTCGCCATCGCGGTCCTCTTCCTCTACGCCGTACTCCCCATCCTCCGCAATTCCATCCTCGGCCTCAATGGCATCTCGCAGGACATCATCGAATCCGCCACCGCCCTCGGCATGAGCACAGGCGAAATCCTCCGCGAGGTACAACTTCCCCTCGCCGCCCCCTCGATCCTCGCCGGCCTCCGCATCGCCACCGTCACCACCATCGGCACTGCCACTGTCGCCGCCGCCATCGGCGCGGGCGGCCTTGGCGTCCTCCTCTACCGCGGCCTCGCTACAGTGGAAACAGGTCTGCTTCTCGAAGGCGCAATCCCCGCGGCATTGCTGGCCCTCCTCGCCGACCAGGCATTTCAATGGATCGAAGACAAATTCTCCAACTCGGCGCAACAGCCCTAGCCTCCTCCTGCGCACAGCCCGGCGCACTCACGGTCGGCGCCAAGAACTTCACTGAGCAGGACATCCTCGGCGAAGTCCTCACCGCCCATCTCGCCCGCCAGCTCAACCTCACCCCCAAGCAACGCCTCCATCTGGGCGGCAGCTTCCTCGCCCACCAGGCCCTCATCGATGGCGGCATTGATCTCTACCCCGAATACTCCGGCACCGCCCTCACCGCCTGTCTCAAACTTCCCCTCGTCAAAGATCCCCGCGCCGTATTCAACGCCGTCAAGCAAACCTACGCCGAGCGCCACCAGATCGAATGGGGCTGGCCTCTCGGCTTCGAAAACACCTTCGCCATGGTGATGCGCACCGCCGACGCGACCGCCCTCAAGATCCGCACCCTCTCCGACGCGGTCCGCCTCAAACAGGACTGGCGTCTTGGCGTCGGCTATGAATTCGAGCAACGCCCCGACGGCTGGCGCAGCTTTGTCGCCACCTACCCGCTCCAGCGCAACGGCAACCTCCGCACGATGGACCTCGGGCTCCTCTACCGCGCCCTCGACGCAAACGACGTCGACCTCGTCGCCGGCAACTCCACCGATCCCGCCCTCAGCAACCCAAAATTCACTGCGCTCATCGACGACCTCCGCTTCTTCCCTCCTTACGAGACCTGTCTTGCCGTCCGCCAGCAAACTCTCGCCCGCCTCCCGGCCCTGGGCCCCGCACTAGACAAACTGGCAGGCCGCATTTCAGTGGCTCTGATGCGAAACTGGAATGCTCAGGTGGTCCTCGAACGCAAATCGCCCGCCGCTATCGCCGCTGCCTTCGTGGCAGCCCTATAAGGAGCCCGCTTTGGCCAAGCCTTTCATCTTGACCGTCGACGACGACATCGCCGTTCTGCGCGGCATCGAACGCGATCTCCCCAACAAATACGCCTCTTCCTATCGCATCCTCCGCGCCGAATCTGGCAAAGCCGCCCTCGAACTCCTCCACTAGATCCGCGAGCACAACGAAGTCGTCGCCCTCATCCTCGCCGATCAGCGCATGCCCGAAATAAATGGTGTCGAGTTCCTCGCCCAGGTGACCTTCCCCCTATTTCCGCACAGACGATCATATAACTTCCCCTCGCTGGTTTGAAGCGGGGAGATGGGTTTGGGAAGAGGGGGTGGCGATTGAGCCACCTCTTCCCATTTCAGCAATGCAGAGTGCTGCGCTTGCAATCGCAAGCGCATATTCACTCGGGGTCCGGTTTCCCAGCGCCGAGTGCGGCCTCTTTTCGTTGTAGTGCGCCCTCCAGGCCGCCAAGCGACGGCGCGCATCCAGTAAGTTCCGGAACCAGTTCACATTCAGGCATTCTTCCCTCAATCTGCCGTTGAGGCTCTCGATGTGTGCGTTTTCCACTGGCTTACCAGGCCGAATGTGCACTAACTCGATTCCACGTTCCATCGCCCAGGCAAGGTAGGCCCGGCTTGTCATCTCAGGGCCGTTATCACTGCGAATCCGCTCCGGCAGTCCTCGCTCCTCAATCACTTGCTCCAGTGTTCGAATCACTCGCCCGCTGCCGATCGAGATGTCCGTCACCAACGCTACGCATTCGCGAGTGTGTACATCGACAACCGTCAGGATTCGAATGTGTCGACCGCTTGCCACCGAATCGGCAACGAAATCGAGCGCCCATTCTTGATTCGCGCGCTCAGTCAATTTTCTCTCCATGGCTACCCTTGCAATGCGTTTTCGCTTCTTGCGTCGCAAGGCAAGGCCCTGCTCCCGGTATAGTCGCTCCACCTTCTTGTGATTGATCAACTTCTCACGACGTAACAAAACGCATAAGCGGGGAGACCTATATCGCAGGTTCTCAAGGGCGAGCTGCTTCAACCGCGCAGCATCTTCCTTGTCTTGCTCTGCTTTCCTGGGCTGGTAACGCAGGCTCGACTGCGCCACCATCATCAGCTTGCATGCCTGGCGCTCGCTGCACTTCAGGTGCGCGCGGACTTCCAAGACGTCTGCGCGTCCTTGTTGCAGTTGCGCCTTCGGGCTTACAAGCTGTAGCCGTTTTTTCGGATCACGTGCTGCAATCCATCCTTATCCAAGGCTAGTTCCGCCACCAACTTCTTCAACCGAGCATTCTCGTCGCGCAGTTGATTCACTTCTTGAGCTTCTGATACGCTCATGCCGCCGTACTTCTGCTTCCAGGCGTAAATCGTGTGCTTGGAGACTCCAAGCTCCCCGCCAATCTCCTCGGACTTCCGCCCTGCATCCAATTGCTTCAAAGCCGCAATCTTCTGCACCTCACTGTACTTCGATGCCTTCATCCTTTTTCTCCTTCTCTTCGTCCGTACTTCGGATTTTAGAGTGTGCGGAGCGCGGGGGGAGGGTCGTCTCATAGTACAATTTTGTACATGCCGCCATCCGCAAGCTTCCCTTTCATCAAACTGGGCCTCCTGTTCCTTCTCTGTTCTACATCTGTTTTCGCGCAAGTAAGCCCTTCAGAACGAGCGGCGTTAATCACACTATATGACAATACCGGCGGCATAGGGTGGGTGCGGCAAACTAAACCGAACAGTAGCATTCGATGGAAAGACCCGGCAGGAACCGAATGCAGTTGGTTTGGAGTTACCTGTGATGCTGGGAACCAGCGTGTAATTAGTCTTGATTTGCAGGCAAATAATTTAATCGGAAATCTTCCGCCGCTTGATGGTTTGACAAATCTTGTCTCGATCGATATTAGTACCAATCGGTTGAGTGGTCGGCTACCTGCTCTTACTGCCTTGCAATCGCTACGAACTTTTTTTGCTTACAATAACCGCTTTAGCGGTCCACTGCCGACTTTGACAGGACTCGCTAATCTCACCAGTTTTAGTGTTTCAACAAATTTATTAACGGGCTCCATTCCAGAAATCGCATCCTTAAAGGCACTAGACCGCTTCGATGTCAGCAAGAACCAATTGAGCGACGTCTTGCCCAGTCTAGCTGGATTATTAGCCCTGACCGATTTCAATGCTAGCGAAAACAAGATCATTGGGACGATTCCTGAACTGAACTCGCTCTCTAGCCTTAGGTATTTTTCGATAAGCGATAATCAAATAGGCGGCAGTATTCCTTCGATCGATAATCTTAGGAATCTGATTCGATTTAACGTTGCCAATAATCAGCTATCCGGTCAGCTACCTCAGTTGTCAACTAATAGAGATATTACATTTTTTTACGCCCAAAATAATTCCTTTGTAGGGCCTGTGCCCGACCTTACCGGGCTTCGCTTGTTATCCGAGTTCGATATCAGCACTAATCAATTGACAGGTAATCTTCCATTACTTAATGAAAATGGCCAGTTGAGAATATTTAATGCTTCGTTCAACCGGATGTCCGACCGGGCACATAGGTAACACTTCTATCCGGTCACATGGGTAACACTTAGTCTGGCAGATTTGGCTCTATTGAGGGAGGCAGAGGGGAGCCCCCATGGGGGCTCCCCTTGTCAAGACGTCCAAACTTCGTCCAGCGGATTCATAGTATCTCGACCTTCAGTTAAGCCCTTCGCCTCGATATAAGGTTGCTTTGCCCAAGGCGCGCAGCGGTC
>Ga0194133_10000552_pt1 | contig 74037 bp, 69 predicted proteins | sample TA2KigOf40mmetaG_FD_155448 | JGI IMG/M metagenome (GOLD analysis project Ga0194133, IMG submission 155448) | Freshwater microbial communities from Lake Tanganyika, Tanzania - TA2015055 Kigoma Offshore 40m | ecosystem: Environmental > Aquatic > Freshwater > Lake | place: Tanzania: Lake... | reverse complement strand
TACGCCACCGCACTCGACGTGGCCACCGAACTGGCCGGTGGCGCACAGGCCGCGCTGCGCTTCACCAAGCACACTCTCAACCATTGGTACCGCGCCATGATCCCCGCGTTCGACGCGTCATTGGCCTACGAGTTCTTCGGTTTCGGCGGCCCCGACGCGGCCGAAGGCGTGGCATCACATCGCGACAAGCGCCCACCGCGCTTCACCGGACCGGCAGGAGATTGACATGGCCGACATTCCCGCACTCTTCGATCTCACCGGGCGCACTGCGCTCATCACTGGTGGAAGCCGTGGACTGGGCCGCGAGATGGCTCTGGCTTTCGCCGCCGCCGGTGCCGATGTGATGATCGCCAGTCGTTCGCTCGAGTCGTGTGAAGAAACAGCCCGCGACGTCGAGACCGCGACCGGCCGACGCGCCATCCCCTACGCCTGCCACATCGGACGCTGGAGCGAACTCGACGGACTCGCCGAGGCGGCCTGGTCGCAATTGGGCGGCGTCGACATCCTCGTGAACAACGCCGGCAAGTCGCCGTTGTACGACCACGTCGTGAACGTGAACGAACAACTCTGGGATTCGGTCCTCGGTCTCAACCTGAAGGGTCCGTTCCGCCTCTCGGCTCTGCTCGGCACACGCATGGTCGAGCGAGCCAAGGAAACCGGGCGTTCCGGATCGATCATCAACATTTCGAGCATCGCCGCCATTCACCCCACGCCCGATGTGATTCCGTACACCGCGGCCAAGGCCGGCCTCAACGCCATCACCATCGGATTCGCCCAAACCTTCGGTCCGCACGTGCGCGTCAACTGCATCATGCCCGGCTCGTTCCGCACCGACATCTCCAAGGCCTGGGACTGGAAGATGGTCGATCAGCAGATGAAGCGCGTCGCGATGCGTCGCGTGGGCGAGCCGCACGAGATCGTGGGCGCGGCCATGTTCCTCGCCAGCGATGCCGGCAGCTACACCACGGGCGCGGTGTTCACCGTCGACGGCGGCGTTCCCACCTGATTCGCGCGTGACGTCACTTCTCGTCATCTGCACCGGCAACGCCGCGCGTTCGGTGATGGCCGGCGCGGCGTTGGCCGCTCGTGAACCGTCCCTCACCATCGTCACCGCGGGCACGTTCAGCGTCGACGGCCAGCCGATCAGTTGGCGCACGCGCGAAGCGCTTTCACGCGTCGACCTCAGTTCGCGCAGCCACCGCAGTCAGCAGATCACTCCCGACCACGTGGCCGCAGCCGAACTGGTACTGGCCATGGCGCCCGAACACGTCGAGTGGATCAGACGCGAGCACCCGCAGGCCGCCCATCGCACCGCCACCCTGAAGCGACTCGTCCGCGATCTGCCTTCCGACGGCCCGATCACCGAACGCCTCGACGGTCTGGCGCTCCACACGGTGGCCCTCGAACCGTGGGAAGAGATCATCGATCCGGGTGGTGGTGAAGTCGACGACTTCATCGCCTGCGCACACGAAGTGGTGGCGTTGGTCGATCAGATCGTCGATCGTCTGCGCTGACGATCAGCCGTCGACCACGATCACACCGGCCGCGGCCAACGCGTCGATATCGACGTCCGAACGGCCGAGCCCGCGCAGGATGTCGCGCGTGTGCTCGCCGATGCGCGGTGCGATCGATCGCTGTTCGCCCGGGGTGCCGTGGAAGTCGGCCGGTGACGCGATCATCGGCACCACGTCGTCACCGTTCGGCACGTCGACGATGCCGCCGGCCGCGCGAGTCTGCGGATCGGCCAACACTTCGTCGGGTGTGGCCACCGGCGCCCAGAACATGTCGGGCTCGGTCGCGAAGATCGCCACCCATTCGTCGAACGTCTTCGACGCGAACACGCCGTCGAGCAGTGCGATGAGTTCGCGAGCGTTCACGGTTCGATCACGCGCGGTTGCGAAACGCGGATCGTCGATCCATTCGGGATGGCCGGCCACGCGCGCCAACGGTGGCCAGTGCCGATCGGCCTCGACCCCCACCACCCAGAAACGCCGGCCGTCGGAAGTGCGGTAGTTGTTGGCGGTGGGGCTGGGCGCATCGGCCCGCCGATTGACCGGCGGATACCGGCCCCAACTGAGCGCCAGGCTCAAGTCGTACCCGAGCGTGTACACGCCTTGGCGGAAGAGCGAGGTCGACACCATCTGACCCTCCCCGGTTCGCTCGCGATGGAAGAGCGCGGCCGCGATCGCACCGGCGAAAGCGACGCCGGTGGAGTGATCGCCAACACCTCCGCGCAGGATCGGTGGTTCACCGTCTTCGGGAGTGTGCAGATGCGCCAGACCCGAGCGGGCCCAGTAGGCGGCGATGTCGAACCCGGGCCGATCGGCCTCGGGGCCTTCGAGTCCGTAGCCGGTGATCTGCCCGTACACGATGCGCGGATTGATCGCGCGCAGCGATTCGAAGTCGAGACCGGCTCGCGCCACCGACTCGGCCCGCGCGTTGGTGACGAATACATCGGCGTCACGCACCAGATCGAGAACGATGGTTCGGCCCTCGGCCGACGACACGTCGAGGGCGATGCCGCGCTTGTTGCGGTTGTCGAGTTCGAAGATCGGATTGTCGTCGCGGGTGAGGCTCAACATGCGCCTGAACAAGCGCGACGGATCGCCCGACAACGGTTCGATCTTGACGATGTCGGCACCCCAGTCGCCCAACACTCCGGACGCGGCCGGACCGGCGATCCAGACTCCGAGTTCGACGACGCGAACCCCATGCAACGGCCCGGGCATGGCGCGAACCTAGCCGTGAAACACGAAACCCGAGCGCCCCATGGGTCGCCCGGGTTCTCGGGTGGAGGTGAGGGGAATTGAACCCCTGGCCTCAACAGTGCGATTGTTGCGCTCTGCCAACTGAGCTACACCCCCGAGGGTGATCGCCGGCGAGCCGACGACGGAGGACGACTCTACCTTCGGGTGCGCCAGCCGACTCAGGCGGCGCGGATCCAGTCGCGGCGGTAGGCCTGTGTGGCGCTCTGGAATCGGCGGATCTGCGACAACTTGTAGCAGTACCCCACGAGCGACATGGCCGAGAGCACGAACACGTAGATGAAGAGATCGCTCTTGGTGGTGAAGGCGATGAACGCCGAACCGAGAGTCACGAGCGCGAGCGAGAGCACCACGTTCTGACGACGCTGGCGGATCATCTGCTGGCGAGTCATACCGCGCACCGGCGTGCGCATCGAACGGGTGGGGGCAGCGGCCTGGCGCGCCATGACGGGGCGAACCGGCGCCTGTGCGAGCGGACGGGCCAGACGCATCGGGCTGGCGCCACGAATCGGTGTGGAGCGCTGGAGAGTGGAGAGCTGACGACGGAAGTCGACGACCGACGAGTTGGGGCGGTTCTCGTAGCGACCACGCACGAGAGGCGGAACGAGCACAGCGGCCCACGCGGCTCCGACGACCAACAAGATGATCTGGCTCACCGCTCTCCTTCCCTACTCATGTGCTTCTCACGACTGCTTGTCGTGCCGCCCGGGGGCGAATTGTGTCGATTCGATATCGGTCGTCTGCCCGGGCGCCCTGAGGGAACCGGACGGACCGTAACAATTTAGCAACATTTGCCCGGGTCCCGGCTGGATGGAGCCACCTCGACGACCCCTCTGTGACGGGCACCACAAGGGCCCTGGTCAGCGGGGTGAACCGGGTTCAGGCCGGGCGCCGGTAGGTGCCCGAACGCCCGCCGGTCTTTTCCCAGAGGGTCAACTCGCCGATCACCATGGCCCGGTCGGCCGACTTGCACATGTCGTAGATCGTCAACGCGGCCACCGAGCAGGCATGGAGGGCTTCCATCTCCACCCCGGTGCGCTCGACCGTCTCGACCTGGGCCTCCACGGCCACGTGATCGTCACCGATCTCGAAGTTGACGGTGACCGCACCCACCAGAAGCGGATGGCAGAGCGGGATCATGTCGCTCGTGCGCTTGGCGGCCTGGATACCGGCCACGCGGGCCACGGCCAGCACGTCGCCCTTCTTCACCTCGCGGTTGGCGATGGCCGCGGTGGTCTCGGGCGTCATGAACACCTTGCAGCGCGCCACGGCACGGCGATACGTGGGTTCCTTGGGCGTCACGTCCACCATGCGGGCCCGTCCGAGCGGGTCGAGGTGGGTGAAGGGGTGGTCGTTCGTCGCCACGTACACGAGGGTACCGCCGCTGGCCCACAAAGGTTTCGGCCACAACGTCTCGGCCACAATGTCTCGGGCACAACGTCTCGGCCACAATGGTCTCGTGCGCGTGATGACTCAACGGTGGCAGAACCTGGCGTTCCTGCATTGGGCGTACGAACCCGACGTGGTGGCTCGTCTCCTGCCCGAGGGCGTCGAACTCGACACGTTCGACGGCCAGGCCTACGTGGCCCTGGTGCCGTTCCAAATGCGCGATCTGCGCGTCACGCGACTGCCCGAGATTCCCGGCACGGCCAACTTCCCCGAAATCAACGTGCGCACCTACGTGCGTTCGCGCGGTCGACCGGCCGTGTGGTTCTTCTCACTCGACACACCGAAATTGCTGCCCACCATCGCCGCACGCGTCGCGTTTCGACTTCCGTATTGCTTCGGACCGAGTTCGGTCACGCTCGCGGGTGAAGGCGAGGGTGCGGTGCTCACGAGCGAAGTGTCGCGACGCTGGCCCGATCGTGCCACCACATCGCTCGCATTGCGGGTGGGCGCACGGGTGGTCCCCGGCGATTTCGAACAGTTCCTCACTGATCGTTGGGGACTCGTCGCCCCGCGCTACGGCGGCGGATTCAACTACGGCGCTGTCGAGCATGGAAGGTGGCCGCTGCACACCGGCGAGGTGATGCATCTCGACGATTCACTCGTGACCGCGGCTGGATTACCGGCTCCGCACGGCGATCCGCACGTGTTGTTCAGCCCGGGTGTCGACGTGGGCGTGCAGTGGTTGCAGCGCGCGTGATCGGCGCCTGAATCGGCTCAGCCGCCGATTTGGCTCATGGTGCGCTTGGGCCGGATGAAGTTCACCTGGTTGATCTGGTGACCGGCCCACTTGGTGCCCACCGCGCGTTCGATCTCGGCCGCAACCACGTCGTCGCTCGAACCATCGCGCAACCGCGTGCGCAGATCGAACTCGGTGGTGGCGAAGAGACAGGTGCGGAACTGGCCGTCGGCCGTGAGGCGTACACGATCGCAGTCGCCGCAGAACGGTTTGGTCACACTCGGGATCACGCCCACGGTGCCACGCCCGTCGAGATAGCGCCAGCGATCGGCTGGTGCCGCACCACGCGCCGGCACCGATTCGAGCGGATGCACCGCGGCGATACGCGCCACGATCTCGTCCTGACTCACGACCTTGTCGTTGACCCAGTGGCCCTCGGCATCGAGCGGCATGAACTCGATGAACCGAACTTCCACACCCTTGGCCCGGCCGAACTCGGCCAGATCGAGAATCTCGTCGTCGTTGGCCCCACGTTCGACCACTGCGTTGATCTTGACGCTCGAGAGTCCGGCGGCGCAGGCGGCATCGATGCCGGCCAGCACGCGTTCGAGTTCGTCACGTCGGGTCATGCGTTCGAACTTCTCGCGGTCGAGAGTGTCGAGGCTGATGTTGATGCGACCGAGTCCGGCGTCGCGCAATTCGTCGACGCAGTTGACGAGAGTGGCACCGTTGGTGGTGAGAGCCAGATCGATCGGCTGACCGGCCAACGGTGAGGCCGAATCGGCCGGCACGACCAACGTCGCCAACTTGGCCACCAGCACCGGCAAGTGCGCGCGCACCGTGGGTTCACCACCGGTGAGGCGAATACCGTCGACGCCGTAGCGCTCGACGAACAGACGAGCCACCCGCTCGATCTCCTCGAACGACAAGATCTCCGACTTCGGTAACCACACCATGCCTTCGGCCGGCATGCAGTAGGTGCAACGGAAGTTGCAGCGGTCGGTGACCGAGATGCGCAGATCGCGAATCGTGCGACCGAATGGGTCGACCAGGTCGCGCGCCGTCATGTGGTCAGGATACGAGCAGGATCGCGTCCACTTCGCCCCCGACCGGCACACCCGAGCCGTCGGGAACGACCAGGATGGCCGTGGCCAGCGCGGTAGCGGCCAACTGGTGGCTGCCCTGTGCCGACACCGGCGTCACGTGCAGTCGGCCATCGTCGGCGAATCGGGCCACCGCCCGCTGATAGTGCACCTTGCCGTCGGGCGAACGCGTGAGTTCGACATCGCACACGGCCCGCACGTGCGGCCGATCCCAGACCTCGGGCCGGTGGCCGGCCATCTTGCGCAGGGCCGGTCGGGCGATGAGTTCGAAACTCACGAGCGAGCTCACCGGATTGCCCGGCAGTCCGAACACCGGCACCGATCCACCTTCGCGTCGCATCAGCAATCCGAACGCGAACGGTTTGGCCGGCTTGATGGCGATCTGCATCCACGTCATGTCGGCGATGCGCGAGAGCACGACCTTCACGACGTCGTAGTCGCCCATGCTCACACCACCACTCGTGACGATGGCGTCGCATTCGGCCGCAGCCAGTCGCAACGTCTGTTCGAGGGCCGCTTCGTCGTCGCGCACGATGCCGTAATCGACCGCGATCGCGCCACTGGCGTCCACCGCTCCGATGAGCATGGTCTTGTTGCTCTCGCGAATCTGTCCGGGTGCGAGCGGTGATCCGTCGTCGACGAGTTCGTCGCCGGTGGACAACACCGCCACGCGTGGCCGCTTCACCACCCGCGGCTCGCGCACGTTGATCGACGCCAACACACCGGCCACGGCCGGAGTGATCTCGGTACCCGCGGTGAACACGATCGTGCCGACTCGAACGTCGTCACCCGCACCGCGAACGCCCGAACCGGTTGCCACCTCGCGACGAATCTCCACCGACTCCGAACCATCGAACCGGGCTCGATCACCGTTGAACACGGTGTCTTCCACCATCACCACGGCATCGGCACCGCGCGGCATGGGAGCACCCGTCATGATGCGCACCGCGGTTCCGGGTTCGACCGTCATATCACCGGCCGCACCAGCGGCGATTTCACCCGTGACGCGCAGACGAACTGACGCGCTCGATGCACCGGCGGAGTCGGCGGCCCGCACCGCGTAGCCATCCACCGCCGTGTTCGCGAACGGAGGAACGTCCTCGGTTGCGATGGCATCGATGGCGAGAACCGATCGCGTGGCGTCGTGAACGTTGATCGACACCGTGGGAAGAACGGCGCAACGGTCGAAGACGGTTCGGCGGGCCTCGTCGATCGGCAACATGCCCGAGACGGTACCGGTACGACCCGTTTGCTGGCACACTCGACTCGTGACCCGCGACGACCGCTCGGAGTATTCGCGACTGCCGCTCGAGGGCATGACCGCCGCCTGGGTCACCGACGACGGACGGTTCCGCGAAACCCTCACCTTGCGATTCGAGAACGAAGCCTGGACCGCCGAGGGTCTCGTTCAAGGAGCCGACATCCAGTACGTGTTCCGCTTCACCGCGTCGTGGCAACTCCAACAGATGCTCTTGTTCCGCGACATGGACGACCCCGATCTGTGGCTCGCCAACGACGGCCGCGGCAAGTGGGGTGAGGTGAACGGTGCCGAACGACGCGATCTCGGCGGCTGCCACGACATCGACCTGTTGTGCAGTCCGTTCACGCGCACCATGGCCATCCGCCGTCTGCACCTGCCCGTCGGTCAATCGGCCGACGTCGAATCGATCACCGTCGACACCGAAACATTGGCGATCCAACGCGCGCGTCTCGATTACACCCGGCTCGACTATGGCCTGTGGGTCGTGCACCGCGACGACGAAGCGCCGTCACACGAATTCGAAGTCGATCACTACGGGATGGTGCTCGATCTGCCCGGGCACTTCCGCCGCGTCGTCTAACGCTGGGCCAACCACGCCGTGAACGTCGGGCCGTACTCGGCGTGTTCGAGTCCGGCCTCCACGACGGCTTGCAGCCAGCCGACCGGATTACCGATGTCGCGACGACTCACGTTCGACATCACCCCGTTCAGGGGCCGACGTGACGCCTGCACCGAGAGGGCGTCACTGAGTTGAATCTCGCCCGACGACGCCGGTCCGAGTGCGGCCAAGTCGTCGAAGACGTCGGGCAACAGTGCGTAACGACCGATGATCACGAGATCGCTCGGTGCGTCGCCACTCGGCTTCTCGATCACCGATGCGAACGGGACCACCTCGGCCCCGGCCACCGAACGCCCGTCACCCACCGGATCGACCACGCCGTAACGGAACAGTTCGTGTCGCTCCATGCGTTTCAGTGCGATCGCCGGAACACCGGTGGTCTCGACGACTGAACCCAGACTGGTGAGCAACGACGAGTCACCCATCAGTTCGTCGGGGAGCAACACGAAGAAGGGTTCGTCGCCGACGGCCGGCCGAGCACAGGCCACGGCGTGGCCGAGTCCGAGTGGCTCGTCTTGATACACGAACGACACGCGCACGTCGGACCCATAGCGACGCAGACGATCGGCGAGTTCGCCGCGACCCTGCTCGTCGAGGATGCCCTCCACCAACTCGTTGCGCTCGAAATAGGCCTCGATCGCTGGCTTGGCGTGGCTGGTGACGATCACCACATGATCGACACCCGCCCCCACCGCTTCGTCCACGATGAACTGCAGTGCCGGCTGCTCGAGGATCGGCAGCAACTCCTTCGGTACGGCCTTGGTGGCCGGAAGCATGCGCGTTCCCTGCCCGGCGGCGGGCACGACGGCGGTGCGGATAGCGCTCGGCACGAGCCAACCCTAGACTTTCGCACCTGGAGAGAACCCCCATGCCGACCTACGTGTACAAGTTCATCGACACCGGTGAGACCATCGAGATCCAACAGGCGTTCTCCGACGTCGCACTCACCGAAGCCCCGCATCCGGCCGACGGAACGATCCGTCCGGTGAAGAAGGTGTTCCAGCCCGTGGGCGTCACCTTCAAGGGCGGCGGCTTCTACAAGACCGATTCGCGCGGATCGTCGAGTTCATCGAATTCGGGGAGTGGTTCGTCGTCGACTTCGTCCGGCGACTCGGGTTCGAGCAGTTCGTCGAGCAGTTCGACGAGCGATTCGTCGAGTTCTGGCTCGAGCACGTCGTCGAGTTCTGGCTCGAGCACGTCGTCGAGCACGAGTTCAGCAGCATCGACCCCGGCCTGAAATTGCCGGCCTGACAGCACTCAGCCGATCAACGCCAACCGGCCGCGGCCACCAGCAGAATCAGCGCGGCCAGCGCCACCCGATACATCACGAACGGATCGAAGTTCCGCGTCCGTACCAATCGCAAGAGACCCCACACCGCGAGCCAGCCCGACACGGCGGCCGTGATCACACCCACGATCATCGGAGTGAGGAGTCCGTCGGGCACTCCGTCGGCCACCAGTCCGCCCACTTTCACCACCACGGCACCGAGGATGACCGGCAGGCTCATCAAGAACGAAAGCCGTACCGCGGCATCGCGCCCGTAACCCAACATCCGTGCTGCCGACATGGTGATCCCCGATCGCGACGTCCCCGGATTGAGTGCGAGCACCTGCGCTGCGCCCACCAGCACCGTGTCACGCAGGTTCAACGACTCGAGCGAACGTGAGCCCGCGCGGCGATCGGCCCACGCGAGCACCACACCGAACACCACGAGCGACACCGCGATCACGATCGGACCGCCGAGCGTGTCGTCGATCCACGACTCGAAGAGCACACCCACCAGTGCGGCCGGCACACACGACAACACGAGCAACCAGGCCAGTCGACCTTCGGGATTGGTGCGCGCCGACGGCACGAAAACGGCGCGCAGACCGTTGCGCACGAGTGACACCACATCGCGTCGGAAGTACGCGATGACGGCGATGAGCGTGCCGAAGTGCAGGGCCACGTCGAAGGCCTTGTTGATGCCTTCGTCCGAGAAGTCGTCCCAGCCGAACAGCCACGGCACGACGATCAGGTGCCCACTCGACGAGATGGGCAGGAATTCGGTGAGACCCTGCACGATGCCGAGAACGATGGCGTGCAGGATCGGCATGAGTTCAGCCTGACAGGTCAGGCACCGCTCATGGTGACATCGTGAATCACGAGCGACACGCCGGTGGCCCGCATGGGCAGCCATTCGAGATCGCCACCCACTTCGGCGATGTCGAGCAGCATCTTCTGCAGCGTGGACGCGATGGTGAACTCGCGAACCGGCGCACCGAGCGTGCCGTTGGCGATCGTGATGCCGGCTGCGCCGGTACTGAAGTCGCCCGACACCGGGTTCACACCCGAGTGGAGACCCTGCACCTGCTGAATGAGGATGCCGTCGTCGATACCGGCCACGATGGCGGCCTGCGAACGCGTCCCGGGCACCACCTGCAGCGCGAGACAGCCGGCGCCAGGTGAACCCGCGTAGCCACCTCGTGTTCCGTTGCCGGTGGTGGCCACTCCCATGCGGCGAGCCGAGTACGACGACTGTACGAACATGCCAAGTGTTCCGCGATCGATGAGCACGTTGCGTCGAGCGGCCAGACCTTCGCCGTCGATGTCGGTAGCGGTGTACGCGAGCGGGTTGGTCGGATCGTCGACCAACGTGACGAGCGGACTCGCCACCTGATCGCCCAATCGATTGGCGAAGAGGCTGCGGCCCTTCACCACACTGTCGCCGTTCAACGTGCCACCGATGATGCCGAGGAATTGCGCGGTCACGAACGGGTCGAGCACCACCGTCACGCGTCGGCTGGCCGGTTTGGTGGCTCCGAGCAGACGAGTCGCTCGATCGGCCGCTTCCCGGGCCGCCTTCTCGATGTCGAGTTCGTCCACGTCACGTCCGACCGAGAAGCCGAATCCGGTCTGCGTTTCGTCGCCGTCGTCGGCGAGGGTGCCGACGCTCAGGTAGCAACCGTTCTCGCGGCCACTCACCCGAATACCGGTGGTGGTGGCCACGGCCGCCTCACCGAAGGCATCGGAGTAGTTCGAGTCGTCGACCCGCACGCGCGAGTCGGCCGCGCGCGCGAGCCGTTCGAGTTCTTTGGCCAACTCGATCTTGCGAGCGGTCGGCACGCTCTCGAGGCGCTCGCTCCAGAGCACCTGGGGCGTCACCGCCACACCGTCGGGTTCGGCCAACCCCGACCACTCGTCGACCTCGCCGTAACCCAAGTTGTCGCGCGCCTCGGCCAACACATCGGCGATCACCGCCGGATCGAGAGTGCCGGCGTACGACGTGCCGGTGCGGCCGTCGCGGATCACGCGAATGCCGATGCCCTCGCTCTGAGCCGACACGAAGTGCTCGACCTCGCCCTCGTACACGCGAACATCGGTCGACAGACTGCGGCTCACGTAGGCCTCCACCAGTTCGCCCGACTGGGCCAGGGCCACCACGCGGTCGGCGATGGCGAGCAACTCGCCGCTGCGGTCGGTCATGACGCGGTGCCGCCGATGGTGAGGGCCTTTACACGCAACGTGGGCTGGCCGTCCCCCACCGGAACACCCTGTCCGTCCTTGCCGCACGTGCCCGGATTGCCCATGGCGAAGTCGTTGCCCAAGCGATCGATGTCGCGCAACACCTGCGGACCGTTGCCGATGAGGTTGCCCTCACGCAGCGGCTCGGTGATCTCTCCGTTCTCGATGAGATAGGCCTCGGTCATCCCGAACACGAAGTCGCCGGTGGCCGTGTTGACACTTCCACCACCGAGGTGCGCGACGTACACGCCCGACTCGGTGTCGCGGATGATGTCGTCGGGAGATTCGCTGCCGTTGAGCACGTACGTGTTGGTCATGCGCACCATCGGGAGGTCTTTGTACGACTGGCGACGACCGTTGCCACTCTGGGGACGGCCTTCTTTGCGTGCGCGCAGGTAGTCCCACATGTAGTCGGTGAGCACACCGTTCTCGATGAGCACGTTGTACTGCGACGGGTGACCCTCGTCGTCGATGGCGATGGCTCCCCACTCGTGCGTCATGGTCCCGTCGTCAACCAATGTGACGAGCGGTGACGCCACCAACTCGCCCACTTTGCCGCGATACACACTGGCCCCCTTGGCCACCAGATCGGCCTCGAGGCCATGCCCGCAGGCTTCGTGGAACAACACGCCACCACTGCCGGCCTTGATGACCACCGGCAGCGAACCCGACGGCGCCGGCCGGGCCTTGAGTTTGGTGAGCGCGCGGGTGGCCGCCGTACGCGCGACGTCTTCCACCTGAACCTTGTCGAAGAGTTCGAATCCCATGGTGTGACCCACCGAATCGAATCCGGTCTGCATTCCGGTGTCGCCGTTGGCCACGGCACTCACGCGCAACAACGTGCGAATGCGTTCGTCGCGCGCGACCAAACCGTCGGAGTTGGCCACCACGATGAGCGTGCGACCATCCGAGTAACCGGCCGACACCTGAGTGATCGCACCGCCGGTCGAGCGTGCCGCGTCGTCGACGCGACGAAGCAGTTCGACCTTGGCCGTCTTGGCGACGGTGGACGGATCGATGTCGATCGGACTCACGGTGCGCGACGGCCGAGCGGTCAATGCGACGACACGGGTTCCACCGCCACCTTGACGCGCGGCATCGGCGGCCACACGAGCCGCCGCGAGCAGTCCGGTTTCGGTGAGATCGGCGGTGTGCGCGAAGCCGGTGGTCTCGCCACTGATGACACGAATACCGGCCCCGCGGTTGCGACCGGTCGACAATTGCTCGATTCGCCCGTCGTCGAGACCGACTCCGGTTCCGCGCCAGTCGCTGGCGAAGATTTCGGCGAAGTCGGCGCCCGTACGCAGGGCCGCCGACAGGACTCGTTCGAGGACGTCGTTATCGATCACGGGCCGAGTCTAGGAACGAGGTGGCGCACGGGAGGGTCGGCGAGCGGGAGAGTGACCCGGCCTCTCGGCGACCTAGATTCCAGGCGTGGAAACTGCGGCGACCGAAGCCGTACCGGCCCGTGTTCACCGCACGTACTGGTGGAAAGAGGCGCTCATCATGGGCGCCTTCTACGTGGTGTACTCCTGGACCCGCAATCTGTTCGGCTCGTCGCACATCGCCGCCGACGGCATTCCCGAACAAGCCTTCAACAACGCCGAACGTCTCATTCGGCTCGAGCGCTTCATCGGCCTCTACCACGAGGAGAGCGTCCAGGACTGGTTCCTCAATTGGGATTGGTTCATCCGCTTCTGGAACGTGTACTACGGCACCGCGCACTTCGTGGTCACGCTCGGTGTCTTCTGGATCTTGTTCTTCAAACGGCCCGGCGTGTTTCCGCAGTGGCGCAACACGCTGGCCATCACCACCGCGCTCGGCATCGTCGGCTTCTCGCTGTTTCCGGTGATGCCCCCGCGCCTGCTCGATGCTCAGTGTCCCGATCCGGTTCGCGGCGGCTACGGCGGCGTCTGCATCGAGAGCCCGCTACGCGACAAGGGTGCCGACGGTCTCGTGGGCACCGAGGACGACGGAACGTTCGGATTCGTCGACACCCTTCCCGAGTACGGGGCCGCGTTGTGGACCTTCGACTCCGACACCATGAAATCGATTTCGAACCAGTACGCCGCCATGCCGAGCATGCACATCGGGTGGGCCAGTTGGTGCGCGTTCGCGATGTGGCCGCTCTTGCGACGACGCTGGACCAAGATCGCCATGCTCTTGTATCCGGCCGCCACGCTCTTTTGCATCGTGGTCACCGGCAACCACTACTGGATCGACGGCGTGGGTGGTCAGCTGGTGCTCGGTGCGGGCGCGTTGGTCGGTTGGGGCGTCCATCGTTGGAACCAGAACCGTCTCGACCGCAAGCACGAGGCCCAGTTCGCGACCACCTGACCAGCCAGCGGTCACACGCCCGATTCGGGCCGGGCACTCCTTCGGAACCAGGGCTAGCGTGACGGCGCTATGCCTCTGGACTCGATTCGTCAGCCGAGCGATCTGCGTCGGATGTCGTACCCCGAACTCGACGAACTCGGCGGCGAAATCCGCGACTTCATCGTGCGGGCGGTGGCCGACAACGGTGGCCACCTCGGATCGAACCTCGGCGCGGTCGAACTGACTCTCGCTTTGCATCGCGTGTTCGACTCACCGCGCGACGCGATTCTCTGGGACACCGGCCACCAGGCCTACGTGCACAAGATCGTGACCGGCCGGGCCGATCGTTTCGCATCGCTACGCCAAGCCGACGGACTCTCGGGCTACCCGAGCCGTGAAGAGAGCCGTCACGACTACATCGAGAACAGCCACGCCTCCACCGTGCTGTCGTACGCGTACGGCCTCGCCGTCGCGCGCGATGCCGGCGTCGACCAACACCGTCACATCGTGGCCGTCATCGGCGATGGCTCCATGACCGGCGGTATGGCGTACGAGGCCCTCAACAACCTCGGCCACAGCAGGCGTCGCGTCATCGTCGTCCTCAACGACAACGGACGCAGTTACGCGCCCACCATCTCCAACCTCACGCAGCAGTTGACGTCCGACGAGAGCGACACGGCCGCGCTCGAACGCGCCGCTCTCCCCGACCGCATCACCGAGAAGTTGTCGGCCGGCCTCACTCGTATCCGAATGAACCCGGTGTACGTGCAGCGTCAGCGTCGCATCGAAGCCTGGTTGCAGAACTTGCCCGTGGTGGGTCAGCAGGCCGAGAAGGGTGTCGAAGCCGTCAAAGCCGCGGTGCGCGAGTTCTTGCAGCCGCCGTCGTTCTTCGAAGCACTCGGCGTTCGTTACATCGGTCCGATCGACGGTCACAACGTTCGCGAACTCGAGAACGCGCTGCGCAACGCCGAAGACCTCTCGGGTGAGGGCCCCATCGTGGTGCACGTTCTCACGCAGAAGGGCAGGGGTTACTCGCCCGCCGAAGACGACGACGAGAAGCACTTGCACGACGCCCCGGTGTTCGATCCGGCCATTGGGCCACCCAAGGCCGTTCCCACCGGCTACACCCAGGCCTTCGCCGATTCGATCATCAAGGAAGCCGAAGCCGACCCGCGCATCGTCGCCATCACCGCGGCCATGCCCGGACCCACTGGTCTGCTTCCCTTCCAATCACGCTTCCCCGAGCGCTTCTTCGACGTGGGTATCGCCGAACAGCACGCGGTCACCGGCGCCGCCGGCATGGCCATGGGCGGACTTCGCCCGGTCGTCGCCATCTACTCCACGTTCTTGTCGCGCGGCTGGGACCAAGTCGTCTACGACGTTGCTTTGCATCGTCTTCCCGTGGTGTTCTGCCTCGATCGGGCCGGCATCACCGGTGACGACGGCCCGAGCCATCACGGCGTGTACGACATGGCGCTGCTCGCCAAGGTGCCCGGCATGAGAGTGCTCGCACCGTCGAGCGCACAAGAACTGCAGCAGATGTTTCACGACGCACTTCGTCTGGCCGATGCCGGCCCGGTGGTCATTCGCTATCCGAAGGGCGCGGCCCGGCAGGTCGCGGCCGATGACGTGGGCTCGGGTCTCGAAGCGCGCAAGTTGCAGCAAGGTGACGGCGGTGTGGCCATTCTCGCCGTGGGCAAGATGGTCGCGGCCGCGATGAAGGCCGCCGAACGACTGGGTGCCAACGGAACCCCGGTGACGGTGTGGGACGTTCGCTCGTGCGCGCCGCTCGACCCGGCCATGATCGACGACGCGGCCGCCCACCGATTCGTCATCACGGCCGAAGACGGAATTCGCGAAGGTGGCATCGGCGCATCGATCGCCACCCAGATCGCCGAACGGCGCACCGACACGCGCGTGACCGTCCTCGGTGTTCCCACCAAGTTCCTGCCCCACGCCAAGCCCGATCGCTTGTTGAGCCAACTCGGCCTCGACGCCGAAGGCATCGTCGCGGCCGTCGACGCCGCTCGTTCATGAGCGATCTCGCCCGCGAGTTGAGCCTGGGGCTCGCTCTGGCCGATCTCGCCGACGCGATCACTCTCCCGGCGTTCGAAGCCCGCGCCTTCTCGGTGTCACGCAAGGCCGACAAATCGGAAGTGACCGAGATCGATCGTGGCGCCGAGGCGGCCATCGTCGATCGGCTCGTCGCCGATCGTCCCGATCACGCGGTGTTCGGCGAAGAACACGGCACGCGTGGTTCGTCGGCTTCGCCCTGGCGTTGGGTCATCGACCCGATCGATGGCACGTCGAACTTCGTGCGCGGCGTTCCGGTGTGGGCCACGCTCATCGCGCTCACGCACGTCGATCGCGGACCTGTGGTGGGTGTGGTGTCGGCACCGGCCCTCGGCCGTCGCTGGTGGTCGAGTACCGACGACGGTGCTTTCGCCAACGGTCATCGCATTCGCGTGGCCGACACGTCTCGCATCGCCGACGCGCAGGTGAGCGTCACCTTCAATGCCGGCTGGGATCACCTCGGTCTCACGTCGCGTTTGGTCGAACTGCAGCAGCAGTCGTATCGAGCGCGCGGTTACGGCGACTTCTGGCAACACATGCTCGTCGCCGAAGGGGCCATCGACGTCGCGATCGATGCCATCGGCCTCGCTCCGTACGACATCGCCGCGGTGCAAGCGGTGGTCGAAGCGGCCGGCGGACGACTCACCGATCGCACCGGAGTACGCACGTTCGAGAACGATTCGGCCGTGTCGTCCAACGGCCGACTGCACGACGAGGTCATCGCGCGCCTCTGTTAGGGTCCGGTCTCGCATGGCTGAGATCGCGATCACCAACGCCCATCTCGTCGACGGTTCGGGTGGGCCCGCGCGCATGGCCGACATCACCATCGACAACGGTCGCATCACCGAGGTGACCGAACCCGGCCGGGCCACGCGTGCCTCGCGCACGATCGACGCGGCCGGTCGTCTCGTCACACCGGGCTTCGTCGACGTGCACACGCATTACGACGCGCAGGTCTCGTGGGACCCGTGGCTCACACCGAGTTCGTGGCACGGCGTCACCACCGCGGTGATGGGCAACTGCGGGGTCGGGTTCGCGCCGGCTCACCCCGATCGTCATCAGTGGCTCATCGAACTCATGGAAGGTGTCGAGGACATTCCGGGTTCGGCCATGAGCGACGGCATCGATTGGCAGTGGGAAACCTTCGGCGAGTACCTCGACGTGGTGGGTGGACGCGAGTACGTGCTCGACATCGGCACCCAGATCGCACATGGTCCACTGCGCGCCTACGTGATGGGTCAACGCGGAGCCGACAACGAACCGGCTTCCGCCGACGACGCGTTGCGCATGGCCGATCTGGTGGAAGACGCGCTGCGCGCCGGCGCCCTCGGTTTCTCCACCAGCCGCACACCGTTGCACAAGTCGAAGAGTGGCGAGCTCGTGCCCGGCACCATGGTCGCTTCCGACGAGTTGTTCGCCATCGCCGACGCGATGGCCCGCGTCGGTCACGGCAACTTCCAGTTCTCGCCCGAACACATTCGGGTTCCGTTCGAGGAATGGGACTGGATGCGCGAACTCGTGCGCCGCACCGGTCGCCCGATCAGCGTGAACCTCAGCCAGACCGATCAGTCACCCGATCTGTGGCGCGAAGTTCTCCGCCTCCTCCACGAGGCCCACGCCGACGGCATTCCGATTTACACACAAGTGGCCGGGCGCTCCATCGGCATCATGTACTGCCTGCACGGCAGCGTGCATCCGCTTCTCTTCCATCCGGCCTACGCCGAAATCCAGCACCTCCCGATGACCGAGCGACTGGCTGCGCTCGCCGATCCCGAGCGACGTCGTCGCATCGTGCACGAGATGCCAGCCGACGGTGGTCTGTTCGCCAAGTTGGTGCTCGAGAAGGCCGACGGCATGTGGCTCGTGAACGGTGCCGACATCGATTACGAACCGCGACGCGAGGATTCGGTCGCTGGAATCGCGGCCCGCACCGGACGCACCACTCAGGAAATCATTCTCGATCAACTCACGTCCGACGACGGCAACGGCATGATCTACGCGCCGTTCTTCAACTACTCGTACGGCGATCTCTCCATGACGTACGAAGCGCATCTGCATCCGCACACGCGCATGGGGCTCTCCGATGCCGGCGCCCATTGCGGCGCGATCTGCGACGGCGGAATGCCCACGTTCATGCTCACTCACTGGACGCGCGATCGTTCGCGCGGCCCCAAGCTGCCGCTCGAGTACGTGGTCCACCGTCAAACCCGCCAGACGGCCGAGTTCTACGGTCTGCGCGATCGGGGTTTGGTGGCGCCGGGTCTACGCGCCGACATCAACGTGATCGACTACGACTCACTCGGCTTCGACGTGCCCCGCATGGCGTTCGATCTGCCGTCGGGAGCGCGGCGTCTCGTGCAGCACGGAACCGGTTACGTGGCCACGTTCGTGAACGGCGTGCAGACGATCGACCACGACGAATTCACGGGCGAACTACCGGGCCGTTTGGTGCGCGGCCCACAGAACTGACGGCGCGTCCGCGACCGGGTCGGAAAACGATCAGCGGTAGTACGGGTTCTCACCCGACGTGTGGTCGGTGAGATCGCGCACGCGCGCGATGGCCGGAATCTTCTCGACCACGGTGGTCTGCACACCTTCGAGCATCGTCATGCGGCTCATGGAGCAACCGTGGCAACCGCCGCCCATCGTGAGGAACGCGGTGCCGTCGCCGTCGTGGCCCACGTAGGTGACGAAGCCACCGTGAGCGGCCAGGGCCGGGTTCACGTCGACGGCGATCACCGACTCGATCTCGGCCGACAGTTCGTCGTCCTTCACGAGGCCTTCCACCATCGGTGCCTGCGGACGGTTGGGGTTGCGAATCACGAGACCACCCGAGGAGGTGAAATCGAGAACGGCTCCCTGCAACAATTCGACGTCCTTGGCCGGAACGATCACCTTGAGTCCGTCGTGAGTGCGCACTTCGTCGCTGAACGCCGCCTTGCGGAACTCGTCGAGTGACAAGTCATACTTGAACTCTTCACCCGGACCACTGACGATCTCGAGTCGCAAGCCGAGTGACGCCGCGTCTTCCTCGGCGTCGCGCAGCTTGATGAGTTCGGCGTGCGCGGTGGGAGTGATCTCGATGATCGGCTCGGACACCGCTGCCGACGAAGCAAGGGGGCTCTGAGCCGGACTCACGAGGTCAGGCTACCCCTCGATCGCGCCACCCCTTCGGGTCAGCGCGGACCGCCTCCGTCACACTCGATGCGCTGCCCGGTCACGTACGACGCGCCCTCACCGCACAGCCACAACACCACATTGGCCACGTCGAGTGGCTGACACACCCGACCGAACGGCGACCCGGCATCGAGACTGCGCAAGTCGGCCAGTTCGCGCTGGCCGGTCATGGCCCGAGCGAGCCGAACACCCATATCGGTCTCCACCAGGCCGGGCGCCACTACGTTCACGTGGATTCCGAACGGTCGCTCTTCCTTGGCCAACGTGGAAGCCAACGCTTCCATCGCTGCCTTGCCCATGTTGTACGGCGCGCCGTTGGCCGACATGTGCGACGTGGCCACCGACGAAATCATCACGATGTCGCCCCGCCCCCGAGTGCGCATCGACGGCAGAACGCAGCGCGACAAGTAATGAGGACCAAGAGCGTGCGTGGCGATCAACGACTGCAGTTCACTCGGCTCGGTATCGGCCACCGCCCGACCGCGTGACGCGATACCCGCGTTGCACACCAAGATGTCGACGAAACCGAAATCGGCCACCACGCGTTCGACCATGGCGGCCACCGCATCGGGATCGTCCACCGAACCGTCGTACGCGCGCGCACTTCCGCCCGCGGCGGTGATGGCCGCCACCGTCTCGTCGGCGGCCTCGCGATCGCGCCGATAGTTGACGGCCACACTGGCACCGTGGGCCGCGAGCAACTCGCTGATCCCGCGACCGATGCCGCGACCGCCGCCCGTCACCAGTGCCACCCGACCCGTCAGTTCACCTGCCATGAGTTTCCCATCTCGTCAGAATTGGTTCGACACATTTGTTCTAGTCGGTCGTCCTGGTTGCGCGTTCGGCCCGAGCGTTGGGTAGCGTGGGAAGGGACGGGGAGCTCGCTGGATCGGCGGGCTGAGAGGGTGGTCGCCGCCACCGACCCGAGAACCTGATCTGGGTAATTCCAGCGGAGGGAATCGGATGGCTCAACGACACGCACTTCTGGTCATCGGCGGTGATGCTCCGCGCCGCTACGTCCTGCCCACGCTCGGAAACGTCGACGTGGTGATCTGCGCCGACTCGGGCTTCGACCATGCGCTGGCCCTCGACCTCATACCACACGTGGTGATCGGTGACATGGATTCGATCGTCGACGTCGATCGAGCGCGCGCCCACGGCTCGCACATCGAGGAGGCTCGTCCCGACAAGGACTTCACCGACACCGAACTCGCGCTCGCCCACGCCTTGGCCGACGGCGCCACCGAACTCACGGTTCTGTGGGGTGGCGGTGATCGTTTCGATCACGTGCTCGGCGTGCTGGCCGCTCTGGCCGCTCCCGATCTGGCTCGCCTCGATCGGCTCACGGCGTGGGTCGGTGACGATCGCATGCACATCGTGCACGGTGGCCGTCGAGCGCGGTTCGGCACCGAAGTCGGGCGCACGGTGAGCCTCGTACCGTTGGCCGGATCGGCCCACGGCGTGACGACCACGGGCTTGCGTTGGGCCCTCGACGACTCGTCACTGGAGGGAAGTCGCGCGCGTGGTGTGAGCAACATCGCCGTCGCCGACACCGTGAGTGTGTCGGTTCGGTCGGGTTGCGTGAGCGTCGTGCTGCCCGCTGTTTCCATCGAGTCGATCGCCCCCCAGAAGTAACGGAGACGTCGTGTCGCGTATCAAACCTCTCTCCTTCACCATCCTCGGAGCGCTCGCTCTCGCCGTCACCACGGCCTCGTGCGGTGACGATTCGTCGTCCACCCCCGAACGTCTCGTGTTGGTCGCGTACGACTCGTTCACTCCACCCGAGGGTGCATTCGACGCGTTCACCGCGGCCACCGGCATCGAGGTGGACGTGGCAGTCGGCGGCGACGCCGGCGAACTCGTGGCCAAGGCCGCACTCACCGCGGGCAATCCCGAAGGCGACGTGTTGTGGGGTGTCGACAACACACTGCTGTCGCGGGCGCTCGACGCCGATGTCTTCGACGCGTACGTATCGAACGCGCATCCGCTCGACGCGTCACTGGTCGCCGCCGGAGCGAACTCCGTTACGCCAGTTGACTTCGGCGACGTGTGCGTCAACTACGACATCGCCGCCCTGAAAGCGCTCGGGCTGCCGGCGCCCGAATCGTTCGACGATTTGGCCGACCCGGCGTACTCCGGATTGCTCGTGGTGGCGAGCGCGACGTCGTCGTCACCGGGTTTGGCGTTCCTGCTCGCCACCGTCGCACAGTTCGGCGACGACTGGCCCGATTACTGGTCGCGTCTGGTGAGCAACGACGTGCTCGTGGTCGATGGTTGGAGCGACGCGTACTACACGGCGTTCAGTCGTTACGGCGGCGATCGACCCCTCGTGTTGAGTTACGCCTCGAGCCCGCCGGCCGAAGTGTTGTTCGCCGATCCGCCCCTGCCCGCTGATGCCGATGCACCGACCGGTGTGGTCACGTCCACCTGCTTTCGACAGATCGAGTTCGCCGGCGTGCTCCGCGGCACCGATCACGTGGCTGCTGCTCGACTGCTCGTCGACTATCTGGTGAGCGACGAGTTCCAATCGCTCCTTCCCGAGAGCCTCTTCGTGTATCCGGCCAACACCGCCACGGTGCTCCCCGAATCGTTCGTTCGCCACGCACCCACGATCACGTCACCATTGGTTCTCGACTCGGCCGTGATCGCCGCCAATCGCGCGGCCTGGCTCGAGACCTGGTCGCGGATCGCTCTGCCGTGATCGCTCGCCTGCGCTGGGTCGGTGCCACCGTTCTCGTCGCGGTGGCCGTGGTGATTCCGCTCGTCGGTCTGGCCGTCGACTCGTTGCGTGGATCCGACATCACCGCTGTCTGGTCGCGGAGCGGTGTGAGCGAGGCCGTGTGGTTCTCGCTCGGGCAGGGCGCTCTGTCCACAATCGCGGCGGTCGTGGTGGGTCTGGCTCCGGCCTGGGCCCTGTCGCGATTCGATCTGCCGGGTCGTCGCGTCGCACTCACCGCTCTGACCATTCCCTTCGTGTTGCCCACGGTCGTGGTGGGTGCGGCGTTCCTGGCCGCCCTCCCCGATCGCTTCGATCGCTCGGTGTTGGCGATCGTGCTCGCTCACGTGTTCTTCAACGTGTCGGTCGTGGTGCGAACGGTCGTTCCGGCCTGGAGCGCCATCGACGAATATCTACTCGATGCCGCTCGAACCCTCGGCGCGTCACCGTTCACCGTCGCCCGCACGATCGTGTGGCCACTCCTGCGCCCGGCCCTGACGGGAGCGGCTGGCTTGGTGTTCGTGATGTGCGCGACGTCGTACGGAGTCGTTCGCCTGCTCGGCGGACCGGGGCGGTCGACCCTCGACGTCGAGATCTACCGTCGGGCCGTCGATCTGGCCGACGTGTCGGGTGCGACGGTCCTGGCGGTGGCTCAAAGTCTCGTGATCGTCGCGCTGTTCGCGGTGTGGTCGCGTTCGGCCACGCACCGTACGAGCATCAGCACCGCACGTCGGCGTCGCGCTCCGATTGCCGTCACGGCGGCCGTGTGGACTCTCGTCGCGTCGTTCGCGACCGTACCCGGTGCGTTGGTGCTCGCGTCGTTCCGCTCGGCATCGGGTTGGTCGACTGCCGGTTGGCGCGCAGTGTTCACCGGTGGTGACGGATTACGGGTTCCGGTCGATGTGGGTGATGCGATCGTCAACTCACTCGTGTTCGCCGTCCTCGCGGCATTGGTGGCGGTCCCGTTCGGTGTGGCGCTCGCCCGCGCCGCCGTGTCGTCGTCGTCGCGCCTGGCCGACTTCGTGGCCTCGCTCCCGTTGGGCTCGTCGGCGGTCGTGGTCGGTCTCGGCATCATCGTCACCTACGACACGGGCGTGTTCGACGTGCGCGGCGAATGGTGGCTCGTGCCGCTCGTTCACGCCGCCGTGGCCCTGCCCTTCGTGGTACGAGCAGTGATTCCGATGGTCGAAGCGATTCCACCCGGTCTGGCCCAAGCCGCCGCGACTCTCGGAGCCTCGCCAGGGCGTCGCTGGCTCGACATCGATCTGCCGCTCCTGCGTCCGGCCCTGGCCACCGCATCGGCGTTCTCGCTCACCATGTCGATCGGTGAGTTCGGCGCCACCAGCTTCCTCACTCGGCGCGACACCACCACGTTGCCGATCGTGGTCGACACTCTGCTCGGCCGCGCCGGATCGCTTCCGCACATGACGGCTTTCGCGGTGGCATCGGTTCTGCTCGTGCTCACCGTGGTTGCCGTGACCACCGTCGATCGATCGGTGCGCGCATGAGTCTGACGGTTCGCTCACTCGCCGTCACTCTCGAGGGTCGTCGCATCCTCCACGACGTATCGTTGCACGTCGACACCGGTCGTACTCTCGCCGCGTGCGGACCGTCGGGTTCGGGGAAGACCACGCTGTTGCGCGCCATCGCCGGACTCGTGGCGGTCGATTCGGGCACCGTGGCGGTCGATGGTGTCGATGTCACGAACACACCGACGCATCGTCGCTCGATCGGGCTCGTGTTCCAGGACAATCAGTTGTTCCCGCACATGAACGTGGCCCGCAACATCGGCTACGGCTTACGCGTTCTCGGCTGGGACGCCGCCCGTATTCGAGCGCGGGTCGACGAACTGCTCGAACGAGTTCAGTTGAGCGATCGACGCGACCAGGACGTGGCCACACTGTCGGGCGGCGAGGCCAAGCGCGTGGCCCTGGCCCGGGCTCTGGCCCCCTCACCTCGAGTACTGCTGCTCGACGAACCGTTCACCGGACTCGATCGGCCACTGCACGATCAACTGTCCGCCATGGTCGAGCGAGTGCTCCGCGACACCGGAACCACCGCGGTTCTCGTGTCGCACGATCCGGCCGATGTGGAAGCCATCGCGCAGTCGCGCATCGACCTGCCACCGGCCACCAACGCTCCGTAGCCGGGCGTCCCAGTAGGTTCGTGTCATGTCTTCGGCCCTGCGCATCGGTTTCCTCGGTGCTGGCCACATCGCCACCTATCACTCGAAGAGCCTGCGCCACGCCGCGCGTGACCTGAACGTCGACATCGTGCGGGCCGGCGTTCACGACGTCGACCGTTCGCGGGCCGAAGCCTTCGCGGCGGCGAGTGGACACATCGTCATGGATTCGGAAGTCGCCGTCATCGACTCGTGTGACGCGGTGTACGTGTGCACGTGGACGTCCGAGCATCTGCGCCTGGCCACCATGGCCGCCGAACGTGGGCGAGCGGTGTTCTGCGAGAAGCCACTGGCTCCCGATCTCGAGTCGGCCGGGCGACTCACCGACGTTCTGGAAACCAGTGGTGTGGTTCATCAAGTCGGACTCGTGCTGCGTCACTCCCCCGCGTATCTGTGGGCGCGCGATCTGGTGCGCGACTCGCGCGCCGGCCGCGTGATGACGGTCGTCTTTCGCGACGATCAGTTCATTCCGATTCAGGGTCACTACGCGTCCACGTGGCGGGCCGATCGCGAGCGAGCCGGATCGGGCACTCTCATCGAGCACAGCATCCACGACGTCGACATGTTGCATGCCGTGATCGGTCCGATCGGTTCGGTGAGTGCTCGACAGGCCCACTTCCACGGCATCGACGGAATCGAAGACGTGGTCACGGCGGCCATCTCGTTCGCGGGTTCCGCACCATCGGCCACCGGTTCGCTCACGAGCATTTGGCACGACAATTTGTCGCGGCCGAGCCTGCGCCGCGTCGAAATCTTCTGTGAGCGGCGCTACATCGTGATCGAAGGCGACTGGTTCGGACCGGTCACGTGGACCGACTCCGATGGTGCATCGGGCTCGTTGCAGGGCGACGAACTCGTGACCGCCGCGTCGGCTCTGGTTCCCGGACACGCCAATCCCGACGGCGCGTTCGTGCAAGCAGCTCTCGCCGGTACGCCCGCGTACCCGTCGGCGCGGGTGGCCCTGCGCGCTCACGAAGTGGTCGACGCGATGTACCGCTCGGCCGCGTCGGGCGGTGACGCGGTGGCGGTTGGTGCGTCGGCGTTCACGATTCGTCGCGCCACCGTCGACGAAGTTCGCCCGTTGCGCCTCGACGTGTTGCGACGCGGGATGGCCAACCAGACCGTCACCTTCGATGGTGACGACGATCGCGACACCATTCATCTGGCCGCGTTCGATCACGATGGTCGTTGCGTGGCCATCTCCACCTGGCTCGCGCGGGCGGCCGCGCATCGCACTCAGCAGGGCACGGCCTGGCAACTCCGCGGTATGGCCACCGATCGCACTCTGCAGGGAACGGGTTTGGGCGGTCGGCTCCTGCGCGCCGGGCTGGATGCGGCTCGTTCGGCGGGCGTGCGCACGGTGTGGGCCAACGCGCGCGACGCCGCACTCGACTTCTATCGAGCCCATGGTTTCACCGAGGTGGGCGACGGCTTCATCGAGAGTGTCACGCAACTGCCGCACCATGTGGTGGAGATCGATCTCTGAACCCCGCCGGAGTCGACCGGTCGACTCCGCGCGAACATGGGCCCGTCCCACATGACGACGTGCTCGCGCGCTTGGCCGCCCTGATCGCCCACGAACTTCCGGCTGCCCGCCGTTGGTCGGGCCCCGACACCTGGCGTGGCCCACTGGCCGATCAGGTCGATGACGACCTGCGCGTGGTCGCCCACTTGCTGTCCGATGCGGTCGACGAACTCCGTCGACTCGAACTGGCACTGGACATCGATCCGCGATGACCTGGCTCGGTGCCGATGTCGATCGACTTCACTCATTCGGCCTGGCCCTCTCCCGCCTGCACAGCGAACTCGTTCCGCTGTCGTCGATCGACCCCCGCGTGGCGCGCGCTCTCCGTCTGGTGGAAACCGACCTCGATCGAGTGCGACGGACCTGGCATCAGTTGTCGTTCGGACGCATGGCTGCGGTCGAGTTCGACGCCTGGGGCGCTGAGGGTGCCGCGTGGTGGACCGAGCGTTTCGTGGCGTCGTCCACCACCGCCGACTCGATCCTGCGGCGCGTGATCGACAACTCGGCCGAGCAATCGTTCGCCGATCGCATCCGGGCCGACGTGGCGCTACTCCACGGTGTGAGCGATTTCGCCGTGGTGGCCGACTTCTGGACGCGGGCCACCGACCCCGACACGGTTCCGGTCGACGTGGCCGGTGCGCGCATTCGCCGATTGCTCGATGCGATCGTCGTCCATCGAGCCGATCACTCGTTCTTGGTCACCCCGGCGGGCCACCAAGGCGACGTCGAGCAACGCGACCGCGACATCGATCAACTCCTCGCCTTGGTGATCGCCCCGTGGTCGCTGCAGTTCACCGCTCTGGCGCGCGAATGGAACTGGACCCCGCAAGAAGGCCTGCATCGTTTGCACGAGATGTTGACGATCCCGGCGGTGGCGAGTGCGGTCGCGGCCGGATTACCCGCGGCGGTCGATCGTGCGCTCACTGATCTCCCGGCCGACGAGTTCGCGCGTCAGCGGCGCATCGACGACGTCGCGGCCGGTTCAGGCGCGACCGTCGATGCGGTCGGTGCCGCCGTGTTGGGTCGATCGACCACCCCGCTCGATCGCCTCGACGATCTGGTCGGGCTCGTGCCGTGGGGCTCGTGGGCGTTGGGCGTGGCCGCCGGCACTGCCGCATCGACCCTCGTACAACGACTCGACCACCGGGCGAGTGAAGAACGACGCGTGGCGGGCCAGGCGGTCGCGCGACGCGGCACCTTGGCCACCGTCGCCATGACCGCGGTGGCGAACGATGCGGTGAAGCACGGGCGTATCGGTACGTCGGCTCGCCAGGTGAACGACGATCTCGCGCACGAACTCGAGCGCACACGAGTGACGTTCGATTCGGCGGCCGATCGCGGCGGTTCCTTCGTTCAATCGGGCGGCACGTCGCCACTCTGACGAATCAGCCGGTGATGTTCACGTCGGTCGCGAAGCGAATCGATCGCGACGGATCGGGTTGAACCAGGATCTCGAGGGTCCAGGTTCCGGCCGACAACAACGCCACCCGCCCGATGTAGTGGTTGGGGCCCGACTCGGTCACTTGCACCGCCACCGGCGGAAGCGACGGATCGGGGTAGGTCATGCGCATGGTGACGCTCTCCATGCGTTGCAGAGTTCCACCGCTCGGCGTCAACGACACGTGGATTTCGTTCGATCCGACGTTGCCCGGCGTGACCGTGACGTCGGCGATCAAATCTCCTTGAACCAACTGCGACGTGAAGATGTTGGGCGCGGCTTGCACTTCTGGTGATTTGGCCACGATGGTCGCGGTGGCACCGAGAACCAAGACGGCCACCGCGACTTCCACCGCCATGAGTCGACGCAAACCACGTCGGCGTCGCTCGTCGTCGAAGTCGGTTGATGACACCGTGTCGGTCGCATCAGAGATGTCGGTCGCATCAGAGACATCATCGGGTTGGGCCTGATGCGAGATCACCAGACGCGCCACGAAACCCAACGTGATCACCACCACGACCAGCGCGACCTTCACGAGCAACCAACGACCCCACTCGGTGTCGGACAATTGCGTGAGTCCGCCGCCCAGGTGCCAGGTCTGCCACACCCCGGTGACGACGGCGAGTGGCATGGCCACGGTCGACACTCGCGAGAAGGTGGGCACCACGTCGAGATTGCGCGTGGCGACCACGGCGAACAGACCACCCACCCACAATGCGATGGCGGCCAAGTGAAGTGCGTCCACGGCCACGGCAAGCCCGGCTGGTGACGACGCACTGGCGTGGCTCGCCGCCGAGAACGTGACGACGACGGCCGCCCCCAGCAACGCGGTGGACGAGCGCCACCACGACGTGGCCAGTCGATCGCGTCGATCGTCGTCGGGCGTGGGCGCCGAACCCAGCATCAACACCACCAACAACGCGGCCAGCACCAGACGGACGATCAGCGATTGACCGAGCCGCGTGTCGAGCACGTTCGACCATGCATTCGAATCGAACGCATCCGACCACGAGCCACCGGCACTGAACGCACCCTGCAACAAGAAATGGGCGAGCGAACCGATCACCAGTGCCACGAGGCCGGTACCGATGAGCCGCCGTGCGGCCCGCGCGTTGGCCAACAGTCCGAGGAAGGCCAGACCGCCGAGCGCCGCGATGACCCCGAAGTACGCGATGAAACGAGCGATGTCGAGGCCGAGACCGATGCCCGTGGCGGCCGAACGACCCGAGAGAACGTCGCCGATGAGTGCGCCGGCATCCACCGATGCGCCACCCACGCCCACTTCGAACGTGAATGCACCTTGGGCCACGTGACCATCGGACGACACCACGCGCCAAGCGACCACGTACAGACCATCGGCCAAGTCGGGAACGCCACCCGCCACCACGACGGTGGGATCGTCGGGCGAGACGCGGGCGTCGTCGATGGGCACGACGGCACCGGTCTGGTCGACGAGTTCAACCGCACCGTCTTGTGGAGTCACGGGTTCGTTGAAGTCGAGGAAGATCTCGCCCGGCGCGCTGTCGAGAATCGCCGACGGCGACGGGTCGGACGAGTCGAGACTGGCGTGCGCACTCGCCGACGAGGCGCCGAAACCGATCGCCGCCAACGAGGCCAGTGCGACCACGGCGAGACGACGACGAACGGGGGGCACGCGACAGTCTCTCATGTCGAAGCCTCAGCCGAGCAGACGCGCCGGTTCGACACCGTCGACGTCGAGTCGACCGAGCAACCAGGCCAACCGCTCGGCTGGTTCGAGTCGGGCGATCGGATCGGGAAGGTGCGAGCGACCCATCGACGTGCGCGACACGAACAGCATCGTCATGACTCGTAGATCTTCGCGCACGTAATCGGCCGACCAACACGACGGTCCGTCGAGGTCGAGTTGGGCCAATCCGAGATCGGCGCTATGCACTTCCACTTCGCGCCACCGGCGCAACGGCAGATCGGACACGGGGACCTCGACACCCGACACCATGAGTCCGCGGCCGTACCACGCATCGCGAGCGCGTGCGAACGCCCCTTCCACCGCGTAGATCGAACGGCGCACACCCTTCACGTGATCGCTGGCCGACCGCGCGGCATCGCGCTCGATCGCCTCCACGAGCGCCACCATTCCACCGGGGTACTGCTCGCCGACAACTCCCGATTCTGCCGCGTCCACCAAACGCACCATGCTGTCGCCTTGATGTTCGACGTGGGCGAGAACGTGACCCGCCGTCCAGTTGGGCAAACGCGACGCCCGCGCGACCATGTCGTCGGTGAGTTCGGTGAGCGAGGCGAGCAGGCGCTGATGAGCGCGAGCGAGACCCTCGACGTGCCGATTGAGCACGACCGGATCGAAGGGCGTCTCCACCCGACGAACGGTAGCGGGACGCTCAGGCCAGAGGAGTGGAACGCCGCGGCACCACGACCACGGTGCCATCGGGATCGCGGTGCACCGTGACCGACACGCCGTAGAACTCCGACAACGTCTCGGCGCGCAACACCTCGTCGGCCGGGCCGGACGACACGCAATAACCGTGATGCAGGAGCACCAGGCGATCGCTGTACAAACCGGCCAACGTGAGATCGTGCATGGCCGAGAGCACCGTGAAGCCATGCTCGCGACGGAGCCGGTCGACGAGTTCGAGCGCCTGTTGCTGGTGGCCGATGTCGAGCGCGCTGGTGGGTTCGTCGAGAAGAAGAATCGGCGCTTCCTGCGCGAGCGCCCGTGCAATCACGATGCGCTGACGCTCACCTCCCGACAACGTTCCGAGGCGCCGCTGCGCGAACTCCGACACGTCGAGTCGCTCGAGGATCTGTCGAACGAGTTCGCGATCGTGCTTGGTTTCACTGCCGAAGTAACTCACGTACGGGTTGCGGCCGAGCAACACGTACTCGAACGCGGTCATGTCGTCGGGAAGAACCGGCGACTGCGGGACGTGGGCGATCAGTTCGGCCCGACGACGCGTGGAACGTAAATCGAGCGACGCGCCGTCCACTGTGATCTGACCCTGATACTTCACGAGACCGGCGACCGAACGTAGCAACGACGACTTGCCAGCGCCGTTGGGTCCGATCAGACACAGCCACTCCCCCGGGCGCACGACATCGCTGAACGAATCGACCGCGACCGAATCACCGTACGAGACCGTGAGACTGCTGAACGCGAGAGATGTCATCGCAAGGCTCCTTGCCGCGAACGAAGAACGATGATGAAGAACGGCGCACCGAGAAAGGCGGTGACCACTCCGATGGGCGTTTCGGCCGGATCGGAAAGAATGCGGCCGGGCACGTCGGCGACGATGAGGAAGGTCGCTCCCACCATCACTGTGAGCGGAAGCAGGCGGCGATAACTCGCGCCGGCCAAGAAGCGCACCAGATGCGGCACCATGATGCCGACGAAACCGATGAGGCCGCTCACGCTGACGACGGCCGACGTTCCGAGCGTGGCCGCCACCACCACGGTGAGACGAATGCGATCGACGCGCGCGCCCAGTGACTGCGCTTCGTCGTCGCCGATGCGCATCACGTCGAGCAGTCGGCGATGAGCCAACAACACACCCGAACTCACGATCACGTACGGCAGCACCAGTCGAACGTCCGACCACGTCGCGGTGGAGAGTCGCCCGAGGATCCAGCTGTACACCTGGCGCACCACTTCGGAGTTGCGTTGCAGAATGAACGTCTGGATGGCGGTGGCCAGCGAGGTGACCGCCACCCCGGCCAGTACGAGGGTGGCCGACACACGAGCCGCACCGAACGCCGCGCCCACGAGATACGTGAGCAACACCGCGAGCAAACCGCCGATGAACGCGGCCAGTGGCAACGGATCGATCGGCCACGATTCGGTGGCCGTGCGATTGACGACGATCACGAGCGTCGCGCCGAGTCCGGCTCCGGCGGCGACACCGAGTAGGTACGGATCGACGAGTGGATTGCGAAAGACGCCCTGGTAGCTCGCACCCGCCAGCGAGAGCATCGAGCCGACCAGGGCGGCGAGGACGACGCGTGGCATGCGGATCTCCCACAGCACGCTGCTCTCGAGAGGCGAGACACCCGAATCGATCGACACGAACGGAAGTCGGTCGAGCAACTCGAGTGGAACACGCCACCAGTCGGGCCCGGCCGGCCCGATCATGGCGCCGAACAAGAACGCGACGGCGAGCAGCAGACCCGCACCGGGCAACCACCACGAACGTCGCGTCGATTCGATCACTCAGCCCACGGCTCCGGCGATGGCCTCACCGATGGCATAGAGGTAGTCGACGATGCGCGGACCCCAGCGCGAGGCCAAGTCGTCGTCCATCGCGATCACATTTCCGTTCAGGACCGCGCTCAAACCTTCCCAACCCGGACGCGCCGCGACCGCTTCGGGTGTGACACCGCAGCACTTCGTGTCGGCGAGAAAGACGAGATCGGGGTTCTGGCTCACGATGAACTCGGCCGACAGCTGCGGATAGTCGCTGGTTCCTTCGCTGGCGTCGGCGATGTTCCGCAACCCGAACGACTCGTAGAGCGAACCCACGAACGTGTTGGAAGTGACCGAGTAATACGTGTCGTCGAGTTCGTGGTAGTAGGTCAGCGGCTCGTCGAGCATCGGTGCTTGGACGAGAATGGTCTCCACGGCCGATCTCATGAGGCCCACGACGGCCTTGGCTTCTTCGGTACGGCCGATCGCAGCGGCCAACTCGTCGATCTGCGCGTACACGTCGTCGAGCGAGGCCGGCGGGAGGCCGATCCACACCGGAATGTCGATCGCTTCGAGTTGCGCCTTGATGCCCATCGAGTCGTCGGCGATGATCACCAAATCGGGTTCGTACTCGGCGATGGCTTCCACGTTGGGCTCGAACGCCGACAAATCGGTGAGCACCGCGGCCGCCTCGGGCGGGTAGTTGGAGAGCGAATCGACCGCCACCACCTGCTCAGCGGCGTCGAGCGCGAAGAGCATTTCGGTGTGGGTGGGCGACAACGACACGATGCGTTGCGGAATCTCGGCCGTCGGCATCGGCTCCGACGACGGCGCGGCCGAATCGATGGAGGTCGTGCCGTTATCCGACGACGAGTCACCTCCCCCGCACGCGGCCAGTGCGAACAATGAAAAAGCGCCGACCAGCAGTCGACGCGTCATTAACTTTCTCATATGGGCCTCCTCAAGCCTGAGGAGGCAAGAGGAGTGCGAGAGTGTCTCGCGATCCACCCTTGCCTCGAGGGTTGTCTCGCACGCAGGTCAGGCGACCGGACTCGTCGTCCTCGGATGAACCGAGACGAACCACCGTTGCGGGACAGTGCCGGGATCTCACCGGACTTCGCTGAACTGTGCGTGCCGGCTATTGCCGGCTCGCCGACCATAGCACCGCTGGTCTGCCGACGGAAGTGAATCGCGAGAAGTTGGCCGGGAACGATCTCGCCCACCCCGCCGACCTGGTCGTAGCCTCGGCCCATGACCCGAACCGAGGCGCTCAGCGAAGATCCGCGCCCCAGCGACCTGCGCACCACCGATTCGCTCGTGATCGTGCTCACCGGCGACGGAAAGGGAAAGAGCAGTTCGGCCTTCGGAATGGTTCTGCGCGCGCTGGCCCGTGGTTGGAAGGTCGCCGTCGTGCAGTTCATCAAATCGAGCGAGTGGCAAGCCGGCGAGCAGAAGATGTGCGAGCAACTCGGCGTCACCTGGCACGCACTCGGGGGCGGCTTCACCTGGGACTCGAAGAACATCGAACACGATCGCGCGCTGGCGGCCGACGCCTGGAAAACCGCGAGCGGCATCATCGAGTCGGGCGAGTTCGAGCTGGTGGTTCTCGACGAGGTCACGTATCTCATGTCGTGGAAGTGGGTCGAGGCCACCGACATCGTCTCGACCATCGCGCACCGTCCACGCCACGTCAGCATCATCTGCACCGGTCGCGATGCTCCCGAGCCGCTCGTCGAACTGGCCGACACCGTCACGTCGATGACCAACGTGAAGCACGCGTACGACCGCGGCATCGCAGCCAAGCGCGGCCTCGACTACTGATGCTCGTCGTCGTCACCGGCGGGGCCCGCAGCGGCAAGAGCACGTTCGCGGTCGAGTACGGACGCCGTCATTCGGGCCCGGTCGCCTTCGTGGCCACCGCGCCATCGATCGACGACGACATGCGCGTTCGCATCGATCGACACCGCGCCGAACGCCCCGACTGGCCCACGGTCGAAGAGCCGTGTGACATCGCGCCGGTCGTTTCGTCGGCGGCGGCTGGTTCACTCGTGATCGTCGACTGCCTCACGTTGTGGGTCTCGAACCTCATGTGGCGCGGCGACTCCGACACCGACATCGAACGGCTCGCGGACGTTCTCGCGTCGTCGGTGCCGTCGGGCGTGACCGCTCTCCTCGTCACCAACGAAGTTGGCCTCGGTGTGCATCCCGAGACCGAACTCGGTCGCCGCTACCGCGACCTCCTCGGTCGCGTGAATCAACGAATGGTCACGTCCGCCGACCGCGCGCTGTTCATGGTGGCCGGCCGCGCGTTGCCGCTCGCCGATCCGTGGGATCTCGTGTCATGAGTCGCGGCTGGCTCGTCGAGCAACTCGCATCGCTCGCACCGTCCGACGCGGCGAGTGCACAGGCCACTCGCGATCGCGTGAACGACATCTTGCGGCCGACCGGAGCCTTAGCCCGGCTCGACGAGATCGCGATCTGGATCGCGTCGTGGCAGCGATCGGCGAAACCCGCGGTGTCGCGTCCGGTGGGCCTCATCTTCGCCGCCAATCACGGTGTGGCCGCGGCCGGCGTGAGCAACTACCCCGTCGAGGTCACCGCTGCGATGGTCGCCGCGTTCGAGGCTCACGCTTCCACCGTCACCGCTTTCGCCGACATCGCCGGTGCCACCGTGAGCGTGGTCGATGTCGGAGTGAACGAACCGAGCAACGACTTCCGTACGACTCGCGCCGTCGACGCCACGCGAGTCGACCACGTGATCGACGTGGCCCGACGCGCGGTGGATGCGCTCGACACCGATCTGCTCGTTCTCGGCGAAATGGGCATTGGCAACACCACGGCGGCGGCCGCGGTTGCGCACGCGTTGTACGGCGGGCAGGTGCACGAATGGGTCGGACGCGGCACGGGCGTCGACGACGCCGGTCTCGCACGCAAGCAGCAGGCGGTGGCGCACGGTGTGGCTCGCATGGAACGCGACGATCCCGATGCATCGGGCATCGACGTGGTGGCCGAAGTGGGTGGGCTCGAACTGGTGGCGATGGCCGCGGCGATCGTGGCCGCTCGTCAGCGTTCGCTGCCGGTTCTTCTCGACGGTTACGTGGTGTCGGCCGCGGCGGCCGCTCTGCTCGATCATCACCGCGATGCGCTCGCCCACTGTCGGGCCGGACATCGTTCGGCCGAACCGGGCCACCGTCGTCTGCTCGCTCTGATGGGACTCGATCCCCTGCTCGATCTCGACATGCGCCTCGGTGAAGCGAGTGGTGCGATGGCGGCGGTGCCGCTGGTGCGCATGGCGTGTGCCGCCGTCACGCGTGTTCCGACGTTCACCGAGTGGTTCTCACGATGACCGGATTCATCGGCGCCCTCGTGTTCCTCACGCGCGTCCCCATTCGCACGCGTCGTTCGCTCGACACCGCCACGAGTGTTCCGTGGTTCCCGGTGGCGGGTCTGCTCATCGGCGCCGTGGTGGGTGGTGTCGCCGCTGTCCTCGAACCGTGGGCGTCACCGTCGGTGGCGGCCGCCGTGGCGGTGAGCATCGGCTTGCTCGTGACCGGTTGCTTCCACGAGGACGGTTTGGCCGATGTGGCCGACGCGTTCGTGGGCGGCTGGACACGCGACGATCGCTTGCGCATTCTCAAAGATCCGCGCCACGGTACGTATGGCGTGGCCGCGCTCGTGGCATCGGTTCTCGCGCGGGTTCTCGCCCTCGGAACTCTCGTGTCGTACGGCCCTCGGGTCGCGTTCGCCGGGGCCGTGGTCGCTCACGGTCTGGCTCGCTCCGGTGCGGTGGGCACCATGATCGTGGGGCGGCCGGCCACCGGAGACGGACTCGGCGCCGATTACGTGGCGCGGCTCGCCCATCGACGAAGCGCGTTGGGCATCGCCGTCGCGATCGCGGCGAGCGCGGCCCTCGTCGGTTGGTGGGCCGCCGTGGCCGTCGGCGTCGTGGTGCTGTCGGCCTGGGTCGTGTCGGCGTGGTCGACGCGACGCATCGGAGGTTTCTCCGGAGACGTTCTCGGCGCCATCGAACAAGTCGGAGAGATGACCGTGCTGGTCGCCCTCTCGATCGTCGCTGGTCACCACCAACTCTGGTGGTGACGACTCGTCACGCCTTGGCGACGAGATCGGCGATGCGCCGGATTCCTTCTCCGAGATCGGCGTCACCGAGTGCGAACGAGAATCGCGCGTAACCGGGCGATCCGAACGCTTCGCCCGGCACGAACGCGACCTTGGCTTCCGAGAGGACGATGTCGGCCAGTTCCATCGAGTTGTTGGCCACCTTGCCGTTGATCTTCTTGCCGAGAAGACCCGTGACGTTCGGATAGCAGTAGAACGCACCCTGCGGTTCGATGCACGTGACTCCGGGGATGGCCGAAAGCATCGAGTGCATGGTGCGGCCACGCCGCTCGAAGGCCGAGCGCATCATCTTCACGGCTTCGAGATCGCCCGACACCGCGGCCTTCGCGGCCACCTGAGCCACGTTGCTCACGTTCGACGTGGCGTGGCTCTGGAAGTTGATGGCCGCCTTCATGACGTCGTTGGGTCCGATCATCCAACCCACGCGCCAACCGGTCATGGCGTAGGTCTTGGCCACACCGTTGACGATGAGGCACTGGTCGGCCAGATCGGGCACGAGCGTGGGCATGCTCGCGAACTGGTGTGGGCCGTACGTGAGATGTTCGTAGATCTCGTCGGTGATGACCCAGATGCCCTTCTTCACGGCCCACTCGCCGATGGCCTTCACTTCGTCGGGCGGATACACCGCACCGGACGGATTGTCGGGTGACACGAAGAGCAGAACCTTGGTGCGCGGAGTGAGCGCCTTCTCGAGTTGTTCGATGGTGACACGGAAGCCGGTTTCTTCGTCGGTGTCGATGATGACCGGAACGCCACCGGCCAGAACGATGGCTTCGGGGTACGTGGTCCAGTAGGGCGCGGGCACGATCACTTCGTCGCCCGGATCGCACAACGCGGCGAAGGAGGTGAACACGGCGTGCTTGCCACCGTTGGTGACGAGCACCTGATTGGCCGTGCACGAGAAGCCACTGTCGCGCAGAGTCTTGGCGGCGATGGCTTCACGCAGTTCGGGCAAGCCGGCGGCCGGTGTGTAGCGGTGGAACTTCGGATCGCGACACGCGCGCACGGCCGCCTCCACGATGTGCTCGGGGGTCGGGAAATCGGGTTCGCCGGCGCCGAAGCCGATCACGTTCTCGCCGGCCGCCTTGAGGGCCTTGGCCTTGGCGTCGACCGCGAGTGTGGCGGATTCCGCAATGGCGGCCAGGCGGGCAGATGTGCGATTCCGTTGGGGGGACGAACTCATGCCTGCCATGCTTACACAGTGAGCGCAAAAGACCCCCGTTCTATTCGCCTGTCGGCCGACCTTCTTCCCCGTGACGGGCGATTCGGATGCGGTCCGTCGAAAGTGCGCGACGCGCAGATCGAGGCGCTGGCCGCGGCCGGTCGTTCGTTGCTCGGTACGTCGCATCGCCAGGCGCCGGTGAAGAACCTCGTGGGGTCGGTGCGCGACGGACTGCGTTCGCTCTTCTCGTTGCCCGATGGTTGGGAGATCGTGCTCGGCAACGGTGGCTCCACCGTGTTCTGGGACGTCGCGACGTTCGGTCTCATTCGCGACACGAGCGAACATCTCGTGTTCGGCGAGTTCTCGTCGAAGTTCGCCGAGGCCGCCGCTGCTGCTCCGCATCTCGGAGACCCGCGTGTGGTCAAGTCGGACCCCGGCACCCATCCCGATGCCGTCACCGATGCGTCGGTCGACGTGTACGCGTTCACGCACAACGAAACCTCCACCGGCGTGATGATGAATCTCACGCGTCCGGCGGGCGACGGGCTCGTGGTCGTCGACGCCACGTCGGCGGCGGGTGGCCTGCTCTGGAATCCGAGCGAGGTCGACGTGTACTACTTCGCGCCGCAGAAGTGCTTCGCGGCCGATGGTGGATTATGGGTGGCCGCTTGTTCACCGCGCGCGCTCGATCGCATCCGCGAGATCAACGCGTCGAAACGGTGGGTTCCGGCGTCACTCGATCTGAAGATCGCCCTCGACAACAGCGTGGCCAACCAGACCTACAACACGCCGGCGGTCGGCACGCTCGTGCTGTTCGCCGAGCAGGTGAAGTGGATGAACGAACTCGGTGGGTTGAGCGCGTGCAACGCGCGCTCGCAGAAGTCGTCGTCCACTCTCTATTCCTGGGCCGAGGCCCGTTCGTGGGCCACGCCGTTCGTGGCCGATCCGTCGAAGCGATCGCACGTGGTGGGAACCATCGACATCGCCGCACCGGGTGACGGAGGCGTCGACGCCAACGACGTGTGCACGGCCCTGCGCGCCAATGGCATCGTCGACACCGACAGCTACCGCAAACTCGGACGCAATCAGTTGCGCGTGGGGATGTTCCCGGCCATCGATCCCGACGACGTCGAGGCCCTCACCGTGTGCATCGACCGAGTGGTCGAACAGTTGCAGGGCTGACAGACTCCACCCGATGGAAGTCACCGACGTTCTCGAGTGGCGGGGCGTGTCCACTCCCCTGCGGCGGCCGGTGTTGGTGGTGGCCATGTCAGGCTGGTTCGACGTGGCCCAAACGGCCACCAAGGCGCTCATCCACGTGATCGACAACAACGAGTCGGAGGAGATCGGTTCCATCGATGCCGATCCGTTCTACGACTTCACGCAGGTGAGGCCGGAGGCCCGGCTCGACGACGACGGCGATCGCATGATCGTGTGGCCGGCCAACGACATCACGGCCGTGCGCTTCCCGAATTCCGTTCGTGACGTCGTGGTGATGACCGGAACCGAGCCGCACGTTCGCTGGCGCACCTACGTGCGTTGCCTCATCGCCACGTACACGCGCTTGGGTTGCGAGGCCATCGTCACCGTGGGCGCCGCGGCCGATGCCGTTCCGCACACGCGCGTGCCACCGGTGGTGGGCAGCACGGTCGACCCGGTGCTGGCGCGCACACTCGGGCTCTCGCGTCCGTCGTATCAGGGCATCACCGGTGTGGCCGGCGTGCTGCAGGAGCAGTTCGAGCGCGAAGAACTGCCGGCCATTTCGTTGCGCGTGGGTGTTCCGCACTATCTCGGCAATGCCGAACATCCGCAGTCGTCAGCGGCGCTGTTGCGTCATCTCGAACACGTGCTGGGTGTTCCCACGCGGCACGCCGACTTCGCCGACGACATCGACCGTTGGCGCACGCTGCACGACGACGCGGTGGCCGAAGACGACAAGGCCCGTCACTACGTGCGCATGCTCGAAACGGAGTTCGACCGCCGAGCCGAAGCCGAACTTCTGTCCGGCGACGACCTGGCGGCCGAATTCCAAAAGTTTCTCGACGAGCGTCGTAACGACGACTGATTACTTCGCGGCGGCGAATCCGGCTTCGAGGTCGGCGAGGATGTCCTTGATCGACTCGAGGCCCACGCTCAAGCGGATCAGGCCCGGATCGACACCGGACGACTTCTGCTCGTCTTCGGTGAGCTGGCTGTGCGTGGTGGTGGACGGCTGGATCACGAGGCTGCGCACGTCGCCGATGTTGGCCACGTGGCTGTGCAGCGACAGACCGGCCACGAACTTCTCGCCGGCCGCGCGTCCGCCCTTGATGTTGAACGCGAGTACCGAGCCGAATCCGCGGCCACCGAAGTACTTCTTGCCGCGCTCGTGCCACTGGCTCGAGGGCAGACCGGCGTAGTTGACGCTTTCGACCTGCGGGTGCTTGGCGAGGAACTCGGCCACGGCCTGTGCGTTGCTCCAGTGACGCTCCATGCGCAGCGACAAGGTCTCGAGACCCTGCAGCAACAAGAACGCGTTGAACGGCGAAACGGCCATGCCGAGGTCGCGCAGCAACTGAACGCGCGCCTTCAAGATGTACGAACCGGCGCCGAGGGCCGGCCAGTACGCGAGACCGTGGTAACTCGGGTCGGGCTCGGTGAAGTTGGGGAAGCGGCCCGACTTCGAGAAGTCGAACTTGCCGCCGTCGGTGATGGATCCGGCGACCGAGGTGCCGTGACCGCCCACGAACTTGGTGAGCGAGTGCACCACGATGTCGGCACCCCAATCGAGCGGGCGAATGCCGTACGGAGTGGGCACGGTGTTGTCGAGGATCAACGGGACTCCGACGTCGTGCGCGACTTTCGAGACTCCTTCGATGTCGAACACGTCGTTGCGCGGGTTGGCCAACACTTCGCCGTAGAAGGCCTTGGTGTTGGGGCGCACGGCCGCCTTCCACTGCTCGAGGTTGTGCGGATCGTCGACGAACGACACCGCGATGCCCATCTTGGGGAGCGTGTAGTGGAGAAGGTTGTACGTACCGCCGTAGAGCGACGGCGATGCGACGATGTGGTCACCGGCTTCGGCGAGCGTGAGGATCGCGAGCGTTTCGGACGCCTGACCCGACGACACGACGAGCGTGCCGGGAAGACCGATCGCAGTGGTGACACCACCTTCGAGTGCATTGACGCGCGCTTCGACCGCCAACTGCGTGGGGTTCATGATGCGCGTGTAGATGTTGCCCACTTCGGCGAGCGCGAAGAGGTTGGCCGCGTGGGTGGAGTCGCGGAACTCGTAACTGGTGGTCTGGTAGATCGGGACGGCCCGGGCACCCGTGGCCGGATCGGGGTCGCCCCCGACATGGATCTGCTTGGTCTCGAAACCCCACTCTGCTGACATAAAGGTTGTGCCCTCCTGGTCGATCCGACGAGGTGGCACTGTAATGACCGATTCCCGACCTTCCAAGTCGGAATTATGAATTTCAAGGGCGGACCCGTGGCTCCACGGTGAATGTCCTGTGGTTCTGGGTGAAATTTTCGCTGGATTCCAGCGAAAATTTCACCCAGAACCACGAAGAAACGTCAGCCGCCGGAGGCTTCGGCCACCTTCTGCTTGCCGGCCGAGATCCAGGGCATCATCGAGCGCAGGTTCTTGCCCACGGCCTCGATCTGGTGCTCCTGTCCGGCCTTACGCAGTTCGTTGAACTTGGCCCGGCCGCTCCCGCTCTCGGCGATCCATTCCTTGGCGAACTTGCCCGACTGGATCTCCTTCAGGATCTTCTGCATCGTCTTCTTGGTGGCCGGCGTAACCACGCGCGGTCCGCGAGTGACGTCGCCGTACTCGGCGGTGTCACTGATGCTGTAGCGCATACCCGCGATGCCCTCTTCGTACATGAGGTCGACGATGAGCTTCACTTCGTGCAAGCACTCGAAGTACGCCATCTCGGGCTGGTAACCCGCCTCGACGAGCGTCTCGAAGCCGGCCTGCACGAGCGACGTGAGGCCGCCGCACAGAACAACCTGCTCACCGAACAAGTCGGTCTCGGTCTCTTCGGCGAACGACGTCTCGATGATGCCGGCGCGACCGCCACCGATGGCCGATGCGTACGACAGCGCGACGTTCTTGGCGTTTCCCGTGGCGTCCTGCTCGACGGCGATGAGAGCCGGCACACCGCCTCCCTCGGTGTAGGTACGACGCACGAGGTGACCCGGGCCCTTGGGCGCGATCATGATCACGTCGACACCCTTGGGCGGACGAATGCGCTTGAAGCGGATGTTGAAACCGTGCGCGAACGCGAGTGCCTTACCGGCCTTCATGTACCGCTTGATGTGCGCGTCGTAGGTGGCTTTCTGCTCGGTGTCGGGCATGGTGAGCATGATCACGTCGGCCCACTTGGCCGCATCGGCGATCGACTTCACCGCGAGACCAGCCGCCTCGGCCTTGGCCGCCGACGCCGAACCTTCGCGCAGGCCGACCACCACCGGCACACCGCTCTCCTTCAGGTTCAGCGCATGCGCGTGACCCTGCGAGCCGTAGCCGATGATCGCAACCTTGCGACCCTTGATGATGGAGACGTCGCAGTCGGCGTCGTAATACATCTTCGCAGCCATGTTCAACTTGCCTTTCCTTTGGCGACGCGTGAACGCGCCTCTTTGTCGAGTTTGGGGAGGGCCACTCGGCCGGTTCGCTGGAGCTCCACGATGCCATAGCCGCGGAGCAATTCCTCGAAGTCATCGAGTTTTTCGGGGCTTCCATCGAGCGACACCGTGATGGCCTCGGTGCCCACGGCCAGGATCTTGCCCTCGAAAATATTGGTGAGCTCGACCACTTGGCCGCGCTCTTCGGCCGGCACACGCACGGTCGCGATCATGAGTTCGCGCTCGACCGAACGGCGCGGATCGAGCTCGCTGATCTTCACCACGTCGACCAACTTGAACAGCTGCTTCACGATCTGTTCGAGCGGCGACGATTCGACGTCGACCACGATGGTGATGCGCGACATGGCCGGATCTTCGGTGGGCGCCACGGCCAACGAGAAGATGTTGTAACCGCGGCGAGCGAACAGGCCCGATACGCGGGCGAGCACACCGGGACGGTTCTCGACGAGAACCGACAAGATGTGGTGGGCGGGGTGACCGTTGCTCATCGCAGGAACTCCCTCTGGCTCGACTGAGCCGGATGCAGGATCACGTCGTCGTTGCTCTGTCCGGCCGGAACCATCGGGAACACCTTCTCGCCCGCATCGACGCGGAACTCGACGACGACCGAACGATCATCGATCGAGTTGGCCTTCTCGATGGCGGCCTCGACTTCTTCGGGGCTCTCCACGCGAATGCCGACGCAACCCATCGCTTCGGCCCACTTCACGAAGTCGGGCAGTTCGGGCGACAAGTACACCTCGCTATAGCGCTCTTCGTAGAACATCTCCTGCCACTGGCGAACCATGCCGAGGTACGAGTTGTTGAGCACCGCGACCTTGATCGGGATGCGCTCGACGCTCGCGGTGACGAGTTCTTGTGCGGTCATCTGGAAGCAACCGTCACCGTCGACGGCCCACACGGTGCGATCGGGACGACCGACTTTGGCGCCGATGGCGGCCGGAACCGAGAAGCCCATCGTGCCGAGTCCACCCGAGTTGACCCAGGTGTACGGCTCGTTGAACTTCCAGTACTGCGACGACCACATCTGGTGCTGACCCACACCCGAGCACAAGATGGTGCCTTCGGGTGATGCGTCACGCAGTTTCTCGAGGCAGTACTGCGGCTTGAGCGCATCACCGGGCTCGCTCTGCGTGTAGTGCAGCGGGAACTGCTCGCGCCAACCGCTCACGCGGCTCTTCCACGCCGAGATGTCGGCCTGCTTCTCGCCACCCGCGAGCATGTCGCGCAACGCCTTGATGATCTCTTCGATCACGAGACGGCAGTCGCCCACGATCGGAACATCGGGACGACGCACCTTGCCCTGTTCGGCCGGATCGATGTCGACGTGGATGATCTTGGCGTCGGGCGCGAATGAATTGACACGACCGGTGATGCGATCGTCGAATCGCGCACCGAGCGTGATGAGCAGGTCGCTCTTCTGCATGGCCGTGATGGCGGTGGCGTTGCCGTGCATACCCGGCATGCCGAGACACAACGGATGATCGTCAGGAAACGCCCCGCGTGCCATGAGCGTGGTGACCACCGGAGCGTCGATGAGTTCGGCGAGTTCGCGCAGCGCATCAGCGGCACGCGCCTTCAACACACCACCGCCCACGTACAGCACGGGCTGCTTCGACTCGAGAATGAGGCGCGCGGCCTCCTTGATCATGCGCGGATGGCCCTTGGTGGTGGGGCGATAGCCGGGCAGGCTGTCTTCGACATCGGAATCGGTGGGCCAATGCCACGTCATCTGATTCTGCAGAACGTCCTTCGGAAGATCGAGCAGAACCGGTCCGGGTCGACCCGTAGTGGCGATGTGGAACGCCTGACGCACCATGAGCGGAATGTCGTCGGCCGTCATGATGAGTTCGTTGTGCTTGGTGACCGAACGCGTGATGCCGACGGTGTCGCATTCCTGGAACGCGTCGGTGCCGATGGCGGTGGTGGGCACCTGACCGGTGATGCACACCATCGGAATCGAGTCCATGTACGCATCGCACAACGGCGTGACCATGTTGGTGGCCGCCGGACCCGACGTCACCATGGCCACACCGGGACGACCGGTCACGTGCGCGTAGCCCTCGGCCATGTGGCCCGCGCCTTGTTCGTGGCGCACGAGGATGTGGCGAATCGGGCTGTCGAGCAACGGGTCGTAGGCGGGCAGGATGCAGCCGCCGGGCAAACCGAAGATCGTGTCGACGCCCTCGAGCTCGAGCGCTCGGATGAGGGCCTGGGCTCCGGTGAGTTTTTCGGTCATGTCGTTTCCTGTCGTGACGGGTGGTGGGTGATGCTCGGGAATTTCGGTCAGTGAAATGAAATGGCCTCCCACTCGGGAGGCCGGACGACGCGCTCTATGGACGAGCGCGTCTACACGATTACTACGAGGGCCAGAGCCGGGATCGAAGCAACGGTGAACATCGGCCACAGTCTGCCAGGGCCGGCGAAGCGATCACAACCCGCATCGCACGAGACCGAGTGGTCAGGCCGGGAAGGCGCCCTGCCGGCGGGCCGCCGTGAGCGTGTTCTCGAGCAGACAGGCGATGGTCATCGGACCCGTCCCCCCGGGCATGGGCGTGATGGCGCCGGCCACGGCCTGCACGGACTCGAAGTCGACGTCGCCCACGATGCCCGCGTCGGTGCGCGAGATGCCCACGTCGATCACGGTGGCCCCCGGCTTCACGTGCGCCGCGGTGATCATGCGCGGAACACCCGCCGCAGCCACCACGATGTCGGCTTGGCGACACAGTTCGGTGATATCGCCCGAGCGGCTGTGGGCGATGGTGACGGTGGCGTCCACGCCCTTGCGGGCCAAGAGCACCGACAGCGGCAGGCCCACCAGCATCGACCGGCCGATCACGATGGCCCGCTGCCCGGCCGTGGCGATGCCGTAGCGCTCGAGCAGGCGCATGACGCCGAGGGGTGTGCACCCCACCAGACCAGGGAGTCCGCGCATGAGCCGACCCATCGACTGGGTGGTGAGGCCGTCCACGTCCTTGTCGGCCGGGATGAGGGCCAACACCGCTTCTTCGTCGTAGCCCGACGGCAGTGGACTCTGCACCAAGATGCCGTGCACCGTGGGATCGGCGGCCAGCCGCGCGACCACCGCTTCGACGGCGGCCTGACCAGCCGAGGCGGCCAGCACCTCGTTACGGCTCAGCATGCCGGCCTTTTCGGCCTGGGCGTGCTTGTTGCGCACGTAGCGCTGGCTCGGTCCGTCGTCGCCCACCAACACCGTGGCCAGACACACCGGCGGCGACCCGGCCGCGGCGATCTCCCCGGCCAGGCGGGCGACGATCTCGTCACGCAGACGATTGCCGTCCATGATGAGTGCGCCACCGGGAGTGCGAGCGTCCATCGGGTTGATGCTACGAGCAGGGGCGACCGCCTAGCCTCTACATCCGGCCCGCCGGTCGCCCTGACTGGCGCCATAGAGAGGCCTTTTGCCATGACCACTCCTCCGTCCCCGAAGGTTGCACCCGCCAGCGGTCGCCTGGGTGTGTTGACCGTCGGCCTGGGCGCCGTCGCGTCCACGCTCATCGCTGGCGTCGAACTCGCCAAGCGCGGCCAGGGCAAGCCCATCGGCTCGCTCACCCAGATGGGCACCATCCGCCTGGGCAAGCGCACCGACGACCGCTCGCCGCTCATCAGGGATTTTGTTCCGCTCGCCGCACTCGACGACATCGTGTGGGGCGCCTGGGACGTGTACCCCGACGACGCGTACGTGTCGGCCAGCCGCGCCGGCGTTCTCGAGAGTGGCAAGCACATCGAAGCCATCTCCGATGCACTGCGCGAAGTTCGCCCCATGCAGGCGGCGTTCGAGCGCAAGTACGCGCGCAACCTCGACGGCCAGCACGTGAAGCCCATCTCGTCGAAGCGCGGCATGCTCGACGCGATTCGTGAAGACATCAATCGCTTCCGCGAAGACAACAAGTGCGAACGCCTCGTCATGATCTGGTGCGCCAGCACCGAGATCTTCATCGAGCCGGGCCGCGCGCACATCGATCTCGAATCGTTCGAGAAGGCCATCGACGCCAACGACGAGACGGTGTCGCCGTGCCAGTTGTACGCCTACGCCGCTCTGCTCGAAGGTGTGCCGTTCAACAACGGCGCACCCAATTTGGCCGTCGATGCTCCGGTACTGCGCCAGTTCGCCACCGACAAGGGTGTGCCCATCTCGGGCAAGGACTTCAAGACCGGCCAGACCCTCATGAAGACCGTGTTGGCCCCCATGTTGAAGGCCCGCATGCTCGGTCTGTCGGGTTGGTACAGCACCAACATCCTCGGCAACCGCGACGGTGAAGTGCTCGACGCTCCCGAGAACTTCAAGACCAAGGAAGAATCGAAGCTCGGCGTGCTCGAAGACATCTTGCAGCCGTCGAAGTATCCCGATCTGTACGGCGACGTGTTCCACAAGGTGCAGATCAACTACTACCCGCCGCGCGGCGACAACAAAGAAGGTTGGGACAACATCGACATCACGGGTTGGCTCGGCTACCCGATGCAGATCAAGGTCAACTTCCTCTGCCGCGACTCGATCCTCGCTGCTCCCCTCGCGCTCGACCTCATCTTGTTCTCCGACCTCGCGCAGCGCGCTGGCCTCGGCGGCATTCAGGAATGGCTGAGCTTCTACTACAAGAGCCCGCAGGTGGCGCCGGGTCTGTACCCGGAGCACGACTTGTTCATTCAGCTCACCAAGTTGAAGAACACGTTGCGCTGGATGATGGGCGAAGACCAGATCACGCATCTCGGTCGCGAGTACTACGAGGAGATCTGATCGGGCCGTGGCACCACGGCTCTGGAATCCGAACTCGTGGGTGAGCCTCTCGCCCAACGGCATCGGCCACACCAAACCCAATCACCTGGCCGAGATGGCTCAGGTCGCGTTGCACGTCCGGAAGTCGCCGCGCAAGGCCTGGAACATCTTGTCGAAGGGTGTGTGCGACGGTTGCGCTCTCGGCGTGGCTGGCTTTCACGACTGGACGCTCGACGGGATTCATCTCTGCACCACGCGGCTCAAGTTGCTCGAGGTCAACTGCGCCGAACCGTTCGATCACTCGGTTCTGCACGACGTGTCGTGGTTGCGCAATCGCTCGAGCACCGAGTTGCGCGAGATGGGACGCCTGGCGTTCCCGATGCGCCGCCGTCGCGGTGATCTCGGGTTCCACCGCATCACGTGGGACGAGGCGCTCGACGCCATTTCCTCACGCATTCGTGTCGCCGGCGCCGATCGCACCGCGATCTATCTCACGAGTCGTGGCCTCACCAACGAGGCGTACTACGCCGCGGGCAAAGCGGCGCGCGCGATGGGCATCGCCAACATCGACTCGGCCGCGCGCACGTGTCACGCACCGTCCACCATCGGATTGAAGTCGACCATCGGTGTGGCCGCGAGCACCTGCAGTCTGCAAGACGTGATCGACACCGACCTGGTGGTGTTGTGGGGCACCAACGTGGCCAACAACCAACCGGTGTTCACGAAGTATCTCTACGAGGCCAAGAAGAACGGCGCGAAAGTCGTGGTCGTCAACCCGTATCTCGAGCCCGGTCTCGAGCGATATTGGGTTCCGTCCAAACCCGAGTCGTTCTTGTTCGGCACGAAGTTGTGCGACCTCCACGTGCCGGTGCGCCCCGAAGGTGACGTGGCGTTGGCCAACGCGTTGCTGATCGAGTTGCGTCGACGTGGCGCGATCGACGAGACGTTCGTGCGCGATCACACCGCCGGTTGGACCGAGTTGTGTGCGCACCTCGACGCGCTCGACTTCCGCGATCTTCTCGACACTGCGGGCGTGACGGCCGCGCAGCTGAACGCGTTCGCCGATCTGTATTCGTCGGCGCGCGATGCGGTGCTCATCTGGAGCATGGGCATCACCCAACATCGCCACGGCGTGGAAGGTGTTCAGGCCATCGTGAACGTGGCCCTCGCGCGCGGCAACGTGGGTCGCGATGGCGCCGGTCTCATGCCCATTCGCGGCCACTCGGGCGTGCAGGGTGGCGCCGAGATGGGCGCCTACTCCACCGCGTTCCCCGGCTCGATCCCGGTGAGTGCCGAGTCGGCGCGCGAACTGTCCGACGCGTGGGGCTTCCCGGTTCCCGATCGTCCCGGCCTCACCGCACCCGAAATGGTGTTGGCCGCCGAATCGGACGCGATCGACGTGTTGTATCTCGACGGCTCGAACTTCCTCGACGTCATGCCCGATCCCGATCGCGTGGCGCGGGCGTTGCAGCGTGTTCCACTGCGCGTGCATCAAGACATCGTGCTCACGTCGCAGATGCTGCTCGACGGCGACGACGTGATTCTCCTACCGGCCGCCACCCGCTACGAACAAGAAGGTGGTGGCACCTCCACCACCACCGAACGGCAGATCGCGTTCAGCCCGCAGGTGATCGATGCTCCCGGTGAGGCCCGCAGCGAATGGCGCATCTTCGCCGACCTCGCCGTGCGCACCGATGCACGACGAGGCCCGGCTTTCGACTGGGCCGACAATCAGGCGCTGCGCGCCGAGATCGCTCGCGTGGTTCCAATGTACGCCGGAATCGAGACGTTGTCGGACACCGGCGATGCCGTGCAATACGGCGGTCGACACCTGTGCGCCGGCGGCGAATTCCCACTGCCGAACGGTCGCGCGCGATTCAGCGTGGTCGACGTGAGCCCACCCACGATTGCAAGTGGCCAGTTCTTCTTGAGCACGCGTCGCGGCAAGCAGTTCAACTCGATGGTGTTCAACGAGCGCGATCCGCTCACCGGCGCCGGTCGTGACGCGGTGTACATCGACGAACGAGATGCCCGCGATCTCGGTGTGAACGAGGGCGACCGGGTTCGACTGACGAGTCCGGTCGGATCGATGCTCGGCACGGTGAAGGTGGTTCAACTTCCTCGCCAGAGCGTGCAGGTGCACTGGCCCGAGGGCAACGTGCTCATCAGCGCCGAACTCAACGACGATGCCAGTCGTATCCCCGACTACAACGCGATCGTGTCGATCGAGAAGGTCTGAACACCATGACTGCAACGACCACCGTGCGCGCATCCACCGTACGGACACGCGCCTGGTGTCTCGTGGCCGATGTGCTGTCGATCGTGGTGTTCGTGGCCATCGGCCGACGCAATCACGACGAAGGTGTGGCCCCGGCCGGAGTCATCGAAACCGCCGCGCCGTTCCTCGTCGCACTCTTGGTCACCTGGCTGGTGGCGTTGGTGTGGCGCGACCCTCTGTCGCCGCGTTCGGGCGCGATCACCTGGGTCGGCACCGTGGCCCTCGGCATGGTGTTGCGCAAAGTCGTGTTCGAGGACGGCACCGCCACCGCATTCGTGATCGTCGCCACCGTGTTCGTGGGAGCCGTGCTCAACGGCTGGCGCGCGATCGCTCGTTGGCGTCTGGCGTCTCGAACATGAGCGAGGCTCGCACCGATCTGGCTCGACTGGCCGTCCCCGGACTCATCTGGGGGACCTCGTTCTATTTCATCGCCGAGGGACTCGAAGCGTTCCCCGCGATCATGATCACGCCGATGCGTATCGGTCTCGGTTTCGCCACGCTCGCGTTCGTCCCGGCCGCACGGTTGAAGCTGCCGCGGGAGGCCTGGCCGCGGTTGTTCGCCCTCGGCCTCATCTGGATGGCCGTTCCGCTCACCATGTTCCCGTTCGCGGGCGAGCGCGTCGCGTCCAGCGTGTCGGGCATGTTGAACGGTGCCATTCCGCTGTTCGTGGCCACCGTGGCCACGCTCGTGTACAAACGCCGACCGTCACGATCGCAGGTGTACGGGCTGGCCGTCGGTTTCGGTGGTGTGGTGCTCATCGCACTGCCGACACTCGACGATGGTTCATCCAGTTCCATCGGACTCCTGCTGATCTTCATCGCCCTCGCGTGCTACGGATTCGCCCTCGATCTGGCCGCACCACTGCAACGCGAATACGGAGCCCTGCCGGTGCTCTGGAACACGCAGTTGGTGGCGTTCGTGCTCACCGCACCGTTCGGTATCGCCAAGGTTGGTGACGTCGAGTTCGCGTGGAAGCCGTTCCTCATGATCGTGGCCATGGGCGTGTTCGGCACCGCCTTGGCCTACGTGGCCATGGCCGCCAACGCCGGTCGCTTCGGCAGCACACGTGCGTCGGTCACCACCTATCTGATTCCGGTGGTGTCGTTGATCTTGGGTGCGGCCATTCTCGACGAAGCCGTCGAGATCGTGTCGGTGCTCGGTTGCGCGGTCACGTTGTGGGGCGCCTACCTGGCCGGTCGCACGGCCGCCAACTAGCGGAAGTTCCGCACGAAGGTGGCCGTGCTGGCCGCCGCCGGCGTAGCGAGTGGACGAATGTGTTCGGCCACGATGTTGACCACTCCTTCCACTCGTTGCAGGCGACCGCGAATGAGCAGTGACGACGCACCGCGCGCAACCGGTCGGAAACGTTTCCAGCAACCCACCGACACCACGATGTTGATGAGGCCGGTTTCGTCTTCGAGATTCATGAACGTGGTTCCACCGGCCGTCGACGGCCGCTGACGATGCGTGACCACACCAGCCACCCACACCTTGGTGGCATCGATGGTGAGCAGGCGATCGGCCGTGATTACACCCATCTCGTCGAGTTGTGCGCGCAAGAACGACGTGGGGTGTCCGGTGGGCGCCACGCCCGTGGCCCACAGATCGGCGATGGCCTCGTCGATGGGTTGCATACCGGGCAAGGTGGGAGCGCTCATGGTGGCGAGTCCGGGGAGTCGATCGGGCCGCGACTGATGAGCCGCACCCACGGCCCACAACGCTTGACGACGATCGAACGCGAAACATTCTCCGAACACACCCGCGGTGGCGAAGGCTTCGAGATGTGCGAGCGTGAGATCGGGAACACGACGCACGAGATCGTCGATACCGCCGAACGCACCACGCTCGCTGCGCTCGTTCTGAATCGTGGTGGCCAGATCGTGACTCACGCCGCGCACCGATTCGAGCCCCAGTCGCACCGCGAATCCGCCGTGGCTCCGCGGATCGCGTTCGAGAGTGGCCCCGGCGGTGGACGCGAGCAGATCGGGTGTGCGCACCACGATTCCGTGGCGGCGCGCATCCTGGGCGAGTGAGTGCGGACTCCAGAAACCCATCGGCTGGGCGTTGAGCAGACCCGCGTAGAACGCCGCCGGTTTGTGCAGCTTCAACCACGACGACGAATACACCAAGTATGCGAACGACACCGAGTGGCTCTCGGGGAATCCGTAGTTGGCGAAGGCCGCCATCTTGTCGAAGATCTCGTCGGCGACATCACCCACGATGCCGCGCTCGGCCATGCCGTCGTACAACCGCTGACGCAGACGCTGCATGCGCACCTGGCTGCGCTTCGATCCCATGGCCTGACGTAACTGATCGGCTTCCGACGGCGTGAAGCCAGCGACGTCGATGGCCATCTGCATGAGTTGTTCTTGGAACAGCGGAATGCCGAGGGTCTTGCCCAGACTGTTCTCGAGCAGTGGATGCAGATACGTGATGGGCTCTTGTCCGTTGCGGCGGCGAATGTACGGGTGCACCGATCCGCCCTGGATGGGTCCGGGACGAATGAGTGCCACTTCCACCACCAGGTCGTAGAAGCGGCGCGGCTTGAGGCGCGGCAGCGTAGCCATCTGCGCGCGCGATTCGATCTGGAACACCCCCACGGTGTCGGCTCGACACAACATGGCGTACACGTCGTCGTCCTGCGGCAGAGTGGCCAGGTCGATGTGTTCACCTTCGTGTTCGGCCACCAGGTCAACCGCACCGTGCAACGCCGACAACATGCCCAGGCCCAGCAGATCGAACTTCACGAGGCCGGCGGCCGCGCAGTCGTCCTTGTCCCACTGCAACACGCTGCGATCGCGCATGGTGGCCCACTCGACCGGACACACTTCGATCACGGGTCGATCGCAGATGACCATGCCGCCCGAGTGGATGCCGAGATGTCGCGGCATGTCTTCGATCTCCATGGCCAACTCGAGCACCGGTGACGGAATGGAATGATCGGGACGGCCGTCGGGACCGGTTTGTTCGACCACTCCTTGTACGCGACCCCAGCGATCGATCTGTTTCGACCACGCGTCTTGTTGACCGGGTGAATATCCGAGCGCCCGGGCCATGTCGCGCACGGCCGAACGCGCGCGATACGTGATGACGTTGGCCACCTGAGCGGTGTGGTGTCGGCCGTAGCGATTGAACACGTACTGGATGACCTCTTCGCGCCGACCACTCTCGATGTCGAGGTCGATGTCGGGCGGGCCGTCGCGTTCGGGCGACAAGAAACGCTCGAACAGCAAACCGAGCGACACCGCATCGGCCTTGGTGATGCCGAGCGCGTAACACACCGCACTGTTGGCCGCGCTCCCCCGACCCTGGCAGTAGATGTCGGAGCGTTGGCAGAACTGCACGATGTCCCACACCACGAGGAAGTAGCCCGGGAAACCGAGTGCTTCGATGATCGCGAGCTCGTGATCGATCGCGTTCCAGGCGCGAGCTCGCAGGCTGAGGTCTTCGCCGCTGCTCGGGCGTTGGCCGTAACGACGCGTCGCTCCTTCTTCGGCCAAATGTCGCAAGAACTGCATCTCGGTGAGTCCGTCCGGGCACGGATACGGCGGCAACTTCGGAGCCACCAACGACAAGTCGAACGCGGCGGCGATGCCGACTTCGGCCGCGGCTTCCACCGCACCCGGATAACGCGCGAAGCGACGCAACTGTTCGGCTCCGCTGCGCAGATGGGCACTGGCCGAACTCGGCAACCACGGATCGACCTCGTCGAGACTCGCGCGTCGTCGCACCGCCGTCATGGCCAACGCGAGTCGACGAGCCGCGGGTGTGGCGTAGCGCACGGCGTTGGTGGCCACGCATCGCACATCGGATCGCGCGGCGATCTCGGCCAACGCATCGTTGCGCGCCGAATCGAGCGGATCACCGTGATCCCACAACTCGACGAGCACACGATCGCGTCCGAATGCTTCGACGAGTCGTGCGAGTTCGCGTCGCGCCGCCGACGGGCCATCGGCCATGAGCGCCGACACCACGGCGCCATCGCGTTCGCCGGTGAGCGCCCACCAGTGGCCCACACCTTCGCGCGCGAGATCGGCGAGGGTGCAACGCGGTTCGTTCTTGCGACCGGCGAGTTGCGCCAGGCTCAGCGCACGAGCCAGGTGCGCGTAACCACTCGGACCATCGGCCACCAACACGATCTGGTGCGCGCGATCACCGTCGTGCACCGTCACGTCGGAACCGAACACCGTGGGCAATTGCACCGCGCGGGCGGCTTCGGCGAATCGCACGATGCCGTACAGCCCGTTGCGATCGGTGAGCCCGAGCGCGCTCAGACCGAGACGATGCGCTTCCTCGGCCAGTTCTTCGGGATGCGATGCACCGTCGAGGAACGAGAAGTTCGAGTGGCAGTGCAGTTCGGCGTACGGCACGACGGTGCGGGTGGGCGACACGACGGTGCGGGGTGCGGGTTGCTCGGTGGGCGGTTCGTAGGGCTGGCGCACCCGACCGAAAGCCGGACCATCACCACCAGCGTTCCCGGTGGTGGCCCCTGGGGCGCGACCGTCTCGGCTGCGATCAGCCCGACCGCGATCAGGTAGTTGACGACCCGACAACCGGGCCTCGAGTTCCGACCAGGTCGTGGGCCCCTGCATTCCCCACGAGTAGGCCACGGGTCGAGATTATCGAACATATGTTCGACTCACCAGGGGTCGAACGTGTCTCCTACAGGGCGTGAACGACGTCGGCGACGACGTCGTCGGTGTGCTCGAGGCCGCAGCTCATGCGCACCGTCCCGGGGGTGATCCCGGCCGCCGACAACTCGTCGGGCGTGAGCCCCGCATGCGTGGTGGAAGCCGGATGGGTCACCAAGGTCTCGGGCCCACCCATCGACGTGGCCGGCCGACACAAACGCACCGCTTCCACGAAACGCGCACCGGCCTCGCGACCACCGGCCAACTCGAACGCCAGCACTCCCCCGAACTGCGCGTACTGCCGTTGACCCAACGCGAACTGCGGATGCGATTCGAGGCGCGGATGACGAACCCAGTTCACGCCTGAATGCGCTTCGAGTGCCCGACCCACCGCCACCGCGGTCTGTTCTTGCTGACGCAACCGCGGACCGAGTGTGCGCAATCCGCGCAAACCGTTCATCGCATCGAACGGTGACGCGCACGCACCCTGCAGCACCGCGAAACCCCACAGCGCATCGATGAGATCGCGCTCACCGGCCACCACACCGAGGGTCGCATCGTTGTGACCCGCCATGGCCTTGGTGGCCGAGTGAATCACCAACTGCACACCGTGTTCCAACGGCCGCACACCGAGCGGTGTGGCCAACGTGGAATCGACCGCGGTGATGGGGCCCTTGATGGCACCCAACTCGTCGAGATCAACCAGATCGAGCAGCGGATTGGCCGGCGTTTCGGCCAACACGAGCATCGTGCGACCCGGAATCACCGCCTCGGCGAACGCACCTGACTTGGTCCCGTCCACGAACGTCACGTCGATGCCGAAGCGTGGGCACACACCCGCGAGCAACTGCGTCGTGCCGCCGTACGCCTGCCGCTGCGCCACCACGTGATCGCCCTTGCCGCACAGTCCGAGCACCACACCGGTGATCGCTCCCATGCCCGAGGCGAACGCGCGCGCCGCATCGGCGCCTTCCAATTCGGCGACCGCCGCTTCGAACGCGTTGATGGTGGGGTTGCCGTGGCGGCTGTAGAACTCGGTCGCGCGTGACGAGTGGGCCATGCGTTGGCCATCGGCCAGGGTGTCGATCTCGAACGTGGTGGACGCCCACAGAACCGGGGCCATCGCACGAATGCCGGGCGTACGACCACCGTGCACCGCGGTCGTCTCGGGATGCACGACCTTGTCGGTCGCGGGGTTCGACGGCTCGCTCACGGGCATCAGTCAACCAAGACCGACCCCACCCGAGCCCAGGAATTCAGGTTTCCCGAAAGGTTCGGGCGAAAAGTGCGAGACCTCGCGACGGTCGCCCTCTCTCTCGGTGTCCGCAGCAAGCGGACGACACATCACCACACAGCCGAGAAAGGATCCTCATGTCATCCCGCAACGATCGCCGCCCCTTGGTGTCGGTCCCCGACGCCACACCCCGAGCCCTGGTGGCCTTGGCCCACCACTCGGATCGCCGCACCACCGAGAACGCGCTGTCATTGGCCGGTTTCAGCGTGCGCTCGACCGACGATCTCACCACCATCGACGCTCTGCTCGATTCGTTCGAACCGGAAATCGTGGTGCTCGACACGCGCGAAGCACACCCGAGCGCCGATCCGTTCGTGGAGACGATCAGACGTCGCCCCGACGTGTACTCGATCGTCGTCGGTGCCGACTCACGTGATCAGCGGTTGTCGGCTCTCGAGCGCGGGAACGACGACGTGGTGTCGTCGGACGTGACCCCCGAAGAGATCGCGTTGCGCTGCCGGTCGATGGTGATGCGCGCCCGTCGTCATCGTGCGGTGGAAGAAGTGAGCACCAGCAAGAACCTCGTGTTCGGACCGCTCTCGATCGACACCGGCCGCCGCGAGATCGAGGTGAACGGTCATCTGATCGCGGCCACGCGCCTCGAGTACGACTTGTTCGCACGTCTCTGCGAGACACCGTTCGAGGTGACCAGCCGCGCCGCGTTGATCGAGTCGGTGTGGGGCCCCAACTGGTACGGCGACACCCACGTGGTGGACGTTCACTTGTCGAACCTGCGTCGCAAACTTCGTCATCGCGCCAGCGATGTGCAGTTCATGCACACGGTGCGCGGGGTGGGCTTCCGGTTGTCGGACGACATGTTCGCGAATCGTCGGTTGCGTCCCGTGGCCGCACGCAGTGCGTGACGACTACTGGTACTCGGCGGTGATCCACCACCGACCCGCGGCCACCTCGGCCAGATAGGCCCGCGTCTCGTCGACGTCACGCACGAGCAACTGGAAACGTGCCGCCCGGCGAGCCCGGGTGTCCCACCAGCGTTCGTCGACCGGCCACGGTCCGGCCCACGACACCACGGGGCAACGGCGATCACCGAGCATCAACGTGCACGGTGCCGCGCTGGCCACACCGCGTCCGCTCACCGACACCACGCGATCGTGTTGGTCGAGAACCGACACGGCGATGGGTTGAGCGTGCACCACGGACGGCGATGGTGCGGGCAACCCACCGGGCCAGGGCGGAACATCGGTGGGTCGTTCGACGGCGAGTCGACCATCGGCTCCGAGTTCGGCCACCGGCACGAGTTCGTACACCTGATGCGGATCGCGACCACCGCGCCACGACGCCACATCGACCGAGCGCGGACCCAACAGACCGATGAGACGTGTGATGGTCTTGACCGCGGCATCGTCGGCCTGCGAACGCTCACCCCAGAAACCCATCTGCGTACCCGAGTCGTGACGCACATCGGTGGGCGTGATGCGCAACAACACGATGCCAGCCGACGGTGGATCGTCGCCGTTGATCCAGCCGTCGAGTTGCCACCGCACGCGATCGACCAGAGCCGCAGCGCGCAAACCCTCGGAGCGGTACCACACTCGTCGCGAAACGTCGCCGTGATCGGATTCGGATTCGACGATCACGCGCGTGCACACCTGACCGTGATCGATGAGATGACCATCGAGCCGATCGGCCAACGCCTTGGCCGCGAACACCAACATGTCGAGCTGTGGCACCGGATCGTCGAAGATCTGTTCGACGCTCAGATCGTCGGGAGGTGCCGCTGCCGATGGTGGCGTGTCGTCGGCTCCGGTGACCAGACGATGCAGACGCTCACCCAGAGCACCGAAACGGTCGAACAGATGCACGGGTGACAACGCCGCGACGTCACCCAGACTCGCCAAACCCAGTCGTTCGAGCAGATCGACCAGCTGCGGATCGCAACCGGCCGTGGCGGCCAGCACCGACACCGGATGCGGGGCGAGGAACTCGGTGGTGCGTTCGGTGGGCACCACCACCGGCCGACCGCGTTGCACCGCGAGCCGCGCCGCCAGCGTGGCGGCCAACCGACCATCGGCGATACCGATGCCGAAACCACCACCGGCCACGGCGGCATCGGCCAGACCGTGCACCGCGAGTTGGCTCAAACGTTGTGCGAGCGCGTCGTCGCCACCCACGTAACGCGACGGCCCGCGCGTGGCCATGAGCAGACACCCCGGCGACTCGACGTCGAGCAACGGAACGAGTGAACCGACCGAACGCACCACCGGTTCGAAACAGCGCGCGTCACGATCGGGATCGTGCGGCACCAACACGAGGTGCGGACACGCACCCTGGGCCTGACGTTTGCGTTGACCCGCGCGCACGCCATCGCGTTCGGCCGCCGGCGAACAACACACCACGCGCTGCGCGTGCAGAACGGCCAGCGGTGCGTGCGGGTCGAACTGCGGACCCCGACCGGCGCGTCCGGAGAGAACAGCGGCCGTGAGCGGCCAGGCCGGACTCCAGACCACGGCACAACGCGGCGGTGTCATGTCAGCCGGTGCGGCGCAACGGAACGACGGCGCCTTCGTGCACGACGGGTTCGAGGGCACCGGTTGGCCCGGGCAACCACACGTCGTGGCGTGTGCTGCGACCGTGACGGCGACCGTCGAGTTGCAACGACACACGTCGCCTGTGCAGATGACCGTGGCCCTCGCCCAGACCTTCCCACTCGTGTACCGACGACACGAGTTGCAGATCGACGCTCAACGCACCCGCCGAACCCACCACCACCAACACGCCACCGCGCGACTGCACACGTGTTTGCAGACGGCGCGCGAGCGACGACGACAGTGCGGCCGTGGTGGCTCGCGACAACACCACCACGTCGACACCGTCGACCAGTGCACTGAGTGCATTGGGAGCATCGGCGTCGGCGAGTGCACTGATGAACACGGTGCGCGACACCGCCACACCGAGCTCGGTGGCCGCGGCGACACCGAGCTCGGGAATACCCACCACCCCGGCCCACGAACCACCTTGGGTGGGTGCGACCATGAGCGCGAGTGCACACGACATGGCCGCCGTCCCCGTGCACTGCACGGTGTGGCCGCGAGTGAGCGCCGGAACGAGTGGCTGCAACACGGGGTGCACCGGCAAAGTGCGCTCACGCGCGAGGGTGAGCGGCGCGTGTTCGCCCACCACGGCGCGCACGGCCCGTTGACGTTCGGCCGGGGGCAGATCGGCGAGGGTGCGACGGACGGACTCGAGGGCCATGGCGGCGACACTATCGAACAGGTGTTCGATGTTTTCCCGTCGCGACATCGGGCCGTCGCAGCGTCCAGCCCGGCATCGGGACATCTGGCGACGCGGCCGGGAGATCCGTCGGCTACCCGCCACCGAAGCGTCCACTACGACCAGGTCATGACGACTTCTTCTGATCATCGGCACCCCACACCCACCCCCGATCTCGCCCGCCTCACCTTGCTCGACCCGAAACATCTCGACGGATCACGGGCGTACGGAGTGGCCAAACGAGCCAATCAGTTGCGCGTGCAGGCCGCCGCGGTGGTCGATTTCGTGGCTGGCCCGAATGCCACTTTTCTCGCGGGAATCGATGTGATCGCCGATGGTGGAACCGTGGCCGCGATGCGCGCGGTGGGCGCGTCGCTCGAAGACTTGGTGAGCGTCGGCTAGTTGTTCGACGCGTCGGCGTCCGACTGGCGACGCGACTGCGCACCGTTGCCACCCGACTCGCTCGGAGCCTTCTTGCGCGTGGTCTTTGGCGCGTTCGACTTGCTCGACTCGGCCGCCATCTCGTCGTCGACAGTGCTGCTGCCACGGGTGATGGAGTCGAGCAGTTCGATGAATCCGCGCGCACCGTTGGCGTAGAAGTCGGCGCCGATCTCGCGCGCGTGATCGGGTCCGCTGATGGCCGAGCCACCGAGAACCACCGGCACGTCGTCGCTGATGGCGCGGCGCAGTGTGCGCACGACGTCGATGGCGCCTTCCACCGAGTCGGTGGTGGTGACGCTCACGCCCACGGCGGTGAGGTCGTTGATCTTGGAGGCGGCGTGCACGAACGAGTTGGCCGGCGTGTCGGCACCGAGGTCGAACACGTCATACCCCTCGAGACGCAGGAGATCGCCGAGCATGGCCAGAGCCAAGGCGTGGCGTTCACCCGACGGGCCGCCGATGAGCACTTCACCGCGGCGACGGCCGCGGCGCACGAAGCGCGGGCTCATCTGACCGACGAGACGGGTGGCGATGGCGGTGGCTTGGTGTTCGATTGCAATGTCGATTTCGCCGCGCGACCACTCTTCGCCGATGCGCGCCATGGCCGGGGCGAGGATTTCGAGATACACGGTGCCGATTTCGCCACCGGCGTCGATCGCGCGTTGAAGAACTCCCCACGCTCCGCCGGCATCGGCGTTCACGAGACAGGCATGGAGTTCGTTCACGTAGTCGCCGGTGCGACGCGAATCGTCACCGGTGCGCGGACGCTCTTTGCGCTCGTTGAGGCGCTGACGGAATCCGTCGATCGCTTGCGGCGTGACCTGCCACACACCCTTGACGCGCGTGGCCGACAACTTGCCCTGGCGCACGTAGCGGTAAGCCGTCATGTAATGGACACCGAGCCGCTCGGCGGCTTTTTCCAGCGTCAAGAATTCGGTGCTCACGACGTCAGGCTAAGGAAGATTCAGCGGCGATGGAGGGTTGTGCTCACTCGAAAACCAAGTTACAGAGCGATTTTCCGCACGTTTTCCGTGAGCAAACTTCGAAAACGGCGCGAAAGCCGGTGTGACGGGCGTCAGCCCTTCAAACGAGCGCGCGCGGCGCGACTGCGTTCGAGCAGGTGCGCCGGGACCTTCTTCAGTGCTTCGGCGAGCTTCGGATCGCCACCCGGGTCGATGGTGGGCGCAGACGAGGCCTCTTCGGCTGGCACGAGATCTTCGAATGCCGGCGGCTCCATGCCGGGCTTCCAGTACTGATACAGATCGCGCACCACGTCGGCCAGACCGGTCGAGTCGAAACCCTTCTCGAGATCGACGGTGATGACGTTCTGGTACACGTGAACCGCCGACACGCGACCGGTGGCGAACAAACGGCGCGCGAGTTCGGCCGACGGCGTGACCGCCCGGGCGAAGTGGCCCGACGCGTCTCCGTTCACGAAACTCTCGTGGCCCATTCCCGAGAGGCTGCGGTTGGCTTCGAACCGCACGATGCCGGGGCAGCGGCTCGGTTTTTCGACGACGACAACGGGCTGACCCATGGGTTCGAGCCTAGTTCGCGGGCTCCGAGGCGGTACGGTTCGCGTCACCGGATATCGCGAGGAGGACACCGTGGCTCACCCGTCGATCGAAGAGTTCCAGGCTCAGGCGCTGAAGTTCCTCGAGGCCAATGCCGAACGCAAGGCGGCCGAGAAGAAGTTCGTGTGGGGTGAAGGCTCCGACAAGGTCTCGATGTTCGAGGAGAAGGATCGCTCGAGCGAGCGCCGCGACGTCGCCAAGGCGCAGGAGTGGCGTCAGAAGAAGTACGACGCCGGCTTCGGTTGGATCACTGGCCCTGAGCAGTTCGGTGGTCGTGCACTTCCCGCCGCGCATCAGCGCGCGTACGACTCGGTCGAGTCGAAGTTCGACGTTCCGAATCAGGGTTGCTTCACCATCGGTCTCGGCATGGTGGCGCCCACGATCCTCGCGCACGGTTCCGATCTCGCGCGGCAGTCGTATCTGCAGAAGATGTGGCGCGGCGAGATCATCGGCTGCCAGTTGTTCAGCGAACCTGGTGCCGGCAGCGACCTCGCCAGCCTGTCCACCAAGGCCGAGCGTGACGGCGACGAGTGGATCATCACCGGCCAGAAGGTGTGGACGAGCGGTGCGCACTACAGCGACATCGGCGAGATCATCGCGCGCACCGACGTGAACCTGCCCAAGCACAAGGGTCTCACCGGTTTCATCGTCGACATGAAGGCGCCCGGTGTGGAGATCCGCCCGTTGCGTCAGATGACGGGCGGTGCGTCGTTCAACGAGGTGTTCTTCACCGAAGTTCGCGTGCGCGACGACCATCGTCTGGGCGACGTGAACAACGGCTGGAACGTGGCCCTCACCACGCTCATGAACGAGCGCGCGGCCATCGGAGCCGGTGGTGGCGGTGGCGGCATCAACATGTTCGCCCGCGTGATCGAGATGGCGAAGTTCTACGGCGTGCCGAACGATCCGGTGCTGCGCGACGAACTGGCCAACCTCATCATCAAGAACCGCGTGGCCGCGTTCAACAACCAGCGCGCGCTCGACAAGATCAAGGCCGGCCAGATGCCCGGACCCGAGATGAGCATGGCCAAGCTCGTCGGCACCGACAACATGCGCCGCATGGGCGATTTCTTGTCGCACATCCTCGGCGCCAAGTTGGTGGCCGACAGCGGCGAGTGGGGCACCTACGCCTGGAGCCAGTTGATTCTCGGCACACCCGGCGGCCGTATCGCCGGCGGTTCCGACGAAGTGATGCGCAACATCCTCGCCGAGCGCGTGCTCGGACTTCCGAAGGATCCGGGTATCGACTCCACCAGTGCGTTCAAGGACTTGAAGACCGGAACGCAGAAGGCCTGACGTTCGTCAGACCGCGAACAGCCGTTGAGTTCGCTCGCGGCGACGAATGCCCGGCCACGGCACGTCGTCCATGAACGCCCACGACGTGCGGTGCACGGCTGACGGCCCGTAACCGGCCAGGGCCGTCCGATGCCACTGACACGGGTAGCCCTTGTTGCCTTCGAACCGATACATCGGGAAGTCGTGGGCGAGTTCGCGCATGAGTCGATCGCGTGTGACCTTGGCCAGGATCGACGCGGCCGCGACCGACAGACACGACGTATCGGCCTTCACCATCATCTGCACGCGCGGAACGAGCGGGCTCACGAAGTTCCACGAACCGTCCACCACCGCCGCATCGGGTGTGATGTTGCTCGCGGTGCGGAGTGTGGCGAGCGCGCGTTTGGTGGCCACGCGTTGCGCTTCGGCCATCCCCCATTCGTCGCATTCCTGCGGTGACGCCATACCCACCGACCACGCGGTGCACCAGGCGGCCACGGCGTCGAACATGGCTTCGCGCGCTTTCTCGCTGAGCGATTTCGAATCACGAATGGGTGCCGGCACGTCGCTCGCGTCGGCATCGGGGACGAGCGCGATGCCCACCGCGAGTGGTCCGGCCCAGGCGCCCTTGCCCACTTCGTCGATGCCGACGACGATGCGATGACCCTCGGCGCGCAGTCGATCTTCGGCTTCGCGCGTGGGCGCGACACGCGACGACTTCGCGGCACCCTTGGGCGCCTTCGCGGCTGCCATCACACGATGCGCAGGCCGGCCGGCCCGTCGACCACACGACCGATCGCGGTGAACGGACCAGTGGTGAGCGCATCCACGTGAGCCGGGTCGACCGCGGCGAGCAATCCGCCCGAGGTCTGCGGATCGAACACGATCGCGTCGATGTGCGGTGTCGCATCGCTGGTCACGTCGACGTGAACGCCAACAGCAGTGCGGTTGCGCGCGTCGCCCCCGGTGCGAACTCCGCGTTGCGCGGCGTCGAGCGCACCGGCGTAGGTGGGCAGGGCGTGCGAGTCGATCACGAACGTGGCGTTGGCGCGCTCGGCCATCTCCCAACCGTGACCGGCGAGTCCGTATCCGGTCACGTCGGTCACGGCATGAACGCCCGGCGACGCTTGCAAGAGTTCACTGGCGGCGCGATTGAGCGTCTTCATGCCCTCGATGGCCGCGCGTTTGTGATCGTCGTTGCCGCCAGCGAGCACGATGCCGGTACCGAGTGGTTTGGAGATCACGAGCACGTCGCCCACGAGCGCGCCGTCCTTGCGCAAGATGCGACCGGGGTGCACCACACCTTGTACGGCGAGTCCGAAGATGGGTTCGGGATTGCGGATGGTGTGTCCGCCGGCGACGCTGCCGCCGGCCGCGGCCACCACCGACGAGGCGGCGTCGAAGATGGTGACGATGGCGTCGCGCGGAAAGTGTTCGGGGAAGGCCGCCACGTTGACGGCCAGGACCACGCGTCCGCCCATGGCGAAGACGTCGCTGCAGGCGTTGGCGGCGGCGATGGCGCCGAAGTCGGCCGGGTCGTCCACGAGGGGTGGGAAGAAGTCGGTGGTGCTCACGAGGGCCAGGTCGGGGCTGAGGCGATAGACCGCGGCGTCGTCGAACGGGGCCAAGCCCACCAAGAGAGATGGGTCGAGTGAGGTGGGAAGTTCGTCGACCAGGCCGGCCAGGAGGTCTTTGCCCCACTTGGCTGCGCAACCGCCGCACGAGGTCCACTCCGTGAGCCGCAAAGGAGACAAGGCAGGAACGCCCGCAGTGGGTGTGCCCGGGGTTCCCGCGGTGCTCGTCGTGCCCGACATGGCCTGAGCCTAGGCCCTCCCACCCCAACCCTCATGGGTGCGAAAACCCGGCAAATTTGCCGGTCTGGTTCCCCATAACGGTCGGCCCTGCCCGACTTACGCTTCAACGGTGTCGATGATTCAGGTCGGTCCGTACGTGTTCACTCAACAAGACGCCCGCAAGACACTGGTCAGCGCGCCGGTGATCCTCGAGACGATGCGCGGCAATCGTGACCCGAACCCGATCGCTCACTTGGCCCGAGAGGTCGATGCACTTCTGAACGGAATCGATCCGATGACGACTCACGTTGCCCTTCTGCCCGATCTGCTGAAGCGAGTTTGGACGGCGTTGGAGAAGGCTCCGTCCACCCTGAGATCGGGCGGCCATGTGCCCGTCAGCCGGAGCGGGGCGATTGTTCAGGTGAACACGAGCAAGGGTGGCGTGCCGAAGAGTCCGGTTACCGAGGCGTACGTGGGTTGGCGTGGCATCGAAGGCGATGTGCAGAAAGCGCGCGAACACCACGGGCGTCCGTTCCAGGCGTTGTGTATGTGGTCGGCCGAGGTGATCGATCGCCTGCGAGCCGACGGGCATCCCATCGACTACGGCTCGGCCGGCGAGAACATCACGATTCGCGGACTCGATTGGAACGATGTGCGGCCCGGTGTGCGATTGCGGATCGGCGAAGCGATGTGCGAGGTGTGGGCGTACGCCGTGCCGTGCAAGAAGAACGCGCCGTGGATGAAGGACGGCGACTTCGGTCGACTACATCACGATCGCGAGAGTGAGTTCGGTGGGGCGATCAGTCGGGTCTATGCGACGGTGACCGCGCGCGGGATGGTGCACCCCGGCGACACCGTCACCCTCGAACCGTAACCATCTACCCACTTCCATTGGGTGCGAAACCCCGGCAAATTTGCCGGTATTCCTCCCCATGCCAGCCAAGGTGAGCGAGTTCACCACCGCATGGGGAACCAGACCGGCAAATTTGCCGGGGTTTCGCACCCAATCAGCGGTTATGCAGCAGTTCGTGGAGGGGGAGGCGGAAGTCGCGCAACGGTTCGTGCCCCGCATCACGCCATGCCTTGTTCTCCAACACGCTGTTGGCCGGACGCTTGGCCGGACGCGGCGGTGTCAGTTCGGCCGTCGTGATCGCGCGAACCGCATCGGGGTCACTCCCCAACTCGCGCACGATCTCACGCACGAACCCGTGCCAACTCACCACACCCTGATTCGTGAGATGGAACACGCCGCTGTGCCGATCGTCCACGAGCGTGAACAACGCCGGCGCCAAGTCGGCCGTGAACGTGGGGCACCCCACCTGATCGCTCACGAACGCCAGCGGACTACCCTCGCCCACCAATCGTTGCACCGTGCGCACCATGTTCGAACCGTTGGCCCCGCATACCCACGACGTGCGAACCACCACCGCGTTCGAACCGAGCTCGAGTGCGGCCTTCTCCCCCGCCAACTTCGACGCGCCATACACACTCTGTGGATTGGGGATGTCGGTCTCCACGTACGGCCCGACCTTCGTTCCGTCGAACACGTAATCGGTGCTGATGTGAACGAGCCGCGCATCGATCGCATCGCACGCTTCGGCGATCCAGCGCACCGCGTGTTCGTTCACCGCGAACGCCTTCTCCACCTCCGACTCGCACGCGTCGACCGCGGTCATGGCGGCGCAGTTGATGATCACATCCGGGCGCCACTCGGCGATGGCCTCGTGCACCTGTTCGCGTTGCGTGATGTCGAGATCGACCTGATCGACCGCCAGCACGGTGTCGCCTCGCGACGACGCCACCGCCACCACGTCGTGACCCAGTTGACCGGCCGCCCCGGTGACGAGAACGCGGTTCACAGTCCGGCGCGCGCCTTGAGCGGTTCCCACCACGCGCGGTTGTTGCGATACCAATCGACGGTTTCGGCGAGCGACTCCTCGAACGAACGCTGCATCTTCCAACCCAACGCGCTGATCTTGTCGATGGTCACCGAATAGCGACGATCGTGACCGAGGCGATCGGCCACCGGTTGCACGAACGATTCGTCACGGCCACACAACTCGAGCAGGCGATACGTGATCTCACGATTGGTGATCTCGTTGTGTGCACCGATGTTGTAGACCTCGCCCACGTCGCCCTTCTGCAACACCCGATGAGCCGCGCGATTGTGGTCTTCGACGTGGATCCAGTCGCGCACGTTCCCACCATCGCCGTACAACGGCACCTTTTTGCCGTCGAGCAAGTTGGTGGTGAACAGCGGAATGAGCTTCTCAGGGAACTGATACGGGCCAAAGTTGTTGGAACACCGTGTGACCACCACCGGCATCCCGTACGTGGTCACGTACGACAACGCGATGAGATCGCTGCTCGCCTTCGACGCCGCGTACGGCGAGCGCGGACCCAACCGATCGGTTTCGGTGAACGAACCGACCTCGATCGACCCGTACACCTCGTCGGTGCTGATGTGCAGGAACCTCTGCACACCCACCTGCCGCGCTACATCACACATCACATTCGTGCCGTACGCGTTGGTCCGCACGAACGCGTACGGGTCGACGATGCTGCGATCGACGTGGCTCTCGGCCGCGAAGTGCACCACGGCGTCGTGGCCCTTCATCGCGGCCAGAACGGCGTCGGCGTCGCAGATGTCGCCCTGCACGAAACGGCATCGACGATCGTCGACCACGTCGCGAATGCTCTCGAGGTTGCCGGCGTACGTGAGTTTGTCGAAGATTGTCACCTCGTCGTCGGAGTTGGCGAGCAACCACCGCACGTAGTTCGACCCGATGAATCCGGCCGCGCCGGTCACGAACAGCTTCACGTCGGCCTCAGGTGCGCAACGGCCAACGAGGCCGCTGATGATCGGGGATGTCGGACCGCCGTGGATTGTTGGCATCGCGCGCCGACATGACCGGCGACGCCACTCCCCAATCGGCACCGATGGCCTGATCGTCCCACGCCACTCCCAACTCGTCGGACGGGTTGTAGTAGCCGTCGACGAGATATGTCATCACCAGATCGGTGTGCGCGGCGAAACCGTGCGCCACCCCGGGCGGAATGAACACACCCTTGTGGACGTCACCACGAAGATCGATGGTCTGAGTCGCGCCATCAGTGGGACTACCCACGCGCAGATCGTGCAGCACCACGCGCATCGAACCACTGATCACGTACCAGTAGTCGGCCTGATGAAGGTGATAGTGCAAACCCACCAGCGCACCGGCCTGCTTGTTCGAACGGTTGGTCTGGATCATCTCGCGCGCGCCCGGAATCCACTCGCGGCGATACGACTCGACGAACAACCCGCGCTCGTCGCCGTGCACCTTGGGCTCGGCGATCCAGACGCCGCTGATCAGATCGCTTTCGTAGACGCGTTCAGCTTGGGTAGCCATGTCACTCCGTGTCGATCTGGCAGTGGTCGCCGATCATGAGACGAAGCGCGCGCGGCTTACGGCCCGAACGCACGACTTCGGCTTCCTTGCCGATGAGACTGTCTTCGAGCCGCGGGATGTCGATAATGCGACTGCGCTCCATGATCACCGAGTGCTCGATCTCGCTGTGCACCACTTCGCAGCCGTTCCCGATAGCCGAATAGGGGCCGATGAAACTGTCGGTGATGATCGCGTTGGCTCCGATCACGAGCGGGCCGCGCAGAGTGGAATTGCGCACGACCGCACCCGCCTCCACCACGACGCGGCCATCGACTGACGACCCGCTATCGACGTCGCCATCGATACGCGGCTCGATCACCTCGAGCAACAGACGATTGGCCTCGAGCAACGGAGTGAGCTTGCCGGTGTCGATCCACCAACCGGTGAGCAACTCGCAGCGCACGCGATGGCCTTGATCGACCAACCACTGAATGGCGTCGGTGATTTCGAGTTCACCGCGACCCGACGGCTTGATCTCGCGCACGGCCGTGTTGATGGTGCGATCGAACAAGTACACACCCACGAGCGCGAGATCGGTGGGCGGATCGGCCGGTTTCTCGACGAGATGCACCACATTGCCGTTGGCGTCGAGTTCGGCGATTCCGAAGCGATGCGGATCGGGAACCTGCTTCAGGAGAATCTGCGCGGTGGGCGGTTCGGACGATGCGCGGGCCGACTCGAACGTGCGCACGAATGCACCGAGGTCTTGTTCGAGCAGATTGTCGCCCAGGTACATGACGAAGTCGTCGTCACCCAGGAAGTCGCGCGCAATCAGAACGCAGTGCGCCAATCCCAGCGGCGCGTCCTGCGGAATGAAGGTGATCTGCGCGCCCCACTGGCTGCCGTCGCCGAGCGCCGCCATCACCTCGGCGCGCGTGTCGCCGACGATCACACCGATCTCGGTGATGCCAGCCGACACCATGGCCTCGATGCCGTAGAACAGGATGGGCTTGTTGGCCACCGGCACGAGTTGCTTTGCACTCGTGTGGGTGATCGGCCGCAGCCGCGTCCCGGCTCCGCCGGCGAGAATGAGGGCTTTCATGGGCGAAATGGCCGCACGGACGGCCACCGCCATTCTGTCAGGCCGTGCCAGTCGGCCGGGGCTATTCGGCCGGAGCTATTCGGCCGGGGCCGGCGGCTCGCCCGAACCGGCGAGATAACTGAGAATCGTCGTCGCATCGGCCCCCAACACGAGCACCGACTTCCCGCCGATTTCGGCGGGAACCACTGGTAGCGAGTACCGAAGCACACCGTTGGAAGCGAGCGGTCGCAGGTACTCGATCGACTTCACGAGATCGGTGCCGGGGTCGACGCGCAACGACGCCACTGCCGCATTGATCAGATCACTCGCGCGCAACGGATTGGCCGTCATCTGCTGCTGCGCCTTCGACACCGCCGCCTGCACGAACGTCTGCTGACGTTCGATGCGTCCAAGGTCGGACCGCCCGTCCACCTTCCAATCGTCCACGCGGAACGTCTCAAAGTAGCGACTGCGTGCGTACGCGAGCGACTGCATCGGATCGAGTGTGTAACAACCCGGCGCTGGCACCCACAATCCCGTGTGCACGTCGCGAGTGGGCGCATCGAAGCAGATGTCCACACCACCAAGCGCGCCCACGATCGCCTTGAACGAGGTGAAGTCGACCTCAATGTAGTGATTGATCGGAATGCCGAGCGCCTCTTGCACCGTCTGCACGAGTACATCGGCCCCGTGCGTGTACGCCGTGTTGATGCGATTTTCCCCGTGTCCGGACACGTTCACCCACAGGTCGCGCGGAATCGACATGATCGATGCGACGTCACGCTCGTTGTCGACATGCAGTACCATCATCGTGTCGCTGCGTCGCCCACCGGTCTCTTCAGCCGCGCCGATTCCGCCGTAGTCGGGGCTGTTCGGATCGGCCCCTTCGCGAGTGTCGCTGCCCACCAACAAGTAGTTGACGAATGGCCCGCCGGAATCGGCCATCACGTCGGACAGTTCGGTGACCCGCTCGACGTTCGACTCCTGCTGATTGGTGGCCGCGAGCAAACCGAGCGACGACGCCAACGCGAAGACCACCACCAACACGAGTGCACTCGAACCGATCCAGCGGCGGCGCGCTCGCGGGGCTCGTTCGGTCATGAACCGAAGTTAGTTGCCCTCACGTGCACGACGTCGCCAACCGAGAATCGATGCGTCACACCGCAACGATCAAGAACCACCAATCGACCATCCGATTCGATGTCGAGTGCGCGACCTTCCACGGTGGTGTCGCCGAGAAGATGCACCACCACCGCGCGCCGCAGCGTTCCGAGTCGTTTGCGATACGCCTCGTGCAACTGTGATGGCGACATCTCGGTGTAGCGATCGAGCGACGAGAGCAGCGCGCGCAGCACCTCGTCCACGTCGACCTCACGGCGCGCCATCGCCGACAACGACGTGGCCCCTTCGGGCGCCCAGTTCACGTTAAGACCGAGACCCACCACCACGAACGCCGGACGGTCGCCGGCGAACGGTCCGACCGCGGCCAGAATCCCGGCCAACTTGGCCTGCCCATCGGGGCCAAGCAGATCGTTCGGCCACTTCACCACCGGGGCCACACCCGTGCTGGCCCGCACCGAATCGGCCGCGGCCAGCGCCACGGCATGAACGAGTTCGTGCGGGCTGGACGGAACCGTGCGGAAAAGCAGGCTGACCAGGAGGTTCGCCCCCGGTGGCGCCTCCCAACGGCGGTCGAGGCGACCTTTGCCCGCGGTCTGATGGGCCGCCACCAGAGCCAGGTGATCGGCGGCCCCGGCCCGACCTCGATCGAACAGATCGTCGTTGGTGCTGCCCGTTTCGGCCACCCGCTCGACAGTCCAGGTGCCCACGGTCTTGTTTGGTGTGACGGCCGGGCGTTCCATAGACCAACATTGTCACTTGTGCCCCCCAAAGTGACCCCCAAACCGCTGACGAAAATCCTCATTGCGAACCGCGGTGAGATCGCCGTGCGCGTCATCCGAGCCGCCCGCGAGATGGGGATCGCCACCGTGGCCGTGTATTCCGAGCTCGACCGCAACGCCCTGCACGTGCGCCTGGCCGACGAGGCCTACGCCCTGGGTGGCCAGACCGCGGCTGAGAGTTACCTGAACACCGAGGCCATCCTCGACGCCATCCGCAAGAGCGGCGCCGACGGTGTGCACCCGGGTTACGGATTCTTCTCCGAGAACGCCGACTTCGCCGACGCCATCGCGCAGATGGGAGTCGCTTTCATCGGGCCGCCCGGCGACGCAATTCGCGAAATGGGCGACAAGGTGTCGAGCCGTAAGGCCGCTCTGCGCGGCGGCGCTCCCATCGTTCCGGGCACCACCGAGTTCGTCACGACCGCGGCTGAGATCACCAAGTTCGGTGAAGAGTTCGGCTGGCCCATCGCCATCAAGGCCGCGTTCGGCGGCGGCGGTCGCGGCATGAAGGTCGTGCGCAGCGCGGCCGAAGTGCAGGACGCGATGGACAGCGCGCAGCGCGAAGCGAAGGCGTTCTTCGGGCGCGACGAGATCTACGTCGAGAAGTACCTCACCTGGCCGCGTCACGTGGAAGTGCAGTTGGTGGGCGACATGCACGGCAACTACGTGTGGGTGTCCACGCGCGACTGCTCGGCGCAGCGTCGTCACCAGAAGCTCGTCGAAGAAGCTCCGGCTCCGGCGTTGCCCGATGGCGTGGAAGACGCGATGGGTGAAGCCGCGGTGAAGGCCGCCAAGGCCGTCGGATACTTCAACGCCGGCACCGTCGAATTCATCTATCAGGACGGCGAATTCTTCTTCCTCGAGATGAACACGCGTCTGCAGGTGGAGCACCCGGTGAGCGAAGTGATCACGGGTATCGACTTGGTCGAGTGGCAGATCCGCGTGGCCGGTGGCGAGAAGTTGCCGATGACGCAGAAGGAAGTCACGACGCGTCGCAACGGCCACGGCATCGAGATTCGTATCAACGCCGAGAACCCGGCCGGCGGCAAGTTCCTGCCGTCACCCGGCAAGATCACCAAGCTCGTGGCGTCCGATGGTTTCGGTGTGCGCTTCGACTCGGGTTACGAGTCAGGCGACGAGATCAGCCAGTACTACGACAACCTGGTGGGCAAGCTCATCGTGTGGGGCAAGGATCGCCCCACGGCGATTGCGCGTACCATTCGCGCTCTCGAAGAGATGGTCGTCGAAGGTGTGGCCACCACGATTCCAGCCGACATCGCGATCTTGCGTCATCCTGATTTCGCTGCGGTCACGCACTCGACCAAGTGGGTGGAAGAGACTCTCGACTTGTCGAGCGTGGAAGCACCCAAGCCGGCTGGTGGTGGCGATGACGCCGAGGCGCTCGTGCGTCGCAACACCACGGTCGAAGTGAACGGCAAGCGTTTCGATGTGGCCATGTGGATCCCCGAACAGACTGTGGTTGCGGTGGCGGCCGGTGGAGCCAAGACGGCGGCGAAGAAGCCGGCGCGGGCGTCGGGTTCGGGTGGCGGAGCCGGTGGCGGATCGGGCGAAGTGGCCGCGCCGATGCAGGGCACGATCGTGAAGGTGCTCGTGGAAGTGGGCGCGACGGTGGAGGCCGGTCAGGCCGTGGTGGTTCTGGAGGCCATGAAGATGGAGAACCAGATCCAGGCCGAGAAGTCGGGCACCGTGAAGGAAGTTCGTTGCAAGGCCGGCGACACCGTCGGCGGCGGCGACGTCCTCGTCATCATCTCATAGATCTCTTGGTGTTTTGGGTGAAGAATCCGCCGTATTTGCGTTGATTTTTCACCCAGATCCACGGGTTTCTAGCCAGCGGGTGATCTGCCAGGCGGCCACGGCGAATCCGACCGTGCCTATGAGCAGCACGACGTTGGCCGACGGACCCCATGGCCACCACCACTCGCGGTTGGAGTCGAGGTCGAGCACTCGAACCTCCACGCCGGTCACGTACCGACGCATGTTCGCCAGGAGAGCCGCGGCGTGAGCAATGCTCAGTGCGACGACAGCAACCGTCGATGCCGATCGCAACGACACTTCACCTCGCGAGAACCGGGTCGACTCGAGCGCGCACATCACGGCGATGGGCAGCAAGGGCAACAGGTAGCGCGCCTGGAAGATCTCGCCGACGAGACTGCGATCGATGGCCATCACGTAGAACGGAACGACCGCGAGCATCCCGAGAGTCCACGCCACACTGCGCCGCCCGCCCGTCGAGGCGTCTCGATAGCCGAGTGCAATCGCGACGACGACCAGTGGCACCGCCACGAAGGTCACGATGTGTGGGATCGGAGTATCGAGCCACCCGAGGCCCTGGCCACCCAACCCGCCCGTCCACATCAAGGGCAGATTGATGAAGTTGTAGAAGAACACCTCGCCCAACGATCGGTCGTAATCGGCTTTCTGCATCCCGATGCCGATGCCCGCGTCCGGGAAGCGAGAAATGAGCGCCATTGCGATAAACACCGCCGACGCTGCCATCAAGATCATGATGACGCGGTGTGATGCGATCTCCTTCAACCTCTCTCGGGGTTGAGAGAAGGCCACTGCAACCGCGGCGATGACGAGGAACACGCCGGCGTCCGAGCGACTCGTCAAGGCCAAGACCGCCGCCACCACGAGCAAGCCGACCTGCATTGCGCGGGTGCGTCGTTCGGCCGGCACGAGCAGTACGTGGAGCATCATCCACACCGCCGACGTGGACGCGATGACCACGCCACTCGGGTTGGTGGACGAGTACAAGAACAACGTCATCGGAACCGATGTCACAACGAGTGCCACCGCCGCCGAGCGACGAATGCGAGCAGGGGCAAGAAGAGCGGACGCGACGAGAAGCGCCGCGCACAGTGCGAAGTTGATCAACCGCATGAGAACGACGCTTTGAGCCACGCCTTCGCGAGCGAAAGCCCCCATCAAGAAGTAGTAGCCACCTGGATACAGATCGTCGTTGGCTGTCGTTTCGATCACATCAGTGCTTCCGAGTTTTTGGCACCCGGCCGACTCGAACATTTGATACCGATAGCAAGCCACGTCGGGCCCGAGGGACGCCGACACCTCGACCCGCCGAAACCCATCGCGCGATGACGGCCCCAAGTCGCGACACAGGTCGTTCGGTGCCGTTGGAGCACACCAGATACTCGGGAGGTGGAAGTCGTCGTCCGGACTCGAACCCACCGGGGAAGACAACGCCCACGCGATACCCACCGCGAGAAGCGACACCACGAACGACACGGCGGCCCAGCGGGGTCGCAGTGATCGTGCTCCCCGAATCTCCACCATGCCCCCGTCAGCCATCATCCAGCCGAGGACGATGAACCATCGAAACGCTAACCGTCTGACCCGCCGAGGGCAATGGTCAGTCGCGGCGGACGACGATGGTGCCGGCGGCCGCGTCGTGCAGGCCTTGGCGGTGCGGGTGGAAGATAGCCCGCACGTACACCGCGATGTTGAGCGCGAAGCCGATCACCGGAATGAGGCCGGCCACCGTGGGCACCAACGCGCGCACCGCTGCGTACGACAGCGCGACCGGCGAACCGTCGACGCGATTGACCACGCGCAACTTCATGATGCGCTTGCCGAGTGTGGCACCCGTGGCGGCGATGAACGCCGTGTTGTACACGAGGCTCACGCCGAGCCACAGCACGGTGAGCCACAACAAGTTGTCGGTGTCGCGATCGGTGATGTCGCCGCCAATCGACGCGGTGATGATGAACAGTGGAACGCCAATGATGAGGCCGTCGATCACCTGAGCGATCGCGCGCTGCCCCACCGACGCGAGGCGATCAGCCGTAGGCGAACCGGGCGGGGGCGGCGGAATGTCGCTCATTCGGCGGCCTCAGCGAGCGCCTCGGACAGGGCGGGGTGCACGAGCAAACTCTCCACGATGTCGGTCACTTTCAGGTTGGCGGTGACCGCGAGTGCGATCACGCTGATGAGTTCGGCGGCGTGACGACCCACGATCGATCCGCCCAGCACCACACCGGTGGCCGGGTCGGAGATGATCTTCACGAAACCACGGGAGTCGTTGTTGATGAGCGCCTTCGGCGTGGCCGAGAACGGCACCTTGGTCACGCGAATCTTGCGACCCGACGCGAACGCCTCGGCTTCGGCCAGGCCAACGTCGGCGATCTCGGGTTCGGTGAAGATGGCCGAAGCAGCCTTGTCGTAATCGAGATGGCGATGTTCGCGCGTGTGCAGACCCATCACGTGTTCGGCCACTTTGCGACCCTGCATCGATGCCACCGACGACAGCGGAAGCTTGCCGCTCACGTCGCCCGCGGCGTAGATGTGCTCGACGTTCGTGACGCAGTGGTGATTGATGGAGATGAAGCCGTTCTTGTCGGGCACGACGCCGGCGGCTTCGAGATCGAGACCATCACTGTTGGGCACCGAACCGATGGCCAACACCGCGTGCGAAGCGCGCACTTCACGACCGTCGTCGCAACGCACCACCACTTCGTCACCCTCGCGCGTGATCGACTTGGCCCGGGCGCCCTTCAGCAACGCCACACCGCGGCGCAAGAAGTCGTCTTCGAGAACGGCCGCCACTTCAGGATCCTTGCCCGGCAGCACCTGCTGGCGACTCACGACGAGCGTGACCTTGGCCCCGAACGACGAGAACATGTGCACGAACTCCACACCCGTCACGCCCGAACCGATCACACACACGCTCTTCGGGAACACCCGCGGCGGATAGCACTCGCGCGTCGTGAGGATGCGTTCGCCATCGGGCTGCACCCAGTCGGGAATGCGCGGCCGCGAACCGGTGGCCACGAGACAGGCCTCGAACTCGATGGTGCGCACGGTGGTCTTGCCGTTCTCCACCTGGTCGACCACGACCGAATTGGGGGTCTTGAATCGGGCCGAACCGCGGATGATCTTCACACCCTGGCTCTGCAGCAACTGCGTGGTGTTGTTGCCGAGGTGCGTCTTGATGCCCTCGATGCGCTCGGTGAGGGCGTCGACGTCGATTTCGGGCTCGACGTCTTCGAGGCCCATGCCGTGCAGACGACGGCTGAACGACATCGCACCCCCGGTGGCGATCATCGTCTTGGACGGAATGCAGTCGAGCAAGTGAGCGGCGCCGCCCACCACGTCGCGCTCGACCATGGTGACCTCGGCGCCGAGACGGGCAGCGAAGGTGGCGGCGGTGTTACCGGCTGGTCCGCCACCGATGATTAGGAACCGCACGGCCATGACCTCAAGGCTAACGATCGACCGTTGATTTCCGGTGTCGCCAGGGTGAATGAACATCTCGCCGCGCGACGAAACCAACTACGGTTTTGTCTTCGTGAGCAACGATCCGAACCCGACCGACGATTCGGCGCTGTCGTCCGATTCGACCGAACTGTCGGGGAGCGGACTCGCCGCCGAGAAGGCCCGTCGTCTCGATCGTCTGGCCGAGATGCGCGCGGCGGGCGTCGAGCCGTATCCGTATCGCTTCGATCGCACGCACACGCTCACCGAAGCGCGCGCCGCGTGG